>Ga0307507_10003860_pt1 | contig 27935 bp, 18 predicted proteins | sample 7_EM_MG_FD_207223 | JGI IMG/M metagenome (GOLD analysis project Ga0307507, IMG submission 207223) | Populus trichocarpa ectomycorrhiza microbial communities from riparian zone in the Pacific Northwest, United States - 7_EM | ecosystem: Host-associated > Plants > Roots > Unclassified | place...
GAAATTCCTTTTGGTGTGATCTGATTGGTCCAGGAGTCCACAGGACTAGGGTAGGGTCCACAAGCGTAGTACTAGTCCTTCCACGTCGTAGCGCAATTTCTCTCCGGGGTCTGATTTATGAGATAACTCTCCAGATCTTACCAGCTTCTAAATACTAACTATCCCTAAAGCTTTACTACTATATTATATAATAAGCTACTATATATCTATACTTATAAAGTAGCATTTTATAGAAAGCTGTTGTGCGCGTGAGGGAAGTTCGCTTACTAAAATTTTCGCAGCATTTTCGCAAAAAGTAGCACGAGGAAGTTTATCTTAACGGAGGGGCTGAGATATTAAAAGGGCATTAAAAGCCTCAGGCGCCCCATTTAATGCTTTTGCGTATTACAGCAACTCCTCCAAATTAGCCCATTGCTCGTTGCGATCTAAATTCGATCATCTCCCTCCATTATTTCTCCGGGGAGTAGCAATGGTGGGGAAGGCAGGAGGCATGGGCGATAAGATAGTCGCGTCAATGTGGCCGTCATCGGCGCGTAGGGCAGGGAGGGTTCAGTCATACGATTGTCTTGCAAGACGTTTGCATAAAATCAATGGCTCACCTAACCAGGCACTAATACTTTATGTGACTAACAGAGGTAATATCTCAAACCTACCGCTCTTCCCCCCACCGAGGCAAAGTGTAGCGGGGCACGCGTCTGCGCAGAAAAAATTTACCTCCCAACACCAGCGCAAGCGGAAAAAGCAAGGCCTTGGGAGAGATACTAAAGATTGTTGTTTTGCTGTTCTAGATACCAGACCAGTTCTCCTCTCTCGTCCTCCTCTCCCCTATAACTTTACCATAGCGAGCCGCACTATGTCGTCCTCCGCGCCCCTCCGAGCTCTCAATATCGATAACGTCAATCCCCACGTCAAGGCAGCCAGATATGCCGTGCGTGGTGAATTGGCTGTGCGTTCCGAGAAGTACCGAGCCCAGCTCGCCAAGGGAGATAAGGGAGATTTGCCATTTGACACTATTATTGCAGCGAATATCGGAAACCCGCAGCAATTGGACCAGAAACCCATCACCTTCTTCAGACAAGTTGCTAGTCTTTTAGAAAACCCGGCACTGTTGGAAAAGGAGGATATCTTGACGGAGGCCCTTGGATATAAATCAGATGTCATTGCGAGGGCCAAGTGGTTATTGAAGGAAGTTAAGAGTGTAGGAGCCTACAGCCAGAGCCAGGGCGTTCCAGGTATTCGGGAGAGCGTTGCAAAGTTCATCGAGGGTGCGTCTCACACTGCACACTGCTAAAAGTCGTGACAGAACTGACTGCAAGCTCCAGGACGAGATGGCTACCCAGCAGACTCTACCAACGTCTTCCTCAGCGCAGGAGCTTCTTCCGGTGTTAACACGCTCCTTCACATCATCTGCTCTAAGCCCGAAAGCGGCATCCTCGTTCCAATTCCTCAATACCCCCTTTATACTGCCACACTCTCCGTGCTCGATGCTCGCTGCGTTCCATACTATCTCAACGAGAGCCACTCCTGGGGTACCGACCTTGGCGAAATTCGGTCAGCATACGATAAGGCCATCGCAGAAGGGACGGATGTCAAGGCCATTGTTATAATCAATCCAGGCAACCCCACAGGCGCAAGTCTGCCGGCGGCAGATATAAAGAGCGTTCTGGAGTTTGCAGCCGAGAAGAAGTTAGTTGTGATGGCTGACGAGGTCTACCAAACCAACGTCTTCGAGGGCGAATTTCTCTCCTTCAAGAAAGGTCTTCGGGACTTGCAGAAGGCCTCTCCGGGCGAGTACGATAATATCGAACTGGTGTCTTTACACAGTATCTCCAAGGGCATGGTTGGTGAGTGCGGGCACCGTGGAGGATACTTCGAGCTCGTTGGTTTCGACCCGGCTGTTGCGGCTGAGATCTACAAATTCGTCAGTATTCAGCTCTGTCCGCCGGTTATTGGGCAGTGTATAGTGGAGATGATGGTGAACCCACCGAAGGAGGGTGAGCCAAGCTATGAGCTATACAAGAGCGAGTACGATGGGATTTATGAAGGTCTTAAGAAGCGGGCGTTTGCTCTCTACGAAGCATTCAAGCAGATGGAGGGCGTGAATTGCCAGACACCTGCTGTAAGAATCTCATTTCTCTTAAGTTTCTTTCCCATGAGTCCATTTATCACACAACACAATCACAGGATTCCAGTACTGATACTTCAATCTAGGGCTCCATGTACCTTTTCCCAACCATCACCATCCCACCCAAAGCTATAGAACAGGCCGAGAAAGAAGGCCGCAAACCGGACGAGTTCTATGCTTTCCGCTTGCTCGACGCTACGGGTATTTGTGTTGTTGCTGGCTCAGGGTTTGGCCAGAAGGAGGGAACGCTACATTTCAGGACAACTTTCCTGGCCCCGGGTACCGAATGGGTTGGTAGGATTGCTAAGTTCCATAAAGAATTTATGGATGAGTTCAAAGACTAAACCACGATGTTGGTAACGAGGATGAAGCGGCTTCATGAAACGTTTATGACATGAAGCATTTTGGATAGTTTAGCGTATGCTCCTTAGCCCATTAGAAAGGGGTTGAAGATTCAAATGACAGAAAGAATAGACTCAGAAACTCGACTCAGTTGAGGTTTTATGCTATAGTAGATAACTGGTGGACCTTGGAATCCCACTTATATCAGTTCCGGACGAATCCGTGAAAGTAATCATTCTATCATAACAGCCCAATAATAGTTCACATCCGGAGATGTAAATATTTAATGTTATCTCCCCACAGCTTACTACAGAACTTGTACTCAACAAGTCAGTGCAGAGGAGAGTGTATGAAATTGAGGCAGAACTACTCCATCTTCACAGTTTACGTCCTCCGATCAAGAATCGTACGAGACGCCATAAGCTCACCATACCCATTCTCCAATCGAAAACACCACTGATCTGAGCTATGACTCTCGCAATTGAGTTTCTGTAATACGATCCACCAGTGTGCTGCATAGCTACTTCCATCGAGTAGAAAACCGCCCACGTGCTGGGTGGCTGGTCTGCGGGACCCTTACTGGATCCATCCATCCACTATAACCCGCAACACGGGATGTTTAAATCAACCTGATCTCTCTTTCAAAACCCTCCTTTCAATCGTTCAAACTCAATTATTTCCTTGTCTCCTGCATCCAGTTCACATTGAACCAATGCACCTAAGGTCATAATGGCGAACGAGAAAAGGCTTCGCACAATCATCATTGGGGCAGGTAAGTGAACCAAATCTTTCCTACCACATAAACATCAGTTATTCCACGTTACCAACCAACCCAAGCACGACCGGCCTCCTCGTTGCCCAAGGCCTCAAAAACGTAACTTCCCGCGCTCCCCTCCCACCAACCCTTCCACCAGTCATCCTCAACTTAAGCCGCCCTAGGCCGGCCTCCCTTACTCACTCTCCGAGTACGAAACCTCGACTTCCTACCAAACCCGCCCGCGCGAATGGGGCATGACGATGCACTGGGGCTCCTCGCACCTGGCATCCTGCCTGCCACTGGCCCTCGCGGCACGCATTTTGGAGACGCACGCGGACCCCAGCATGTACGCGGACGCGGTCGCCGGCTTGCCTGTGCATAACGGCAAGACGGGCGAGCTGCTGATGACGATGGCGGGGGAGCGGCCGTGTCGGGTCAGCAGGAGGAAGCTGCGGAAGCTGTTCAGCGAGGGGCTGACCATCCAGTACGGGAAGGAGTTTGTGGAAGCGCAGGTCGTTGCCGCGTTTGCGGATGGGACGGGGGTGGTGGGCGATGTGCTGGTGGGGTGTGATGGCGCGCGGTTGAGGGTCAGGGAGGTGGTTTGCGGGGAAGAGGCGGCACAGGTGACGACGGTGCCGTGTCGATGGTCAATTTCACGCAGATGTATACGGCGGAGCAGGCGCTGCATGTGAGGAGCTTGAATCCGCTGTTTGTGACGAGTATTCACCCGGGCTTGGGGGTGATGTTCTAGGCTGTCCTTTCTTTTCTAACCATCTAGGATTCGCCGTTTCAGCTTGGTTGCAGACTGCTGAGCACTCTCAGTCCAAGATGTCCCGGACCCTGATAAACTCGAAACATGGACTTTCCAGATTTTCATGAGCTGGATGGATAATCCAATCCTGGAGACTGAAAATAACAAAGCGGGTAGGCTGGCATTCGTCAAACGAATTGCAGAGCAATGGGCAGAACCGTGGAAATCTGCTGGATTATGGGTTAAGGAGGGGACTAAAATTCCTATTGATTCGGACGCTTATTGGGAGCGAGCAGCAGCATGGGATAACAGGAATGGCAAGATGACGCTGTGTGGAGACGCTTCACATCCAATGACGCCGCGTGAGTATTCTCCTTTTATCTAAGCGTGCATCTAGCGACTAGAGCTATCGTTAATATGCTTCCTAGACAGGACAAGGATTTAACTCTATAATTCAGGACTTATTAACCTTTGCAGCGGCTATCAAGGAGGCGGCGGGCGGCGTTAAGAGTCTGTCTGAAGCTATCAAAGCGTACGACGAAGAAGTGTTCGAACGAGGGACTAGGGAAATGCAGATTTTGCTGGCGCAAATAAAGTCTATTTATAACTGGGGAAAGCTGATGAAAAGCCCTATGGTAAAGATTGGTATGCAATAAGTTAAGAAAGGTGATACAAGCATAGCGGAATAGGAGTATGATGGAAAAAGATGTGCTAAAAGTGTATAAAAGCCTTCGTGATCTGGTGAGGCTTGCCGTAGTGCTCTCTTCTTTACGTTATACGCCTAGGATCCTGGGGTGCTTGCAGCAATTTTTAAATCAAGTGAGTGCTTTAATTATTTTATGGCGAAAAATTCGTATCTTTGTGCATTGGTGGAATGGAGCAAACTAGGCAAAGCCTGTATGACTGCCTCTTTAGCTTCTCTATATATTGCATTAAATAATAACGTTATAGCTATATTATATAAAACATTAAATATAAGCAGTTATCCGCCCCACGGACTCTTCGGCGTTCGCCTCAGAGTCCTACGTAGCTCAACGCAAGCCGTAGCTCAACGCAAGCGAGGCACCACGTAATAGATTTAAAGCTCTATAACTCTATGAGGGCAACAGATATATAGAAGTTCTTAGTAGAGCGATTGAAGCGGTATATTAGGTCTACAAGCCTGCCAAATATTAAGCGCGTGCGGCCTCTCTCTCGCGCTCAGCTGCTTCCTTTGCTTCCTTCTTAACCTTCCGTGCAGCTGCCCTACTTGCCTTTGCAGCCTCTTTTTCAACTCTCTGTAAAATCTTAAGCCGCCCGTCCTTGGCAGATATTAGGCCACCCTTTGAAACAACTCGTTGGTCGGGTTTTTGGCGCTTCGCGCGTGCGCGTACTGCTGCCTGTGTTGTATGTAGGTCCTCCTCAGCTAATGCGCGAAGTGTAGCATTCTTCCTAGCACTCTTACAAATATGCATTAACCTGTTCTTTTCTCTCCCTTAAGGCATATCTCAAATATAATGGTACACTCCATCCATACATTTCTTAAGGCTGCGCGGCGTGTCTGGTGTGCGCGGCGGCTGGCGGGGTTGTGGTACTGTGGTTTGCAAAAGTATTGCGAAAATCAAATTAAGCGAGCCACGCACACACAACATCGACTTTTGGTCAGTTCACCATACAAATTATATGCCTGCCACGCCTACACGTATTATTTTTACTTCCAAAATAGTAAGGTTTTATATTTATATTATATCATCCATCTAGGTTAATTTTTAAGTGTTATAGGCGCCATGGTAGCCCGTAGGAGCCTCCAAAAACAAGCCGCTAGTTAATCTACATAAGGTTCTTAACCAATTAAGCGGAATACTATTACTTAACCCAAGACGCCTGTTTATGTAGGCCTGCGTATAGTTCTAGCGCGCTGCCTGCCTCCGTAGCCTGGTTGCAACGAGGACGTTAAGGAGGAGGAGGAGGAGGTAGGGGAGGAAGAGGTAGAGTTAGAGTCATAGGAGTCGGATAAGGACTTAGATGAGGAAGACGATGAGGATAAGGATGCAGAGCTAGTTGATCTAACTATTAAGCGGGAGCCTCGTGAGCCTCCAGAGGAAGAGGAAGGCTTTTAAACAGCTAGTAGGTATATAGTTTGTCTAACTAGAGGTGCTGCAGAAGCTCCTATAGCTACTAGAGTTACCCAGCGTACTTAGAAGCCTACTAGGCGTTTAAGCTAGAATAGTTTAAATCTAAAGTTAATATATAGGAAGAAGCCTACTAAAGCTACTAATCCTTTAAGGCCTCTGCCGAGACGTAAAAATACACCTTATTAAGTTATTAGCGTAGATTTAAGCTTGCCAACTCCCTCGGAGCCTAATATAGTATGGATATACTATATAGCAATTTAAAAAGCCCGCGTAGCAGAGGCAGACCTTGCTTTAACTTCCGCGCAGTATATCATTAGTGGAGAGCTTCTTACCAAAATTAATTGCTGGATTAATAAAGTTAAAGCTAATTATTTAAATAGATCCTTTAAGGATAAGTACTCTATTAGGGCAGCCACTTTCTACAATTATATAATAGCTCGCGATATTATCCCGCAAGATATCTACACTAAAGTACACGTCTATAAGCTTAATGAAATTATAAGGACCTGGCATATAAATAAGAAGAAAGGACTACGCATGGAAGTAGTAGTTATATTAACTAAGATGCCGCCACCTGCTCCAGAATACGCCTCTCCTTATACTTCTGGTATTGCCTTACTAGGCAGTACGCAGATAAGCGCGTATCTATTAAATATTCTTAACCTAGGTGCATTTAATATACCTAAGAAGAAGGGCAATATAAGTATAACTATTACCTAGCGTCTTGCCCTACCTAAAAGCATCTTAATAGAAGTTCTTTTAGGTAATCTAGCTTCTTTAGTGGCCTTCCGGTAGCCTTATAGCGTAAAAATATATATTAATAGTGGGGGGACCTGCTGGGTAAATAGAAATCTAGAGCTTCCTCATTTTTACCACCTGGTTAATTACCTTGCGATAAGGGCTTGGGGCAATTAAATTAAAGATGGTAAAGCTACTGAGGAGGAACCTCCTACTGCTATTACCGTCCGTCTTTTAGTTAAGAATGGAGCTGCGGGGGGTATGGGGAGAGGGGGTAGGTGGCGGGCACACGGGTCAGGAGGATATTTTTAATTAGGAGTTAATAATTATGGCTATTATCCTACCTAAGGCTAATATGCCCCCCCCCCTATAGGACCCCCCCTTAATTACTATACCAACACCAGAGGACAACAGAACTTATTTTAACCACCTTAGCAACCACCTTAGCCACCTCCAGTAGCTCTAGCTTTAGTAGCTACCCCCCCTATACCGCCGCTAGCGCCGTTAACTAGTTCTATTACTAGCAACTCCAATTCTAAGGAAAGGCTTTGCGAATTCTTTAACTGGGTAAGAAAACGGCCTAACTAGATAACACCAAAGCTTTAAACTAAGCTTAAATTTATTCTTAATATACTTATTAAGAACTTCTATAACTTAGAGGCCTTGTGTATAGGGACAAGTGGGCAGGTATAGGAGGAGAAGTTAGGCCTCATAGTAGGCCTCCTACTATAACTAAGGCGTAAGCTTAAGACGTTTTAAGCAATATAAAAGGGATAGTAAGTTATTAATTTCTATGTACCCAGCACTAGATTATAAAAGATTGTGTCCCTAACTAGTTCTTTACTAGGTAGCTAGCCCGCTAAAAGTGTCCTTCTGCTAAGCGACGTAATTCTATACACTATATACTAAACTGTAGGAATGCACCAAAGCTTTAATAGTCCTTAATTGTATTAAAGTTTAATTAAATCTACGCCTTTAGATTATAAAAAGAAAGTTTAATTGGGTTAAACTCTGGGCAATAAGGAGGAAGATACTTAATATAGATTTGGGCGGCTGTATAGAGGTTTATAAATTCCTATATCTACTAGTTAGAATATATAGCTCTACTATATACGCAATTATTTCCTTATCTGGCTTTTATATATTAAAGCGTTATTTAATACTAAGATCATATAGCTAGGAATATAATATGGTAGAACTGTAGATTTAATCCAGGTGTTAAATATTTTGGTAGTAATTAAGCCCTGCCAGATAAGAGTCCTAGGGAGGTAGCTGTTAATTATATAGATAGGAAGAATACTCCAGCGTTCTGATCGCTTAATTAATGCAGTATTAATTATAGGAATGTTTACGGGGCTTTAGCCAAACTTCCTATACCTAGTCCTCTTATTGGCGCCTGATTTGTTAATAAATATAAGGCGATTAACGTCCTATGTATATTGGCGTCCTTTCTATGAAGTATGTAGGTCCTCGGAGCGCTCCTACGCTTTCCTTTATACGGCCTTTCTACTCCACCTATTATGTTGGAGAGTTCGCCAAATCGATGAGAAGGATACTATAATGTTATAATCGTCCTATAGGAACTAGGCTATTTTGTTAAGGAAGGCAGTTAGGCGGTCCTCTAGGTAAGCAATAAGGGCCTATATAAATATTAGTACACTCAATACTATAATATTATATATTACGAACTTTCTTATATGCCTTATCTATAGCTCTTGGCCGCCCAATCTTAAGATTAGGGGGGGGGGTATGCCTCCCTATAGAGGTTAAGATTAAGCTGAAATCGGTATATAGTTGAAAGGTGTAACTTGGTAGCTGCTGCAATATACTTAATAGACCAATCAAATAGAAAAGCTACTAGAATTTGATAAAGCTGCTATTAAGGGATTCGTTTTGGCATAAAAGGCAAATATAAGCGTATCAGGCGTGGTAGGCATACGATTTATATGGTGAACTGACCAAAAGTCAATGTTGTGTGTGCGTGGCTCGCTTAATTTGATTTTCGCAATACTTTTGCAAACCACAGTAAAGGTGGTGTAGGTGGATGAGCGACAGTGGTTTGGCGTTATAATTTGGTTAATACAAGCTTAGGATTATATGGAATAAGGCTAGTCTTCTCCCATCCTAAGGTAATAGATAATTGCTTAAATGTAGCCATACGCATTCCGTGTAGGGCATAGAGAAATTCAATGATGTTAAAGTTTATGCAGCCTATTCGCATAGCCATCTTAACAGCCTAGCAATGGTGGTGTTTAAATGGCTGGAATAATATAACATCAAGAGGTTGTAGAAAGTGGCTTATATGGGCTGGAATAGTAAATAAATGGATATTCCTTCGCTTATAATATTTAGCAAACTCTATTATAAGGTGTGAGCCATGGCTATTAAGTAATAGTAAACGGTGTGCACCTTGCTGGCGCATAGCATAGCACTTATTAAAGTGCTAAATCCATTTAAACGCGAGGTTATTATTTAAGTAGCCTGCTGCCTAAGAGCCTAGCATATAGTTACCTGGCATATCCGTATGGTTAAGGTGCTGATGTATAATCCGGGCGCCTTTAATAATAACCACTGGCGGCAGTATAATACCATTACCACTTATTGCCTCTAGCACCGACGCCTAATCGCGGTTTGTCTTATTTGCTGAGTGTAGCCTTATAGTGTCTAAAACACGTATAATAACCTACTGTTTACCACCCATTTTAATACAGAAGCCAGACTCATTAAAGTTATATTCGTTGCATGGTATAATGCCATATTTCTCCTTAATAGCCTTATACTGGGTATACCACTCTTATATATCTACAGGATTATACATAGCAGCTCAGTTAATTTCTATAGGCTTTGTTTAAACCTTATACGTTATATCCTTGTGCCTTTTTATAAAGTTCTTTATCCAGTTACGTCTAAGAGTAGGTGGCTCGGTGCCCTCTGGCGGGTATAGCTTTAGGATATGCTGGGCAGCGTTATGGACCTGGTAGAGCAGTGGGGCAGTTCCAATTTGGTCTATATAATTAATATAAGCTAGGACTATAGCCTCCTGGTGGTTACTAAGCTTCCTATTACTGCCCTTCCTTTCCATCTTGTTTTATATACCCTTAAGGCGTCGGTACACGCGATTAGGCGGCATGCCGTATAGGCGTGCAGCAAGTGCCGCATTTGGGGGATCCATATTACTATATGCATTAAGGGCAGCTTAGACGCGAATCTTAACAATTTCTGATTCTGTAGGCATATTATAGTGGATATAATTTGGTAAGGAAATAGGTGGTAGGCTATCTTGGGTACATCTTGCGTTAAGCTATAGCTTACGTTAAGCTATATAGGACTCTAAGGCGAACGCCAAAGAGTCCGTGGGGCGGATAGTTATATTTAATTAAATTTTGTCTAAAACGTATCTAAAAGGGTTTCTAGTTTGTAATAGAGCCTTATAGTAGTTACTACAATGGACTCGTTAATGGGCTAGGTATGTAGGTAAATAAGAAGTTAACAATGTAACAGTAACAAATAATAACTAGTGGAGTAGTTACCTAACAGATTAACTCTAATTATATTTTAAGATTTACTACAAGGAAGAGAACTATCTAGGTAGGGACTGTAGGTCCTTAAATACATATCCATACGCCTAAGAAATCCTCCTTATACGTGATGTATATATTATATATAAGATATATAAGTTCCTCCCGTTCCTCTTATTTAATATATAGCATATTATATAACCTTGGCTACCATTCCTTATTATATAGTTCCACGGGTTTTATCCTAGACTGTGCTCTTATTAACTAACTAGCTTCTTCTGACTCCTCTCTAAGTAGTTATAATATTGTACTTAAAGCGTCTGTAATACCATCTCCCTCCTTTCTATCTTTGTCCTTAAAGATTCCTAATATCTCTAAGTTGTCTACTAGAGGTATGATGTCCATCTAATTAATTTAGTTAATATCTTTACTTATTATGCCTAAAGCTTCTTCTTCTTTATATGGGCAATATTATACTCGCACTATTACTGCCATACTGTCACTTAGTAAGATAATACTATCTCTATATTCTTGTTATGCAAAAGAGGGTCTAGTTTGCGTTGCGTTGGCAGGTCCTTTATTTTGGCAACCCTCTTTATATTTAGAGTGTACTAAAGCGAATATTTAGTCGTCCTGTGACGTTTGCTCTATCTCTAACGCTAAGTATGCGCGTCCTATTACTCTTAACAGGTTTTAAGTTCCCTTGTTAATTGCCCTTAGGGTCTTATATTTAATCTACTGCTATAAAGCTTAATGGTAATCTAGTATAGGCTCTTGCTAATCTTAAGTTCTTAAGATGCAGAGCAGAAGGCTCTAGAAGCTCATATTGCGGTATCTGCTTAATTGCTCCGTCTTAAGAAGGTTTATAAGAAGGTCCGTTTTAAGGAGTAGAAACTTATTTAACAGGGTTTGGACGAGCTAGGTAATAAGAAAGTAGCGTTTCTAGAGAAGGGAATAACTCTAAGTAATATAGTAGTTGCTCTTCCTAGGTCCCCCTTAAGTGACTTATTCTTTAGTAATCCTTTTTTATTAATACTGCCTAACCTATTCTCCTCTAATACTCCTATACCTTTCTTATAGCGTTCTTTAGATTTTCTAGTGGTTCCTAGGTAGTCTTATTGTAGCCTATCCACTTTATTTTATACCATATTTTATTATTAATATCCTTGTAACTAATGATCTTTAAAACCTACTATTCGTCCTCTTCTTGTCCTCTATATATGTCTGCCTTATAGACTGGTAGCTTAACATTCCTATATACTGGCTCTAGCATTACAATATGCTATATAGGGTAGATCTTTATTTTCTCTAGTAAGTTAAGTCTATATATAACTTCTAAGATCTTTATCTTAACTATAAATGGTCCTAGTTTAACATAGTCTAACTTCTTACTTGGTTGTTGACTTTTAAAGTTTTTGTATAGTAGCCACACTTTATCCCCCTCCTTAAGATCTGGTCCCTTAGATCTCCTAGTATTATAGTACCTTTTTATTCTTTCTTGTACTAGTTTAGCTATCTTTTTAAGGTGATTATGGAGATTTATTAACATCTCCATTCTTTCTTTAGCTGTGCTACTTATTTTCTTTACTTATTATAGTAATAACGACGTTCTTGACTTATACCTGTAATTCGCCTTAAAAGGTAATATGCCTATCCCTTCCTATAGTGTTGCATTGTATGCGAACTATATAATTAGTAATAACGATGCCTAATTGTTTTACGCATGATTAATATAATGCCTTAGATACTGTTCCAATGTTTGGTTTAGTCTCTCTATTTATCTATCTGTTTGTAGGTAATATACAGTTAATGTTACTGCTTAAACCCCTTGTTCTACTAAGAATACCTCCTAGAATACTGCTATAAATCTTAGATCTCTGTCTAATATAATCTTTATTAGTGCCCGGTATCTTATAAACACTTCTTTAATATAGATTCTAGCTATATCCTCTACTAATATTTCTTCTGTACACGCTATAAAGTATCCCCACTTTATTAGCTTATCTACTATTACTAAGATTACATTATAATCTTGTTTAGTAATAGGGTTCTTTAACTTTAGTAACTTAATAATAAAGTCCTATAATATGACCTCCTACGGTCTCTCTGGTATTTTAATAGGTTATAGCCCTCTATACGGCCTATACCTCGTTAGTTTGTTCCTCTAGCAATCTAAATATTCCTTTATAACTTGCCTCGCTAGTCCCTAGATTCCTTAAATAATATATTCCTCTTAAAGTCTTAATACTAAGCCTATAGCTCCGTTGTGTCCTTGTGTTATTCCCTTGTAAAATTCTTCTATAAACTCCTTTGCAATTTCTTTTGGTATATATATATAGCTTCTTGGTTTTTATACTGCTCTAAGTCTAGATCCTCTATTTATACTTTTTAAATCCTTTATAACTACACACTCTCTAGTATCTTGTAAGTCTGGCTTCCTTTTTTAGTTGCTATAATTTTAGGATAATTGTACCTAATTAATTTATCTTTATCTTGGCGTAGTATTACTTCTAATAGCTTTTCCTTATTTTACAATTCTACTTTTCTACTAAGCGCATCTGCTCTTGCGTTATCCGTTCCTTTAGTATACTAAATTTTAAAATAGTATTCTATAAGTATCTCTGCCTATCTAACTTGTTTTTAGTTTAGCTCTTTTATTATTAAGAACCCCATTAGGTTTTTATAGTCCGTTTTAACTATAAATAGTTTTTCTGTGCCTTATAAGAATGCTCTCTATTTCCTAAGTACTGCAACTATACTTAGCAACTCCTTGTTATAGATATTGTAATTTAGTTCTGGTAGTGTTATCTTTTAACTATAATATGCTACTGGATGCCATGCGTTTAAATACTTCTGTAGTAAACATGCTCCTAGTGCGAAGTCTAATATATCTATTTCGACCATTATCTCTAGCTCTAGTCTATAGATTTTAAGGATTAGTTCCTAGGTAAATAACTTCTTAAGTTCTTTAAATAACCTTTTCTGTTTGTCTCCCTATACCTACAGTTCCTCTTTCTTTGTTAGTCTTATAAATGGCTTAATATTATTTAACCACTGTGCTATAAACCTCTTATAGTAGTTGTAAAACCCTAGAAACAATCTTAACTATATAATATTCTCTAGTTCCTGCTAACTAACTATAACTTCTACTTTCTTTGGGTCCATACTAATTTTTCCTAGTTTAATAATAAATCCTATAAAATTGGTCTTTCTAGTGAAGAACTTGCATTTCTTAATTGCTACTAGCATCTTTTCTTCTTATAGTCTCTTTAAAACCCACTTAATATGTTCTCCACGTTCTTCCTTACTTATTAAGTAGATAATAATATTGTTAAGATATACTATAATAAATTTATTAAGGTGTTCTCCTAACACACTGTTAATTTATTTCTAAAACGTTACTAATGCATTTATAAGTTTAAATTGTATAATTACTGGTTTATACAGTCCTTCCTTTGACCTAAAGGCTGCCTTCCTTAATTTAGATCTAATGGTACGCCCACCTTAGATCTATCTTTATAAAGATCTTTGCATTGCCTATTCTATCTTAGATTTCGCTAATTAAGGGTAAAGGATATCTATCCTTCCTAGTAATGCTATTTAACTATCTATAGTTAATGCACATCCTAAGTTTTCTGTTTTTCTTTAGTATAAATAGCACTGGATATCCTACTAATAACTGTAATGGTCTAATATATCCCTTTTATAAGTTTTCCTAGATAAACTCCTTAAGCGCTACTAACTTGGTTTTAGTAAGCTTGTAGATTGGAAAGAACTTTGGACTAGTTCCTAGTTCTAATTCTATTTTATAGTTCTATACTGTATACTCTAATAGCTGTTTACTTTCTAGTAACTATAACCTTTTACTATACTTGTGGTATCTTTTTGGTATATAACTTAAGCTTTACTTAGTCTTTTTATACATCACTCTAACTTAGTACTATACTATTTTGGTTTGCTGTTATATCTTACGTTATTAAGTATCCCTAATATTAACTTAACCTATAATCCAATCGATCTTTGGATTATATTCCTATAACTAAGGCATTTCTAGTATTGCCTTGTCCTTTCCCAATAGTAGGATATTAAAAGATATCTTAACTTGCCTTCCTTTAATAGTTAACTAAATAGGTCCTGTTTTAAGATTAATAATGCCTCCTCTATAGGCTATCTAATCTCCTAAAATTGTTGTAAGTGGATATAGGTGCTCCTTCTGTCTATATAGTAGCCCTATTCTTTCCACTGCTGCTAGTGATATATAATTCCTTAAATTCCTTTAAGGGTCTAAGGCTTTACCACTGGCTCCCTCTAGTCCTGTGAGCCTCCCCTTTTCCTAACTATTAGCTGCTAGATCCTATTTGTACTTAGTCCACCTTTAGTTAATACTTAGTTCGCTTTTTATCCTCTATATACTATAGACAAGTATTCTCTAGATAATTCCATTACTATCGTCCCTCTAGGCATTCTTCCGTAAGGAATCTTCCTGGTTAAAGTTTTAGGTCCCCTTAACTTTGTACTTCTACTAGGTGCCATCTATGCATATAACTAACATCCCTATATTTCCTTTTATCTGGTGCCTAATGTATTTTTATTAGATACTTCTGGTTTTTATCTTTTAGTATTCTGTGCATGTTGTATATATTATCCACACAAGCTATCCATAATAGTATGTAATGCGCTAAATGACTTAGGTTAACTCTTGGTTTATCTTTGCTCTTAAGTTTAAATCTCTATCTAGCTAACCTGACTGTTAGTTTTTCGTTTGCGGGTACTAAGATTTATTGTTTACTTCTCTAGTCCCTAGATTCCTCTTCTAAGTTTTTTAATATTATAATTAACGCTCCCTTAATGTGATTTATGCGTTTTTCCGTAATAGGTTGGTCTTGGACTACTTTCTCATCTAGCCACATATAAAAGTCTTCCTATTTATTGCTGTGTCATTGCCTATACCACTTCCTATATAACTGGTTTAGTGTATATAGTCTATCTATTAGAAAGTACCTTATTATTACTGCGTTATAACAACCTTTAGTATATCTTTCTTTGAATCTAGTTAGAATCCCTAAATCCTCTTCTTATTCTAGTTTGTTTAACTACTTTACTCTAGGCGTCCCTGCCTTAGGCCTATTAGTAATTCTTTATACGGGTGCTCTATCCCTTATATATTCTGGTATAGCTAATCTCTTATCTAGCTTTTGCTCTTGCTATGCGATAATTCTTTATCTAAACTTATCCATAGTTTCTTGTTTTCTATGTCTCGTAGCTAGATTCTTAAAGTTATCTTGCTTCTTAATCTTGGTATTAACTTTTTAATCTTTAGGCTAAATATGGCGTTTACCTAGGATTAATGTTTTTATTTGTTCCCTGAACCTATAGTTCTTAAACTTACATCCTATGCTTATTTGTTTGTCTATAAACTAAGCTACCACCCTTTCCTATTGGTTTTCATCCGTTGTAGGTTCTTAGGTGTGCCTTATCTCTTCTTAAGAATCTTAACTGTCTTTTATCTCGTCTTAAGAATCTTAAGCCTTTAGCCTTTTGCCTTTATTAAGTGGTAAGCTAGCACTAGCAGTCGTCTGCTTACTTAATTGTCTTTAGATATTACTCCTTCCGTCTTATAAAGTAATAGATGCCGTATCTAACGGTGTTATAATACCTATTATTAAACCGCGTTCTGTGGTAGTCTTAGTCTTTACTTCCGTTGCGTCATTAAGGTTTAAGTGCTCCCAGTTAGCCTCCCTTTCTTCCTTATTACTATTAATTAATAAGTACTTTAACTCTATTGTTATTATTGCTGATTTTTGTCCGTATATTGCTATAACATCTTAATCTAGCTTATAGAGTCGATCTTATTCTTTATCTAACTCTTTAGTTTCTTTAAGCCCTTTTAACTCTAGCTCTTATAGCTAATAGCTTGCGCTATACTTAGCGTCCTTATAAATTTGGTATGCATTGTTATAACAAAACGCGAAGTGTTTAATTAAACACTCCTTGGTCCCGCGTAATATACTTATATCCGCTTTATTATACTCTAATAATCTAGTGCCCTTTACTACGTAGTTACTCTAACCACCTCTATAGTCTCTAGTAAAATAACCCTATTTTCCGCAATTTATGTAAGCTCCTTTTTTTAAATTAATCTTCTTGCTATAGAGTCCGCCTAAATGTCTTCTATTAATATAATCCCTAGTTTGGCCTCTGCTCCTTAGTCCTATAATTACTTAATCCTTAACCCCTAGGTTTCTATAGTTTCTTATTCTATTATCTAGATTCTTTAGTGCCGCTTAAGTCCATTAGCTCTAGCCTACTATTCCATAGTTTATAACTTTACGCCTGTTAATGCGTACTCTGCGCCTTATATAACTGTAGAACTCTATCTTGCCCTTTCTTAGCTTATTCCCTTTAATAAATCCTATTATTAATCTTTATTAATTAATCTATTAACTCTTATAGAGTTTCCGCATCTTCTATTAGGATAATTATGTTCTAGACTTTAGCCTTAAGTCCCTATTTATACTGTGCTATTAGCGCCTTATTATTTCACTTAACCTATATTATGAGTGTCTAAAACTGTATTGTGTACTTAATTGCTGAAGTGCATTGTACTAGACTTTAAAGTTTTCTTTCTGCTATAGTTGTTGCTTCTAGGTCTCTAAATATCTATATTAGTCTTTTTATAAACCTGTTTTAGTTAGCAAATATAAACCATACTTCCTAATTAGTAGTTGTCATTCTGTTTATTTAAATCTTAGTAAGGTAAGGTTTAAACTATTTAAGTGCTCTTCCTGTTAAGAATAATTCTATATATGCTATTTGGTCTATAGGTATTGCTAACTTAGCCCCTTTCTGCATAACCTTAAAGTGCATTTATATAAGGAATCCTTTAAGCTTTGACTTCTCCCCTAAGAATTGTTTAATTAATAGTAGCTTAATCTTAGCTGCGCCAATTCCATTAAGTCTGTCTTTAAGTATTTAATTATTATCTATTATTTAATTAACTATTTCTTATAACTAACTTACCGTAACTAGCTGTGAGTTAGTATCTTCTATACTGATGTCTCCTCCTATTCCTAAGGTTGTAGCTACTATGGATACGATTATAACTGGTGCCTTTAACGGCGTTGTAGCTTGCGCTTTAGGTGGCATACTATTTAACTTTGTTAATACCGTAACTAGGTAGTAAATATATAACGGAGCCTTGTAGTAGTTACTATGGTAGACTTATTAATGGGCTAGGTGTGTAGGTAAATAAAAAGTTAATAATATAATAGTAACAAATAACAACTGGTAGAGTGGTTGCCTAATAGATTAACTCTAATTATATTCTAAGATTTACTATAAGGAAGAGAACTATCTAGGTAGGGATTATAGGCCCTTAAATACATATCTATATAACTAAGAAATCCTCCTTATACGTAATATACGTGTTATATATAAGGTATGTAAGTTCCTCCTATTCCTCTTGTTTAATATATAGCACATTATATAACCTTGGTTACCATTCCTTATTATATAGTTCCATGGGTTTTATCCTAGACCGTGCTTCTATTAACTAACTAGCTTCTTCTAACTCCTCTCTAAGTAGTTGTAATATTGTACTTAAAGCGTCTATAACATAGTTAGAGAAATTTTAGAGAATTACTTACTTTTTTTAATAATATACCCCCCCCTTTAATATTATAGATATAGGGCTATTGTAACGGCTTAAATAAATACCTTTAAGACGAAGCTTAAACAAATGCTGTATTATAAAGATACTAAGCTAAGGAGTAGAAGAAGGTGGAGGAAAGAATATGTCTATATATAGCGCCAAGTCTTTAAACAAACCCCTAACTAGGCTCCCTATCTAAATTACGCGTAATAGTCGTCAGGAAAAAATTTACCAGCATTTTTACAGCATTTGGCAGTATATTGCGGCCAAATGCGCATTTCGCGCATTGCAATATATAGCGTATAGTATTGACTAAGGAGCGGCATACTGCCGCATTTAACAACACAGTGTAGCTAATTGCGTTACCTAGGCAAGTAGTACCATTACCCTATTAGGCTTTTTTTGCACTTAATGCGCAATTAATATATAATGCCCTCCTTGCGCATTCTATATATCTTACTTACTTTAAGCAATAAATAAACGTTACTCTTCCCGCATGGTTATTATTAAGTACTTATCCCATACACTTAATTTGCTTAGTCTGCGCGGTTAGTGCAAAATAAACTATATTATTTTAGATAATTTAATATAATATGGCGACGGTTCTCTTCTACCTGCCTACTTACTAACCTACTTACCTACCTGCCTGCCTACCTGCCTGCCTACCTACCTACCTACCTACCTACCTACCTACCTACCTACCTACCTACCTGCTTACCTATCTCTCTGACTGCCTACTACCTGCCTACCTATTTATCTGCCTGCCTATCTACCTGCCTACCTACCTGCCTACCTACCTACCTACCTACTTACCTACCTGCCTGCCTGCCTGCCTGCCTGTGTTAGTGTCAGATTTAATTTAGGAGAGGGGTCGGCCCGATTAAAGGCTCTGATTTATTTGAATCGTTCTCTATAGCCGTTTGCTGGCTATATATTTGAACGATGGTCGTCTAGGGTGCCTCCCTAGAAGGCCTTAATTTAATTTGATTTGGTAATGGGCCGATATTAAAGCTCTGGTTCAATTCGATCGATCGATTGATTGAATCGTTCGTAGTGTTCGCTGGCTGATTGTTCGAACAGTCGTCGTGTGGTTCTGGTAACGGTTGTCTGGTTCTGGTAACGGTAGTCTGGTTCTGGCAACGGCCCTCTACTGGCTGCTGCTCTGGTGCCTCCCTAGCAGGGAGGATATAAGGAAGGAAGGGTAAAAAAAATAAGGTGGCTATGTAGGGGTATACTTGGCAGAGGCATGTGTAGAGGCTATTAGGAATATAGCGGGGACCCAATACAGAGCCTCCGTACGTAGAGCTTCGTATAGAGCTTTGTGCGGGGCTTCGTGTAGAGCCTCTATACGTAGAGCTTCGTGTAGAGCTTCGTGTAGAGCTTCGTGTAGAGCTTTGTGCAGAGCTTCGTGTAAAGCTTTGTATAGAGCTTTGTGCAGGGCTTCGTACAAAGCTTTGTGCAGGGCTTTATATAGAGCTTTATGCAAAGCTTTGTACAGAGCTTCGTATAGTAATATTAATAAAAAATATATAAAATAAAAAATTATTAAAAAATTATACTTTTATGCATGCTTACTAATATTAATAAAGTATAACGTAGTCTACGGGCAAGTGGCCATTACGGGCATGTGGCCACCCCATCAAACCACCTGGGGCAAATATTACGAATTACTTAACCGCAAACAATTATATTTGGTATAGCTAGTTGCTAGCTAGTTGTCTGCCGTCTAGGGCACGTACGTGCATTATGTTCTGTCGACGTGCATATGCTGCACTTGGGTGTGCTCGTTGCTGTCGCTTAGGTTGTAGTTGTATAACGCGTCGCGTATTTCGCGATTTTGGTGAGGTGGCCACATGCCCGCAATGGCCGCAGACTACGTTATATAAAATATAAAATAACGTATTTCATAGGCGGTCGTCCACCTGGGCGAGCCGTCCACCTTAAAACTTACTAAAAATTAGAAGATTTATACCTTAATATCTCGACAACCACTTAATAATAAATTCTAATGATTTAGATTTAGACTTTCATATATACTCTGCAGCTTCTATTAAAGTTGCATCGTAAATAGATTAGTACTTTTTAAGATATTAATTTGTGGGGGCCAAAACGAGGCTAAATCACTATATCTTAAAAAGTACTAATCTATTTACGATGCAACTTTAATAGAAGCTATAGAGTATATATAAAAGTCCAAATCCAAATTATTAGAATTTATTATTAAGTGGTTGTTGAGATATTAAAGTGTGATTTTTCTGATTTTTGGTGTATTTTGAGGTGGACGGCTCGCCTAGGTGGACGACTCGCCTATAAAATACGTTATATCAAATTTATACTTTTATATATGCTTAGTAATCTTATAGTTAGCACTTAGTAGCTAAATGCTAGTACTTAGTTATAAATGCCACATTTAGCGGCTAAATACTAATACTTAATTATAAATGCCGCATTTGGCTGCTAAATGCTATAAAATGCTATAAAATGCTAGAAAATTGTCACAGAGTAAGTACAAGTGGTGATAATATATAGCGAAGTAGATATTATTAAGCTATATATATAAACTGTGTAATGAGATCAAGACGTTGCGTAAGGAGAGAAGGTAAGGAAACGGGAAGAAAGGGGTATATATTATTAACTTAGTTGCTTAGTTAACACATATATAGGGCAGAATAGGCTTCAGGTTATAATCCTGGCAGAACTTGGCAGAATTTAGTAGACTTAGCAGAATATGGCAGAATATAGTAGAGGACGGCAGATTGCCGTAGGTTGCCGTTACGTAATGGCAAATTGCCTTAGATTGCCGTAGATTACCATTAGGTTGCCATTTCGCGGTCGGTCTCTTCTTACTGCGTTAGTAGAAACAGGTGGACGTGTATAAGGTATCACAGAGGTGTCCCATAACAGTACCCCCCCTTTAAACTCGAGATTCTGCAAGATGGGGCTGTGGTAGTTCTGGGTAGAGTTTGTAAAAGTCTTCTACGGCTTGTATAAGTCCTATGGAGTTAACGGGTTCCTATATAGGTTTATAGAAGCCTCTCTATTTCGTAAAGTATATATATTAGTGTTTTCATTTATCGTACTTAATGTCGTTAATTTTTTTAATAAGGTACTTATCCTCACTATCTACTTTAACTAGTGGGGGAGGGTCCTAGATCTATCTAGGCAGGGCGTCCAATATAGGGGCAGTAGGGCGGAGGACTAACGTGTAAAATATAGGGTGGATTTTAACCGTATTAGGGAGCTTTAATTAGTAGGCATAAGGAGAGACAACTTTCTTAACCTTATAAGGGCCGGCGTTCTTCCAGTTAAGTTTCTTAGTAGGTTATTTTATATTTAGATTTCTTATATCTAGCCAGACAAAGTCGCTAAGTTAATAGGCTAGTGCTAGGGTTTGGTTCTTATTTACTGCAGCTTTATAGACAGATTAGGCCTATATTATTTTATTAGTAAGAAACTCTTATAGTTCTTCTATCTTCTTTATAAATTTATTTGCTTCTATAACTTGCAAGGCATAATAAGCAGGGTAAGGGATTGTTATGGGACTCCTCCGTAACACCTTACACACGTCCACCTGTTTCCACCTGTTTCCACCTACGTAGCAAAAAGAGACCGACTACGAGACGGCAATCTAACGGTAATCTACGGCAATCTAACGGCAATCTGCCGTATTCTGCTATATTCTGCCAAGTCCACTAAATCCTGCCAAGTTCTGCCAGGACCGCTACTCGAATCCTATTCTACTCCGTATACGTATTAACTAAGCAACCAAACTAGCAATATATACCCTTTCTTCCCGTTTCCTTACCTTCTCTCCTTACGCAACGTCTTAACTTTATTACACAGTTTATGTACATAGCTTAATAATATCTACTTCGCTATATATTATCACCACTTATACTTACTCCGTGATACTACGTTGCGTCAAAACCTATACTCCGCCCCGCTCTATTTAAAATATAGAACAACCTCGAAGCCCCTATAACAGCCGCCGACATTATATCCGCACTCCAAGAACAACTGGCAGATATGTAAAAGTCCTTTATAAACGCCCTTGCATAAAACCAAGCTACTATAGCTTAACAGCAAGCTAAACAAGAAGCACAGTACTAGAAAACAATTAAGGCCCTCCAAAAAGAAATCCATACCCTTAAGACGCCTACACTAAGCCCTTAAGACCGGTCGCTATTACTAGAAGCCAATACGCGGAACGCGAGCCCTAAACTAGTAATAGTTATCCTACCAGTAAAACCAACTACTGCGCTATAACAATTTGAACGATTACTAGACCCCCTAATATTTACTAGTAAACAATAAGAACTCTAATCATTTCTAAACCGGCTTAAAAATAAGCTAACTAGTAACGCTAACCGCTACCTAACTAAAGCTAACCGACTCTGTTATGCCTTAAGTTAACTAGGAGGAGATATAGCTAACCTTATTAAACCTCTTTAACCAAACTTAGTACTAAGCCTAATTATACTTCTTAAAGCCATATATAGTAACCCAAACCGCCAAGCTACTGCTTAGAGAAAGATAAACCATATAACTTAAGGAATAAAAAGCTTTCCAATATACTTCTCCAAATTCAACCGTTACGCAAAAGAAATAGGCTGGAACAACTTTATACTAATTAACAGCCTTATTAAATCCCTAAGTCCTAAACTAAAAACCTCCCTAATAGGTGTAGACCTACCAGGAGCCCTTAACGCCTACGCAAACGTTATTAATAAACAGTACAATGATATACTACGCCTAACACCAAAGTTCACTCCTTAATACAATATAACAGCTCCGTAAACGTCTACTAAGTTATTATCCCAGCCTAAGCACCCTAACGCTATGGATATTAACACAGGGACCCTAAAATACGCTCCGCTAGGGTCCCCTAAACAAGAACAACGCATTAAGCTAGGCCTTTGCTTTAAATGCGGAAGCAAAGATTATATCTTAAAATACTGCTCCGTTTCTATACCCTAACACAACTTACAAACGGCCAACACTAACAACCGTTTACCATATTAATCCCCCAGTTACCGTCCCTAATCTTCACCTAGTTCCAGCCCCGTATCTAGTAAGTACCACTTATAAGGACGAAGTTATAACTAATATTCTATAGGAACCCCTTCCCGCTTACCACCAAAAAATATGTCTTAGAGTTAAGTCGCTCTCTAGGACAACTATATTACAGGATCTTATTAAACGCATTAGATGTTGCAAACCCTAACTCTTAGGATTGTAGTATAACCGTCAACTACCGTCTTTAGTAGAAAGGTTAATAGGCTAACACTTAAGTCCTAATTAACATAGGGGCTAGCGGTATAGGATTTATCAACAAGACCTTTGTATAAGACAATAAGTTTACCCTAATACCCCTTAACCGGCATATTAACGTATTTGGATTTAATGGCAAACAAACTATCTTAGGCCGTATTACTTATATAGCGGCCCTAAGACTCCAATACCTAAACCATAAAGAATTAATTAAGCTCTTTATAACTACCCTAGGTTACCTAGTAATCCTTAGACAACCCTAGATAAAGCTATATAAGGTAACCATCAATTAGGACAACCTTAAGCTTCTATTTACCGCCTCCCGTTGCAAGCAGAAGTGCCTTATAACTCGCTGCTTAGACCCCAAACCCAGGGTTATCGATGATATTTTTATTCATTGCTTTATAACGATATATTCATTTATAAGGAGTGATAATGATTGAATATTTTGCCAGTCCTTATAAATAAATATTCATAAAATTATAAATATATATAGAGGCTTGGACTAGTAAATATTAAGTCGTCAAAGCGCTTAAAGTTGTAAGTAAAAGGACGAGTTATATAAAGCTAGAGGAGAGAGCTGCTGGTAAACGTTTAGGGGGGATAGAGAGGGGCGGAGGAGGGTAGAGGCCTCTAGGGAGACATTGGCCCCGTTGATTTAGTAACCCCACTATACTAAGACCAGTGATACTGCCTATATCTAAGATATCGCGATTATTCATTCATATCGCGATATTTTGGTTGGCTTATGAATTGAATGCGATATAGGGCCTATTTATTCATTTATTTATTATTGACAACCCTGCCTAAACCAAAATCTAAAAAATCCACCAGGATCCACTAGTCTAAAATTTCTACCGACGTCCACCCTACACCCAAAAAGTCCACCCGATTTCACCAACCCGAGAATTCCACCAAATTCCACTAATATAAGAATTCTACCGACATCCACTAAGAACCCGGAAATTACACCAAACCACACAAACCGACTCCAACTACTGCACCCCAAACCAAGCAGAAGCTTAAGCTTAACATATAAAGGTACCAGAAGAACTAGTATTCCACTATAAAAAGGATACTTAAAGAACCCAAACCCAAATCTAATACCAACTCTATACTTAACACCAAACCCAAAACTATATAAAAAACTAAGGATAATCTAAGCCCGCTTAACACCTTAGATATTTATATAATTAGAGCTACCCTATTAGTACAACTCGCTAGGAAACCTAAATACACGATCTTCGCCGTTATAATAGCTAATATTAAGAAGGCCTTAGCACCAAAGAAGCATACTAACCCCGCCACAAAAGTACTAGTAGAATACCATAATTATCTAGATATATTCTTATAAAAGAAAGCTAATAAGCTACCAGAACGCCGTTCATATAATTATAAGATTATAGTTAAAGAAGGAAAACATCCCGGATTTAGACCCTTATACGGAATATCCCAAAACGAACTCTAGGTATTACGGAAGTACTTAGACGAACATCTAGACAAAGGATTTATTAGAGCAAGTTCTTTACCCATAGCCGCACCAGTAATCTTTATTAAGAAACCTAGCGGCGGTTTATACTTCTACGTAGACTACCAAGCTCTTAATGCTGTTACTATTAAGAACCAATACCCAATCCTATTAATCCAAGAGACACTGAACCGATTAAGTAAGGCTCACTACTACACAAAGCTTAATATTATCCATGCATTCAACCGTCTCCGTATCACGAAAGGAGATAAATGGCTCACTGCATTTTATACTCAATACGGATTATTCGAATACTTAGTAATGCCATTTGGCCTTATAAACGCCCTAAGTTTATTCCAACACTTTATAAATAATACCCTGCGTTCATACCTGGACGTCTTTTGTACTGCTTATATCAACAACATCTTAATATACAGTAATAATCTAGCTAAATACCAAAAATATATTAAACTGGTTTTGCAAGCCTTACATAGAGCCGGCCTATAATTAAATATAGACAAATGCAAGTTCCATAAAACGGAAGTCCTATACCTTAGACTTATTATTTCTATAGACGGCGTACGAATAGACCCCAAGAAAGTTAAAGTAATTATAAACTGGCAAGAACCTAAGAACGTCAAGAATATAAGGGCCTTTATAGGCTTCGCCAACTTCTACCAACGGTTTATTAATAACTTCTCCGCCTTAGTTTCACCCCTTATAGCCTTAACCTAAAAGGACAAAGCCTTTATCTTTAATAAAGAATATAAGAAGGCCTTTACTTATCTAAAGGTTATATTTACTACTACACCTATACTCTAACACTTCAACCCAGACTAAATAAGTGTTATAGAAGCTGACTTATCCAATTACGTTACTAGAGGCATTCTGTCTTAATATAATAAGGAAGGAGTATTGCACCCTATAGTATACTTCTTAAAATAATTAAGCCTAGCCGAATACAATTACAAAATCTATAATAAGGAATTGCTGGCTATTATTAGATGCTTTAAGTAATGGCAACCAGAACTAGAAGAAACTAGATTCCCAATTAAAGTTCTTAGCAATTATAAGAACCTACAGTACTTTACAACCATAAAACAGCTAAGCCACTATTAAGCCCGCTGGTTAGAATATCTGTCTCAATTCCAATTCTTAATTACGTACTACCCAGGCGTTTAAGGCTAGAAGCCCAATACTCTAACCCAACATTCGCAAGACGCACCAGCTTAAGAAGAAGCATATTCCTACTACAATTAGACTCTACTCCATCCTAAGCTATTTAATCCCCTTGTTAAAGACCTTATAGTATACATCCTTAAAATGACTAATTAATTAATTAAATAGATTATAATTAACAAATACCCAAATAACGAGTTTATCTAAGAGACACTTAAGCTAATTTAAGATGGCGTTAGATGCTCCAAAAAGGTCTCTCTAAGTAAATATAAAGCTCGCGAAGACCGCTTATACTACCAGAACCGCCTAGTTATACCTAACCATAATAAACTTAAGCTCAAGCTTCTCAAACATATATATAACCTACTAGTAGCCAGCCACCTAGGCCAAGGAAAAACCCTAGAACTACTTTAACGGGAGTACTACTAGCCAAATATATATAATACAATACGAAAGTACGTCTTTAGCTACTATACCTACCGACGAGCCAAAGCTTTGTATAAGATATATAACGGCTTCCTAAAGCCACTACCTATTCCGGACTAAAGATGGAAGGATATCTTAATTAACTTTATTATTAACCTCCCTATAAGTAAAGGCTGTATAAACATTATAGTAGTTATAGACTAACTATTTAAAATAAGACACCTAATCGCCTGTCCTAATATATTAACACCTACCATTACCCAACTGTTCCTAGATTATATATAGAAACTCTACAGACTCCCTAAAACAATTATCTCTAATAAAGGCCGCCAGTTTATCTCTATGTTCTAGAAAAAACTAACTACCCAACTCCGCATTAAAGCACTATTGTCTACGGCATACTACCCAGAAACGGATGGTCAAATGGAACATACAAATGCCATAATAGAACAATATATTCGGATATACACGTCATATCTATAGGATAACTGGATAAACTGGCTTACATTTACCAAGTTTACTGCAAATAACTCTATCTTGGAAACCATAAAGGTCTCCCCATTCCTAGCCAACTATGGCTAGCATCCACAAATGGGTTTTAAACCCTTTAGTAATATTCCTCGCCTAGCTTATCAAGCCTTATAAGTTGCAGAAGCAAACAAGTTTATAAAAAAGATAGAAGAACTATAAGAGTTCCTTACTAATAAAATAACATGGGCCCAGTCTGTCTATAAAGCCGCAGTAAATAAGAACCAAACCCTAGCACCAGCTTACTAAATTAGTGACTTCGTCTAGCTAGACGCAAGAAATCTGAACACAAAACAACCTACTAAGAAACTTAACTAAAAGAACGCCAGCCCTTATAAGGTTGAAAAAGTTGTCTCTCCTTATACCTACCAACTAAAGCTCCCTAATACGGTTAAAATCCACCCTATATTCCATACGTCAGTCCTCCGCCCTGCCGCCCCTATATCAGACGCCCTACCTGGACAGATCCAAGACCCTCCCCCACTAGTTAAAGTGGATAGTAAGGATAAATACCTCGTTAAAAGAGTTAACGACATTAAGTACGATAAACGGAAACGCAAATATATATACCTTATAAAATGGAGAGGCTTTACTGAGCCCTTATAGGAACCTGTTAACTCTATAGGACTTACATAAGCCGTAGAAGACTTTTACAAACTCCACCTAGAACTACCTCAGCCCCATCTCGCAGAAGCTCAAGTTTAAAGGGGGGGTACTATCACAGGACTCCTCCGTAATACCTTACACACGTCCACCTGTTTCCACCTATTTCCACCTACGTAGCAAGAAGAGACCAACCACAAAATAGCAATCTAACGGTAATCTATAGCAATCTAACGGCAATCTGCCGCATTCTGCTATATTCTGCCAAGTCCACCAAATCCTGCCAAGTTCTGCTAGGACCGCTACTCGAATCCTATTCTGCTCCATGTATATGTCGACCAAGCAACCAAACTAGCGATATATACCCTTTCTTCCCGTTTCCTTACCTTCTCTCCTTACGCAACGTCTTGACTTTATTACACAGTTCATGTACATAGCTTAATAATATCTACTTCGCTATATAT
>Ga0307507_10003861_pt1 | contig 27932 bp, 6 predicted proteins | sample 7_EM_MG_FD_207223 | JGI IMG/M metagenome (GOLD analysis project Ga0307507, IMG submission 207223) | Populus trichocarpa ectomycorrhiza microbial communities from riparian zone in the Pacific Northwest, United States - 7_EM | ecosystem: Host-associated > Plants > Roots > Unclassified | place...
GATGTAAACAGGTAGGCGATGCAGACAGGTAGGCGATGTAGGCAGGTAGGTAAGTTAATAGGTAGATAGGTAGAAGAGAACCATCGCTATATTATATTAAATTATCTAAAATAATATTATTTATTTTACTAGCCTTATAAATAGCTTTAAAGTAGCTTTTATTTATTTAAAATATGTTATTAGTATAAAAGAGGTAAATATAATTATGGTTGCCAAATATGTAGATTACTGGCAGGTTGCGCGCAGGCTGCGTGTTAAAAAAACACGATATAGGCTAGTCGGTCAAGTTGCCAAATGACCTCAACTGCGCGCCAATTGCGTCAACCACCAACCATTGAGGCCATTGAAAGGGTACCATATTTTGCCGATGCCTAAAGAAAGAAGTAAGGAATAACTAGAGACGGTTTATAAATAAGCATACTTCTAACCTAAGCCTTCCCTATAATAAGGGTCTTTAGACTATAGCAAAATAGGCAAAAAATAAGGCAGGACACTTAGTAGAAAACCTATACCTACCGCCCCTATAAAGGGTAGGGGAATTATAGGCTACTAATAACAATAATAAGAAGGCAAAGATCCTTATAGAAAGGTTCTTCCCCTAACTAGCCCTAGCAGACTTTAGTAATATTATAAGTAAAACACTAGTGACTCGTCTATAGGTTAACAGCGATATAATAATAGAAGAAATAGCTAGAACCATTAGCTACCTTTTAAATAATATAGCACTAGGACCTAATGGGATTCTAAATAAGGCCTTAAAGACCTGCGGACTACTTATAGCACCCTGGCTTATAGATATAGCCAAAGTATGCTTTATAATAGGCTACTACCTATAATTTAGAAGATCTATAATAACGTTAGTCTTATAAAAAGATGGTAAAGTAGACTACTTAATCCCAGGAAGCTACCGCCCTATTACCCTAGAAAACACCCTTAGTAAGATTCTAAAGAGGGTTATAGTGGACCGCATAGTAGATATAGCAGAGGAACACGCTCTACTACTATAAAGCTAGATGGGGGCAAGAAAGAACCGCTTAACGCTATTAGTACTTATATTACTCACTGCTACTATTAAAACCGCATAGGCTATGCAAAGAGACTTTATAGTATTAATGCTTAGCCTAGATATTAGCGGCGCCTATAATAATGTACCCTATAAGCGTCTCCTATATATCCTTAGGGCAAAGCGCTTCCTAGAATAGATTATATAATTTATTTAAGGGTTTATAGGCCAAAAAGAAACATTATTAGTCTTTAGCGGATACTAAAGCCCCCTTATTATAGTTGTAATAGGAATACTACAAGGATTACCTCTTTTGCCTATACTCTTCCTTTTCTTTATAAGCAACCTGCTTAAGACCTTTAAGGAAGGGGCAACCTAGGGGATAGGCTTCGTTAATAACACAAACCTAATTATATATAGGCCAATAGCCGTAGAGAATTATAGGACACTAGAGAAAGCTTATAATACCTATATAGAATAGGCAAGACAATATAAAGTCTAATTCTTACTAGAGAAATACCAGTTAATCCATTTTATAAGAAAACGTAACCAATCTATAGACCTCTAGTATATAATCTATATCTAAGGCTTTGGGGGTTAACCAGTTTAAGGCTTAAAGGTATTAGGAGTATAGGTAAATAGTAAGCTCTAGTGGAGCGTATATATAGTATAAGCGGCCCGTAAGGGCCAAGTATAGTATACTACTATATCTAGGATTGTTAACTCTATATAGGGTCTATGCTTCCAGAAGTTACGCCTACTATATATAGCAGTTGTCCAGCTAACCATAACGTATAGATCTAGCATCTAGGCTATTATAGAAACTAAGAAAAGCCCCCCTAAATCACTCCTTAAACCACTCTAAAAGGTCTAAACAGCCTATCTCTAAAGTATAACAGGCGGGTATAAGCAAACGGCCACAGCACTACTTAAGAAGGAAGCCGGCATTTCTCCCCTATATCTATATATTGAAGCCGCTATAATATAATGGGTGTAAAAGAAACGCAATTCTAATATTATAAAGTATATTAAGATACGCTTAAGCAAACTATAGAGGGACCCTAGGGTACCCCATAGGAGAATAAACTAATAACCCCAAAGCAGGGAAGATATATTAGAAAAATAGGTAAAGAGAGTAGAAGAAAAATGGTATAGTGTTAAGGTCTAGGCCTAAATAGAGGAGGAAGGGAGACGTATAAAAGGCTAGTAAAGATAATAGTAAGGGAGAGAAAGGAGCTAAAGTAGAGTATAAAAGAATACTAGGAAACTATCTACTGCAATATAATACTGGCTAGACTAGTGTTAGAGAGATGTATAGAAGTTAAAGGTCTAGAAGCTGACTTAGGCAAGAGGAACCTAATACTATTATGCCCCTTATACACCAGCTAAAAAGTAATACTTTTAGTAGCTAGCACAGAGAACTATAATACACTACTATTAATATAAAAAGGCCTAAAGGCGGCTACCCGGTGGCTTATTGGCTAAAGTATACTAGACCAGTTCTAGATTGCAAAGGAAATAGAAATAGAAGGCAAAGGGGCAAGTAATAGGCGCCCCCTAATAGCTCTATAGTGGTAAAGTAAAGTATATAATACTAGCGCGTCTGTAGGCTTGTTATAGTAGTAGTGGTTCCTAAAGAGATTAAAAAGTAAGGTAGAAGAGCACTATAGGCGACTTGTAAGCGACCTATAGGCGAGTCCCTAAAGGCAGGAAGATAGATTATAAGGTTTTCTTAAACAGAGCTTTCTCCCTATATGTATATAAGGAGTAGTCCGCGTGGGCCCAATAGGGATCTAAATCGGACGTTAAGCAATGAATAATAATATATTTCCAATATTTAGAAAGTAAGGACAAGTAAATTAAAATATTATTAATATATTACTAAAATATACTAGGACCGATCTTTACGCTAAATAGTATTACTAGGTATTTAAAGAGTCCCTATTATATATAAAAAGCTATATACTTCTTATCTCCTTTATATATACGGATTTTATTAAAAGCGGCAACTATATTAAGCTTTGTAAAGTACTATACCTTTACTAAATAGTTAAGCGTCTCATAAATTAAAGGAATTAGATATTGGTTTTAAATTATAATTGCGTTTAGAGCTTAATAATTAATATAAAATCTTAAGCCTCCTCCTAGCTTTTTAATAAATAGTATAGGTAAGGCAAATAGAGATTAACTAGGGCGAATAAATCCATTTTCTAGATGCTTATTAAGGTATTATTGTATTATAAGCAGTTCTTCTTATAATATACCATATAGCGGACTAAACTTTGGTGTTACTAGGCTTAAGTTCTATCTTAAAATTGCGTTTCTTTTAGTATAGGGCTAGTTAGTCTATAAATTGTTTTTTAAACTTGTTAATTAGGTTATAGTACTCTTTAGGCATAAAAGGTTAAGGATTAGGATATTATTTTGGTTTTAGTGCTTTTTTAATATCTTCTATAGTTACAGCAAATATTTTATAGTCTTGTTTTTTTGCTAATAAGATAAAAGGCGCGGCCTGTATTATATAAATTTTAAAAGGTTTTAACGTAATATCTTTATATTTTTTACTATAATTAGCAGTTATAAATTTATTGTATTAGCTTAAGGTTTATAGCGAGGGTAATTTATATTATATTAAATTTAAATAGTTATACGTATGTTTGTAGGGTAAATGGTTTTTTAAGTAATAACTTTAGCAGTAGGTTATATGGAACTTTAGTATTTCTTTAAACTAGCTAATTAAAGGGTTGTGTTATTTTAGCCATCTATATCTAAGTATAACTTTATATTACTTTAAGGGTGTTATAAATAGGGAGATATGTTTAAGGTATTTACCTATCCGCATTTTTACTAAGGCGTAGTGTGTTATTTTGCTATATATTAAGGATTTGCTATTAAAGCCTTATAGGCCTTAGGGCTTATTAAGTTTCTTTAAATTTAGGTATTAAGTTTTCGCATAGTTTATATTAATAAAGCCTATACTAGTAGCTCCGCTATCTATTAGGATTTATACCTTTTTCTATTTTCTAAGTATTTAAATTTCGCCAAGTATATTAAGGGAGTTATGCTATATATTAGCACTAGAAAAGCCTAGACACTTATACTCTTCCACTTTTTATCCTAAGGCATAACTTAGCTTTAGGACGATTTGTTTTTTAAGTTAACTAAAGGTAAGATACTTTATAGCGACTAAATATAATTTATAGAGCGGGTATAGTTGTCGGGAATTAGGCAAGCGGTCGTTACGTAACGCCGCGGCACTAGCGTGGCGAGGAGTCTTAAGCTCCTCGCCCTTCCTCATTCCAATAAAATGAAGCTATTAACCAACATCACTGTAACCTACTCGAGTAGTCGTTATTGGTGGGTCACCCTATGTGACCAACACTAATTAGTGGTTAAACACACAGTCAACCATAGAGCAGCTAGGTTATCAACAGAAGAAATAGTCTTATGTAGGGGTTCCCGGCGATACTATGCTACCTTAGGCTTGCGGAAAACTAGTAATAGAAGTGTTACTAAGTACTAGGAGATACCAAGTTGCGTCTATTATGTAGAACAATCGCGTTTACAAAGATTTGGTCGAGTACTTTAGGTTAGAAGTGTTACTAAACCTAGGGTCCCAAGTTAACGTCCGAAACGCGTTAACTACGCCTTAAATTGCCTACCTTTTAACAGCAAACCTACGAGATCCTATAAAGCCGAAAATCCTACCTACCTTTGACGTATAACACCCCGTTAATTCTACTCCTATTATAGCGTTAACCTACCTAAAGAAGTACGAGAACGACATTAACCTAGAGATATAGGATAAAGACATTGACCCTATAAACACTAAGCAACAGGACCTGAACGGATTCTTACTATACTATATAGCACAATATACAGATAGCGAATATAACAATACTGTGCTATAGTATTGCATAAAGGAGGACTTTGTTAGATGGACAAAGGAAACATAGGCCCTTGCGAAGAAGAATATTATATAAGACTTCCATAACTTCCTTTGGGAGAACGGAGTATTTGTCCCTATAGATGGAGATACTATTAGAGATAATATTTAGGAGTAAGTTATTAACGTAAAAGAAGAGCATAAATGGACTCTATAAGAGATTAAGCACTAACTACGTAATATAAAGAAGCTTAACTTATAATGGAATCCAAATAATATACTAATAGAGACACGTTCTAATTCCATTGCTCTAGGTATAAGTTCTTACGTACCATACCTATCGCTCCCACTAATTTAACCTGTAACTTTAACTACTGCCCCCTAAGAGTAAGCGCAAGACCCCCTTGCTTCGCGATTTAATAACCTTTAAACTCTGCTACAGGAAGATTAGGTACCACGCTGTGTTCTATTAAGCTCTGCATCTCCACTATAGCCTATAAAGCAATCCCTACCTTAATCTCTAATGCAATTTCAACGTGGCCTAACACCGCTCGGAGGCACCTTAAAAATGCTTACAGAGCTTATAAAACTCTATTCGGACCAGGAGAAGAGGTTTAGCGGGGAACTATATAATATCCTTAATTTAAAGCTGCGCATCTTCTATAACTGTTACTAGAAGGTTAGACTGGAACCTAACTAATATCATAATACTTATTCCGTTATGCTTAAGGGCCGCGCTAGTACCTTCTATTATAATCGTTTGGTAGGAAAAGGATACGATTTCAACTAAATAATATATAAGACAAGATGCCACTTTGAAACAGAAGAGAATAAGTAGCAGTATATATTGGAGTGGAGAGAGACTACCTTTCTAAGAATTATTACTATAAACCCAGATGCCTCTCAACTTAACTATCTTTAAAAGCTCTTTAATTAACTTTAGATAATTTAGTGTGGTTTATCTAAATTATATTAAGAGGACTTCAGCCTACGTAATTAAGTTATTAGCGCATGCTAAGGTGTTAAAGAATGCAACCTTGCCCTCTTTAATCCTGCAAATACTTATAAAGGAGTGTGTGCTTAATTAAGATTCTTTATTAGCACCACTCTACGCTCTTAAAAAGTATAGTAATTTAACACTTAACCCTAACCTACTTTGATTAACCTAACTGACTAATATAATTATAACTGGACTGATTAAATATATGGTGGCCAGGGTAGAGGATATAGTAGAGGATATAATTAACGTTAATTATAAAGTAATTGTGGAGGTTCTTATGGAGGTTTATCTTAAAACAATTAATAGAAGAAATACTATGTTTATAAGAAGCTAAATTGCTAGTTAACTAGGCACCCTCTTAACAGATAAAAGAAGGTATATAATAAGTTTCGCTAGAGCGCACGAAATATTAGAAATTATAAAGTTATTATAGCCTACTTCTAAAGCTTCCTAGTTCAATATGAAGGTAAAGAAGATCTTAAGGGTGAGGTTAATAAGGCCGAACAGCTTCTTACAGATATAGAAATTAAGGACTACTCTCCTAACCAATACTTTACTAAGTATGGTAAGGTAGATGGTATATAAACCGTTACTATTCTTAATAACCAATCTACGCTCTATGCTATTATGAAGTTAGACATCTTTAATAAGCCAAAGGAGAGTTCTATATTTTCCTTTAACGACAGATACTCGGCGAACGTCTTCTATAGTATTATGCCAGATACTAGAGCCGCAGGAGTATCTATAGCAGGAGAACCTTAAGTTCGAGCTCTTTAGTAGCTTAATAGCTCTATTCAGATTAACCAATTAACGGCAGGCCAATATACAATTTGTTTTGGCAAGGGTACTATAATCTCTCTTAGTACAATTAAGGTTAAAACCCCCTTAGGGTATATTACTTTCTATATTATTCCCGCGAACACCCCGTTTCTATTTTGTATTAGAGATATAGATAAATTAGGTATTAAACTTAATAACCTTAAGAATATGCTTATTTAGGGAGATAATTGGGTGCCTGTTATACGCAAATAGGGTCACCCCTAGTTGCTCCTTTATTAACTAGAAAAGAGCGTTGCTTAGAGCCACTTAACTAAGTTAGAGCTACATTAACTACACCATTGTTTTAGCCACCTATCTATTTACCAATTACTTAGGGTTCTTTAGCGAGCAGGCCATAAAGTCAAGGTTAAAGCAATTAAGCATCTTATAAAGTACTGCCATTACTACCAAATAAACTAGAAGTCCCCTAGCCGATTTAAGTTTACCCTTAAAGATAACTACAACTTTAACTTCTGTATTATTATTGATATTATATATCTTAGCGGCAAGCTAGTACTCTAAGTTATTAACCTCTTAACCTCCTTCCAAGCCGCACGTTTCCTAAAGGATATATCAGCTAGGAACGCATAGGATACTCTTTAATTATGCTAGATTAATGTCTACCTAGGACCCCCTAATCAAGTTATTTATAATATAGAAAGGAACTTCTTATCTATAGAGTTTTGGTAATAGGCAAAGGTAATAGAAATTAAGGTTAAGGAAGTCCCTATTAAGGCATACAATAGTATTAGAAAAGTAGAACGATATTACACGCCATTATAATAAGCATATAAGATTATTTCTTTAGAACTAGAGGGCGCTAGTAAAGAGCTTATCTTATAGATAGCTGTTAAGGCTATTAATAATTCCGCTAGCCTAGATAGGCTTATACCTATATTACTAGTCTTTGGCGCCTACCCTTAAATAACTAATAATTCTCTACTATCCCTATCCGTTACGCAACGAGCGGAGGCTATTCGCAAAGCAATAAAAGAGGTGCGACGTCTCTACGCTACGCGCCAGGTCAACAACGTACTAGGAATAAGAAATGGCCTAAATACCTTAACTACGCTTAATCTGCCACTCCAATCTAAGGTACGCGTATGGCGTAAAAAGGGAGGATAGTTAGGCCTATATAAACTTATTATAATTAATAGTCAGACTTGTACTCTTTAGATGCCCTATAGACCCACTTAATTCCGCTTAACCGTTATTAAGCCCTACTACAGAAACAATAGTTTTAAGCCTTTATAGAATGCCCTAGAGGATACCCTAGAGGAGAACTATAATTAACGTACTCTAGAAGGCGACTATAATTCTAATGTAATTATAGTAGATATGCCGCAACTATAACGCGGTAAAGGTTGCCTAAAGGGATCACAAAATCGCCAACACCTTATTGATTTTAAAGAGCAATTCGTTACCGCTATTAAGAGTAGAGACGAGTTATTAATAGCCTTTATAACAGCTAAAGAGAAGGCTGACTTTGAGCTCGCAAAATAGCTTTAAAAGGAAGGCTGTATTATAACTTTAGGAGCTTCTTTCCAAGTATCTAATAAGCAGGAGATTAACGGTCTTATTGCAAGAGGAGTCTTTAAATTTAAGAAGTATAACCCTACTAAGTTTAATAGAGTTTGCATCTTTAAGTTAAGAATAGTTAATGAGATTAAGGGCAAAGCTACTAATACCCCATTTAAGAAGTCGAGATTGGTTATTTAAGGTTATAACAACGACGGTAAGGAAGTAATTCTTATATAATCCCCTATAATTTAACAAGCTAGTTAGCGAGTTATTATTGCGCTAGCTCCCTCTTTAATAAAGAATAGAATAGCGGTTTATTTATAAGATATTACTTAGGTCTATACCCAATTAAAGACGCGCCTTTAGCGTTTAATACTAGTATACCTTCTAGAGCAAATTCGCTACCAATATCCCGAAGATACAATTATGGTTGTACTTAAGCCATTATATAGAATCGCAGAGGCAGGAACTTATTAGTAGGCTACTTATAGTAAGCACTATAAAGAGAAGCTCTTAATAACTACTTCTATATTTAATCCCTGCTTCCTTATTACAACTATAGGAACTCTATTTAGAATCATTAGCATGTAAACTAATAATACAATTATCTTAGGAGACGACTAATTTTTAGCTCTTAAAGAAGATAAGCTAGTAAAGGCAAATCTTATAGCAAAGCTAAAGGAAAAGCTTAATTTAACAACACTATTACTTTTTAATAGATGCATCCTCTCCCTAAACAAGGATTCTATTGCTTTGCGCCAGAAAGATTAAGGTAAGAAGATTAATGTTATTAATGTTAATTCTCTAAAGCAAGGATATATAGAGTAACGCGCTTGTAGAGCTTATATTACTTCTATCTATTAACCTAAGGCTTTATTTAATCTTTCTATTGCCGCTTAATACTAAAAACTAACTAAGGATAATGTCTTTGCCCTAAATAAGCGTCTTTTCTGGCAAATAAACTATCTCAATTGGGGACTACTCTATATGCCTATTAATCTTCCTACCGCTAAGCTCTTTATATTTGTTAATAGATCGTTTGTAAATAATAAAGATTTTAGCTCCTAGCTAGGATATAAGATTATTATTGCAAATAAATCTACTAGAGAGAATAACTTCACGATCTATAGCAATTTTATCTATTGGAGCTTAATTAAGAGCAAGTACGTTACCCAAAGCGTTCTAGCATTAGAGATATATAAAATAGTTGGCGGAGTTAATATAGTAATTACAATTAGAACTACCCTAAAGATAATTATAGATTAACTTAAACTCCCTATTATCCCTACAATTGTATACACCAACTCATATTCCCTCTATAAGTGTTTAGTTAAGCTTAGTACTATAAAGGAGAAGCGTCTTATAATTAATATTATGGCACTTTAGCAATCCTATAAGTGTTAAGAACTCTTTAAGATCTAGTAGATTAATAGCCAAGACAACCTAGTAGATGCGATAACAAAGGCAAACCCAAACAAGGCACTAGAGACGTTCGTTAATATAAATACTCTACATGTATAAGTTAAAGGTTGGGTTAAAAGGGAGTAGGAGATATAGTAATTTAAGAGCAGCTAATTAGGATTTTCCATGCCCAGCACAGAAAATCGCTATTGGCTCGCTTACAATTAGCGCCTTAGCGGCCCTAATATAATGTCCACCTGTGACTCTAAGTAAGAAAGCACCACGTGCTAAGAGGCAAATTTTAGGACAGCGAGACTTATATTACAGTGGCAATAGTAAGTGAGGAGGATTGATATTTGTTACGCTAGTTAAGCAGTATTTGTATATAGATGGCAACCATAAAAGAAGAGTTGCTAGTGTTGGGAATTAGGCAAGCGGTTGTTACGTAACGCCGCGGCACTAGCGTGGCGAGGAGTCTTAAGCTCCTCGCCCTTCCTTATTCTAATAAAATGAAGCTATTAACCAACATTACTATAACCTACTTGAGTAGTTGTTATTGGTGAGTCACCCTGTGTGACCAACAATAGTTTAAGGAATAAGTATAACTTAAGGAATGGGTATAATTTAAGGAATAGGAGGAACTACGGCGGACCTTCTCAAAAGGGTGAGTTTGGTAATGCTTTTAAATATATCCTTTTTTACTGCATTTAAAGCATTCTCTATTTATGGCTTAAGTTCTTTATTTATTGGTTCTTAAGGGTATATAGGATTGAGCGGCATTAAGGTCCATAGAGTTGTATATAGGGCTTTTAGGTTTTAGAGACGGATCGCGCTTTAGGGTATATACTAGTTTTATAGAGTTTTAAACGCAAGGTATAGTTAACTTTAAAAAATAAGTTTGTTTATTATATTAAAGGTCCTTATTAATTTGTTAATATATTATAGTAAATTTGGATAGGTTTTTTAGTAGTTCTCTACCTATTAACTGGGCTCTAATCTTATCTAAAATAGCTTATTAAAGGGTAGCAATTTTAGCGGCTTTATTTCAATCTAGCTCGCTAATAAGACCTAAAAATTCTATAAAAAAAAAGCTGGTAAAGTCTTGGTTCCATTATTATAGGTTTTTAAGTTTAGTTATAGCTGTATATTCACGGCTAGTGTTATTATATGTCTATTCTAGTAGAGAGATAAAGGTTTTAAAATCAATAAAAATGCTATTACGGAAAAATAGATCTATGGTTTATATAGCGTCTTTACTTAATTAGGATATTCTATAGCTAACCTTACTAGCTTTAGTAGGGTATTAATTATAGTTTATTAAAAGTTTAAGACGGAGCTTAGTTATAAAGGGATGTAGGTTATTTTAGTTTTTATTAAATATTAGAGGATTAAGGAGCTTTTTAGATTTTATAATAGGTACTTGGTTTATTATATATATAGGTTAAGCTACTATTACTAGTTTTGTGTTCTTATTTAATAGGCTAGGTTTAGATACTGTTATATTAATCTTATTTATAGGTGTTGTTGTTGGGTCCTATAATATAGATACCTTAATATTACAAAGTTCTTTGCGGAGTGCTTCTATTAATTACTAGTATTAGGCTTCTAATGCAGCTCACTGCTAAGCTAAGGCGTCCATAAAGGACTCTTATATTATAGTTAACTGTTCCCTAACTAGGGTTATAATACTTATGGTTATTAAAAGGGATTTAGGTTTGTTTGCTATTTTAATAATAGTTGTTTTAATACAACATAATATAAGGGCGCGAAGAGGCTTTGAGGAAGATTTAAAGAAATAATATAAATTCTATTTAATCTAAAGGTATATAGCTCTTACTAAGTACAAAACGTTGCATAAAGAAGAGAAAGAAATATAAAAAACTTGTAACTAAATATTTAGGGTTTTAGCAGCAGACGCGTGGGCATAAGCCTATGTGGGTTTTAATAGGTTTCGACTAAATTCTATTATATTAGTGGAACTTAGTGGAATTTAATTGACTTGGCAGAATTTAATTAAAGCGTCGGAAATTATCTGTTGAGTGTTTTACTGAGATATTCCTACTGTAACTAGGCTAGTCCTATTACATTTAGTCTTTTCTAGTTAAAGCTTATATAGGATAAATACCCTATTTCTAGCTAGATAGGTGCAAATTCTAGGGTAGAGTAGCCTAGGCGTAGTCTATTAGAGGTAGTAGTTTAGCCTAATTATTCTAAAAGTAGTTAATAAAGGGTTGGAGTCTCTAGTCTAAATACTGGTTTATAATTTCTGTCTAGCCATCTATCTAGGGGTAGTATGCTATAAAAAGCTTTAGCTTAATGCCTAGGATCTAGGTAAACTTATTTTAGAAAGCCAATATAAACTATGGCCTATAATTGGATATAATAGTATCTAATAGTCCGTAAATTTGGTAGATATAGTAGATATATAGTTAAGCCGCCTCTTTAGCATTAATATTTTTATAATAAGGGATTAAGAATAGGTACTTGCTAAAGCGGTTAACTATAACTATAGCTATATTATATCTATTACGGTCTATAAGTAGCTTATAGAAGTCTATAGAGATATACTACTAGGGGCGTTCTATTATTAGAAGTGGTTTTAATAGTTCTAGGGTCTTATCTCATAGAATTATAGACCTATAGTAGTTGTTATAGTTTTATATATAGTGATTAATATTTATAACCATTCTAGGCCAATAGTAATGGTTACTAATAATCTTATAGGTCTTATTTTTTCTAGGGTAGGCTATAAAGATTTAAGTATACGCTTTAGTAATAAGCTAAGTCCATAAGTTCTGTTCCTTAGATACTACTAACTATTCTTTATACTTTAGTAGTGTAACAGGCCTATATAAATGCCTCTAAACCAAAGCTTGTAGATTGCTACTATATAAGAATACTAAGCTAAGGAGAAGAAGGAGAAGAAGACTATTAAAGACTAATAAGATATAAGGGGTTGCTAAGGCGCTAGTGGTAAGCAAGCTAATAGCGATTTTCCATACCGGGTATAGAAAATCCTAATTGGTTAGCTCTATAAGTAGTGTTAGCAGAATAAGGCAGAATCTAGTAGATTGCCTAGAAATGCGGCAAATTGCCCTAGAAACGGCAATGTAGTAGGTAACGCGCTCTAGCACCATTACATTACCCCCCCCCCCTCCTAAAAAAGTCTACCCTTAGGCTTTGTCTAAGTTCTTTATTGTTGTTTAAATTATTATAGTTATCTAACCCCTCTTCCTAGCATTTAATCTAGCTGTTTAATTTGCGTAGTGGTCTAGGGAGGTCTAGGTAGACTAGGTAGAAATCTTATAGCTTATAGGGAGAGTACTTAAAATTGGATATAGGGTACCACTTTAGATCTTTATTATAACCTACCTAGCTTGCACAGTATTTTAAGGTAGTCCTTTTTAACTGCTAAGATCTCTTTAACCTCCTATTCTTTGTCCTCTATAATCTAAATTAGTGGTAGGGGGTTATTATACTGTCCAAGCAGTAGGTTATTTATAGCCTTCCGCAGTTAGTCTAAAGGGAAGATAGGGTGGATCTTTATTAACTCTAATAGCTTAACCTTAAAAGAGTGCCTTACCTTCTTAGGGATCTTATAGGGGCCAGCCATTTAGTAGTCTAGCTTGTGGCTTGGCCTCTAGGTCTTTTAATTCTTTATTAATATCTATACTTTATCTCCTATATAGAAGTCTACCTTGCAATAATATTGGTTTATATTGGCCTCTTTCTTCTCTTATACCTTTTTTATAATTACTTAGGTAGTCTTCTAGGCTCTATATATTCTCTTAGCAAATATCTAGGCCTCTTTATAGCTAAGGCATTTACGGGCCATTATAGGTCCTATAGGTCTATCCTAATTAAAGGATGTTTGTGGCTTGTATCTATAGAGTAACTTAAATAGTAATATTCCTATACTATTATAAGGGAGTATAAGCTGTGCGTAGTTTATTATAGGCAATAGTTCCAACCAATTATCCTAGTAGTAATTAATAAAGGAGTAAAGTTGCTGGTTAAGGTATTAGTTTATAATCTTAGTTTAGCCGTTAGTCTGTAGGTAAAATATAGTAAAGAGCTTATTCTTAATCCTAAGGATGCGGCAGAATTCATCCTAGAAGTCCAATATAAATTAGGGTCTATAGTTAAAGACAATTAACTTAGGAGCGCCATAGATCCGGTAAATATTGTTAATATATATGCGGGCTATATCTTTATAGTTATAGTCTTAAAGCAGGGTAGAGAAATAGCTTATTTACTTAGTCGGTTGACTACTATAAAGGCTATATTATAGCCATATTTGTCCTTTAGGAATAATTTTAAGTCTATTATATTATACTGCTAAGGGCGTTTAGGAACCAGCAGTGGTATAACTATCTAGGGGTTTAATCCCTAGGGGTATCTGCCTATTTATAAGCATAACAATTTCTAATAAATCGTTCTATATTAGACAGAAGTCCTTACTAGTAGTGCTAATAGTTAGCAGGTCTTATCTTAACCAAGGTGCGCCATAGAGACTTAATAATAGGCTTTATAGAGCAGCTCTATTTATAGGTTGTTAACATCTAGAACTATAAGCCGTTTTTAATATAAAAGCAGTCCATCTTCTATTTCTAAATTAGGATTACTTTCTATAGCTTAGTCGCAGAGGGCTTTTAGGGATTTAGCTGTGCGGTTCGCGACTAGGATGCGGTTAATTAGTCCCATTAGTTTATTTAGGATCTCTCCTTCTATAGGCGCCAGCTCGTTCTATTTAGGGCTTAGTTCTTTAAGGATATATAGGTTAAGCTATTTAGGGCGGAGGAGGGCATATATTTAGTGCTGAGCCTTTAGCTTATCCTATAGTTCTATATCCTATTCTCTCTAGATAAGGGCATTAGCTTTAGAATTTTACCTACTAAGGTGGTATATAATTGTAAAAAAGAATTGGGAGAGTATTTTAGCCTACCTAGCCTATTAATTGGTAAGTTGCTTTATTATTATAAAATACTTAAGGGCTTTATAATTAGTATAGACTTTAATTTAAGAGTCTACGCTTTTAAGCTCTGTATACTACTAGGACAATAATTATATAATAGCCAGCATTTCCTTATTATATACCTTATAGTTATACTTAGCTAGGGCTATTATCTTTAAGAAAAATGCAATAGGGTACTACTTACTATCTAGGTATAACTATAAGAGAACACCTACTATAACTTTATTAGAGGCATCCGTTTCTAGTATTAATTTAAGGTCTAGGGTATAGTAATAAAGAATTAGGGAGGAGATAAGCCAGTTCTTTAACTCCTTAAAAGCTTTTATATAATTATTATTAAAAATAAAAGGCGTGTTATTCTTAGTTAGCTGTATAAGAGGCTTAGCTACAACCCCATAGTTATGGATAAACTAATAGTAGAAGTTATAGAAACTAAGAAAGGACTAGATGCCTTTTATAGTATAAGGGGGTTTCTAGTTATAGATCGCCTTAACCTTCTTAGGGTTAACTTTAATTCCTTTTATACTAATAATAAACCTAAGGTACTTTATACGTTTTACTCCAAATTTATATTTCCTAATATTAACTTATAGACCTATATTCTGCAGCCTTTCTAAGACCTTCTTAATATAAACTTAGTGCTTAAGTTTATTATCAAGTATATAAGAATGTTATCTAGGTATACTGTACAGAATTTATTAAGGTAGTTAAAAAGAACATTATTTATATACTGTTGGTACGTAGCTGGCCCATTTATTAGTCTAAAAGAAAGGACTTTATATTTATAAAAACCACAGCGGGTATAGAATATTGTTAGATCTTTTAATATAGGGTCTATCCTAATTTGGTAGAAAGCTTAGTGGACATTAAGCTTAGTAAAGATTTTAGCTCGGCTTAGATATATAAGGGTCTTATTAATTAGGGGGAGGGGGTAGCAATCTTTTTAAGTAATAGTATTTAGTTTTTGATAGTTAATATAGAAATAAAGGCCCTTATTAGGTTTCTTTATAAACAAAATAGGGGAAGTAAAAGGGGCCTAACTTGGTTTAATAAACCCCTTATAGAGGTTATTAATTAAGTACTACTTAGTTACTTTTAGTTCCTCTATAGTTTGCTAGTAAAGGGGGCTATAGCCTAGAAAGTTATTGGCCTCTAGTTAAATCTTATAGTTATAGGTTTAGTAGGGGAGTAGTATATCTAAGGCTGCTTTTAAGAACGCGTCTCTATAGTTTAAGAGGTATATAAGGAGGTGGCATTAAACTAGCTCCTTATTAGTTTCCTCTACTAGCCCTTCTTCCTTCTTATTAATAATTTAGTTGATTTTATATAAGCTGGTTATAAAGACCTTATTACCCTTCTAATATATATTAAAGTGGAAACCTATAGCGCTAATTATCGCAATATATACTATAGGGGGGTTATATAATAGTAGAGGTGTCTATAGCCTAAGGGGCCTTTAGTATATTAGCGTTGTCTTTACTTCTTTTAGCTCTCATTATATCTTCTAAAGGTTATCCTCTATATCCTATTAGTACGTCCTCTTCTCTATTAGCCGGATCTCCATAATTTAGAAGTTGTTTATATTACTGTCTATTCCACTTCTATAAGTAGAGTCCTTCTTAACTATAGTTCTTTAGGGGAGTATCCTTATTAGTATAGAGTTCCTATTAGCCTTATGGTGGGCATCTTCTTAGGTAAAGGCTAGGTCGCGGTTCCTAGCATCCTACTAGTAGATAGGATTAGCCCTCACGGCTAATATCTTATAGTTAATATAGATTTCTCTAATAAAGAAGAGTAACTTTAGTCTACTCTCTAGCCAGACAAGCTATCTTTATTAAATATTTAGCTAAATATTAAAGTAGGACATCTATTTTCGGCTAAGAATTATATTATATAACCCTAGATCTAAGATATAAAAGGGGATACTAAATTAGCGCCGTTTATTAATAGCGATATATAGCTTTAAGATATAGGTAACTAGCTTACTAGCTTAGCTGTTATAGCCTTTTACTTAAATAGGCTTCTCTAGTTACGTAGCGTTTACATTTAAGAACTTAGCAATATTATTTACATAAGTAGTGTTTATAAAGGTAAAGCTATTTACTCCAATATTAATAAGGGCAGTTATATTAACTCTATATCTATTTTAAGATACTATATATAGAACTATAAAGCGTTTTTTACCTATTAACTAATTTAGATTAATCTCTTTAAGATTAATAGGATACCCTAGAGGGGAGTCTTTCCCTAGGGTTCTTCTTTTCCTAACTTATTAGATATTTCTTCTTCCTCTATCTCCTTAATATTACCTATATCCTTTAGCTCTGGGCAAGATAAAGCAAAGTAGCCATCCTTTCCACAATTAAAGCATATAACAGTAGTAGGGTTAATTAGAGTATTATAATAAGCATTAGTTAAAGGTGTAGTGCGTAGTAGGTTAGGTAAGGCTTATAGGTAGGTAGTTATAACCGCTTTTAGTATAGGGGCGGTTATAGTTTATCTTCTAACGCTAGCTCCTATTAATATAGTAGATAGGATCTAGTTGCTATAGGGATGCTTTAGTTAATTAGAACAAGCATTAATTTATTTTAGTTCTAAATCTAGTAATAAATATTAGGCTGTAAGTCTTTAGTAGGTTAGTAAGTCGTCCAAGGCTACTATAATCTTCTCTTATAGTTAGACCATTAGCTTATTATATAGGTCTAAATAGTAGTTCTTAGGGAGGACCTAGCCTTTACCTGCTAGGTATAAGAATTAAGTCTAAAACTTAGTAAAGGATTAGTTTAATTTTATTATTAGGCGATTATAGTTATAATAGGCATCCTGTACTTTATTTTAATTAATATAAATAGTAGCTAGATACTGTATTATCTTATTAGCAGATATAAACTAAATAGGTAACTTGTTCTTAAACTTGGCCTAAAGGTATTACCGGGCATCCCTAATGGTTTAACTAAAGAGGTAGAGCATTTTAGCTTCTTTAGAGGGAAAATGGTTATAATTAATATAAAGCTTTCCTTATACCTAGATTCTCTAGTTCTTAAAGGTTAGGTCTATACTATTTAATAATAATAGGGGGTTAGTGAGCTTAATAGACTTTAATTATTTTGTTATCGTGTCTATACTCTTTAGTATATTATATTTAGTTAAGTGAATGGGTTAACTAAGGCTTTATAAAGGGGAGGCTGGGCTATTTTATAAGGCAGCAAGGCTTTTTAGAATCTCCTTTAGAGTCTCTTATATACTTTAGGCTTAAAAATAATTGACCTTCTAATTAGCTGCAAGGGCATAAATCTACCCATATATATCTGTAATATTGCTATTATCTTTAATTTCTAATCCTAACTAGATCTTATATTCCTCTTAGGTAAAGGCAGGTCTTTTAGATAAGCTTACTTTAGATACCATTATTAGCTTCCTAAGGTTTATTGGAATTATATAATTCGGTTTTAATTCTAGGGTTCTTTTAGGGGTATAGGTTAAGTACAGTCTAGCCTATAAAGTAGGGTATTGTTAGTGCCTTCTTAGGCATAGTAGTGTAAGTTTTTTTGCTGTCTAAGTATAATATATTAACGCGTTGTTATAGATAAAGGTCTTCTTTTAGGGTAGGATAGAGACTGTGGTCCTTTAAATACACATCCATACTCCTAAGAAAGCCGTTGCTCTATTAGCTCTGTCTACTCTATATACTCTGTTATAGATCCTATAGATTATACAGATTATATAAATCATATTACGTGACCTTGTTTACCATTCCTCGTTATATAGCTCCACTAGTTCCATCTTAGACTGTGCCCTTAACTAGCTTTCTTTAACTCTTCTCCAAGTAGTTATAATATTGTACTTAAAGCGTCCGTAACAATTGGTATATAGCTAGCCCATTTATTAGTTTAAAAGGAAGGGTTTTATATTTATAAGAACTGTAGCAGGTGTAGAATATTATTAGATCCTCTAATATAGGGTCTATTTTAATTTAGTAGAAAGCTTACTAGACATTAAGCTTTATAAAGATTTTAGCTTAGCTTAGATATATAAGGGTCTCGTTAATTAGGGGGAGAGGGTAATAATCTTTTTAAGTAACGGTGTTTAGCTTTTAATAGTTAATGCAGAAGCGGAGGCCTGTATTAGGTTTCTTTATAAATAAAATAGGGGAAGTAAAAGGGGCCTAACTTAGTTTAATAACCCCTTTATAAAGGTTGTTAATTAAGTACTACTTTGTAGCTTTTAGTTTTTTTATAGTTTGCTAATAAAGGGGGCTATAGCCTAGAGAGTTATTAGCCTTTAATTAAATCTTATAATTATAGATTTAGTAGAGGGGTAGTATATCTAAAGCTGCTTTTAAGAACACGTCCCTATAGCCTAAGAGGTAGGTAGGGAGGAGGCGCTTAACTAGTTTTTTGTTAGTTTCCTCTACTAGCCCTTTTTTCTTTTTATTAATAATCTAGATAATTTTATATAAGCTAGTTATAAAGACTTTATTGTCCTTCTAATATATATTAAAGTAATACCCTATAGCACTAATTGCCGTAATGTCTACTATTGGGATATTATATAGTAGTAGGGGTGTCCATAGCCTTGGGGGCTTTTAGTATACTAGTATTATTCTTACTCCCTTTAGTTCTTACTACATCTTCTAAAGGTTATCCTTTATATCCTATTAGTACGTCCTTTTCTATATTAGCTGAATTTCTACAATTTAGAGGTTATCTATATTACTATCTATTCTACTTCTATAAGTAGAGTCCTTTTTAACTATAGTACTTTAGTGGAGTATCCTTGTTGGTATTGTTGATATGAGTAAGCGGAGGTAGGAGGACGACACGGTGAACGATGTAGTGAAGTAAGTGAAGTGGATGAACTTGATGCGATTGATAATGTCTATCTGCGGGGGATCGAGTCTCTATATACCTGGAAGACCCTAGTTCCGGAATGTCTACGTTCCGGCTCGTATTTTGATACGACCTAATGCACGACCTGATGCACGACCTGATATACGACCTGATGCACGACCTGATACACGACCTGACAGGGTTCTTCCAGGGTGTTCCTATGTAAGCATTACATAATGCTTACATAAGCAACATCTCGTAGTCCATCTTTAACAGGTATAGAGTTCCTACTAGCCTTATAGTAGGTATCTTCTTAGGTAAAGGCTAGGTTGCGGTCCCTAATATCCTATTAATAGATAGGGTTAGCCTTTACGGCTAATGTCTTATAGTTGGTCTGAATTTCTCTAATAAAGGAGGGTAATTTTGGTCTATATTCCGGCCAGATAAACTGTCTTTATTGCATATTTAGCCAAATATTAAAGTAGGATATCTATTTTTGGCTAAGGATTATATTATAGGACCCTAGGTCTAGGATGCGGAAGGGGATACTAAATTGGCGTTGTCTATTAATAGCGATATATAGCTTTAGGATATAGGTAACTAGCTTCCCAGCTTGGCCGTAATAGCCTCTTACTTAAATAGGCTTCTCTAATTAGGTGGCATTTATATTTAAGAACTTAGCAATATTATTTATATAAGCAGTATTTATAAAGGCAAAGCTATTTGCTCTAGTGTTAATAAGGGTAGTTATATTAACTCTATATCTATTTTAAGATACTATATATAGAACCGTAAAGTGTTTTCTACCTATTAGCTAACTTAGATTAATCTCTTTAAGATTAATAAGATACCATAGGAGGGGGTCTTTCCCTAGGGTATTTCTTTTCCTAACTTATTAGATATTTTTTCTTCCTCTATCTCCTTAATATTACCTATATTCTTTAGCTTTAGGCAAAATATAGTAAAGTAACTATTCTTTCTGTAATTAAAGCATATAACTATAGTAGGGTTAATTAGGGTGTTATAATAAGTATTAGCTAAAGGCATAGTATATAGTAAGTTGGGCGAGGCTTATAGGTAGGTAGTTATAACCACTTTTAATATAAGTGCGATTATAGTTTATCTTCTAACACTAGCTTCTATTAGTATATTAGATAGGTTTTAGTTACTATAGAACCGCTTTAGTTAATTAGAGTAAGTATTAATTTGTTTTAGTTTTAAATCTAGTAATAAATATTAGGCTGCAAGTCCTTAATAGGTTATTAGGTTGTCTAAGGCTACTACAATTTTCTCTTATAGTTAGACCATTAGCTTATTATATAGGTCTAAATAGTAGTTTTTAGGGGGAACCTAGCCTTTGCCTACTAGGTATAAGAATTAAGTCTAGAATTTAGTAAAGGATTAGTTTAATTTTATTATTAGGCGGTTATAGTTATAATAGGCACTCTATACTTTATTCGGATTAATATAAATAGTAGCTAGATACTGTATTATCTTATTAATAGATATAAATTAAATAGGTAACTTGTCCTTAAACTTAGCCTAAAGGTATTACTAGGCATCCCTAATGGTTTAACCAAAGAGGTAGAGCATTTTAGCTTTTTTAAAGGGGAAATGGTTACAGTTAATATAGAGCTTTCCTTATACTTAAATCCTCCAATTTTTAAAGGTAGGGTTTATCTTATTTAATAGCAGTTAAGGGTTAAAGAGCTTAATATGACGGGCTTATATAAATGCTTCTAAACTAAAGCTTGCAGATTGCTACTATACAAGAATACTAAGCTAAGGAGAAGAAGAAGTCTGTTAGAGACTAGCAAGATACAAAGGGGTCGCCAAGGCGCTAGTAGTAAGCGAGCCAATGGCGATTTTCCATCCCGGGGATGGAAAATCTTAATTGGTTGGCTCTATAAGTAGTATCGGCAGAGTATGGCAGAATGTAGCAGGTGACGCGCTCCAGCACCATTATATCACCCCCCCCCCCTTCCCAAAAAAGCCTGCCCTTAGGCTTTATCCAAGTTTTTTATTGTTATCTAGATTATTAAAGTTATCCAACCCTTCCTCCCAGCATTTAATCCAGCTGTCTAGTTTACGTGGTGGTCTAGGGAGGTCTAGGTAGGCCAGGTAGAAATCTTGTAGCTTATAGGGGGAGTACTTAAAATTAGATGCGGGGTACCATTCTAGGTCTTTATCGTGACCTACCTAGCTTATACGGTATTTTAAGGTACCCCGGTCCTTCTTAACTGCTAAAATCTCTTTAACTTCCTATTCCTTATCCTCTGCAATCTGAATTAGCGGTAGGGGGTCGTTGTACTGTCTAGGCAATAGGTTATCCGCGGCCTTTCGCAGTTAGTCTAAAGAGAAGATAGGGTGGATCTTCATTAACTCTAGTAGCTTAGCCCTAAAAGAGTGCCCTTCCTTCTTAAGGATTTTGTAGGGGCCGGTTATTTAGTAGTCCAGTTTATGGCTCGGCCTCTAGGTCTTCTAGTTTTTTGTTAATACCCATACCTTATCTCCTACTTAGAAGTCTACCTCGCAGCAATATTAGTTCACGTCGGCCTCTTTCTTTTCTTATGCCTTTTTTATAATTGCTTGGGTAGTCTCCTAGGCTCCATGCATTCTCTTAGCGAATATCTGGGCCTTTTTATAGCTAAGGCGTTCGCAGGCTGTTATAGGTCTTATAGGTCTATCCTAATTAAAAGATGTTTGTAGCTTATATCTATAGAGTAACTTAAATAGTGATATTCCTATACTATTATAAGGGAGCGTGAGCTGTGCGTAGTCTATTATAGGTAGTAGTTCCAACTAGTTGTCCTAATAGTAATTAATAAAGGGGCGAAGTCGCTAGTTAAGGTACTAGTTTATAATCTTGGTTTAGCCGTTGGTCTAAGGGTAAAATATAGTAGAGAGCTTAATCTTAATCCTAAGAATACGGTAGAATTTGTCCTAGAAGTCTAATATAAATTAAGGTCTATGGTTAGAGATAATTAACTTAGGAGCGCCATGGATCCGGTAAATGTTGTTAATATATATACGGGCTATATCTTTTATAGTTATAGTCTTAAAGCAAGGGAGAGAAATGGCTTGCTTACTTAGTCAGTTAACTACTATAAAGGCCATATTATAGCCATGTTTGTCCTTTAGGAATGATTTAAAGTCCATTATAATATACTGCTAAGGGTATTTAGGAACTGGCAGTGGTTATAACCACCTAGGGGTTTAATCTCTAGGGGTATCTGCCTGTTTATAAGCATAATAATTTCTAATAAATCGTTCTATATTAGATAGGAGTCCCCACCAGTAGTAGTAAGGCGCTAGTAGTTAGTAGGTCTTGTCTTATCTAGGGTACGCTGTAAAGACTTAATAGTGGGCTTTACAGATTAGCTCCATTTGTAGGTTATTAACGTCTGGAACTATAAGCCGTTCTTAGTATAAGAGTAGTCCATCTTCTATTTCCAAATTAGGGTTGCCTTCTATAGCTTAGTCGCGGAAGGCTTTTAGGGATTTAGTTATATGGTTCGCAATTAAGATACAGTTAATTAGTCCCATTAGTTTATCTAAGATCTCTCCTTCTATAGGCGCTAGTTTATTCCATTTAGAGCTCAGTTCATTAAGGATATATAGGTTAAGCTATTTGGGATAGAGGAGGGCACGTGTCTAGTGCTAAGCCTTTAACTCATCTTGTGGCTCCACGTCCTATTCTCTTTAGGTTAGGGCGTTAGCCTTAGAATTCTAGTTACTAGGGCAGTATATAATTGTAAAGAAGAACTAGGAGAGTATTTTAGCCTACTAGGCCTGTTAACCGGTAAGCTACTTTATTATTATAAAGTACTTAAGGGCTTTATAATTAGTATAGACTTTAATCCAAGAGTCCGTACTTCTAAGCTCCGCACGCTACTGGGATAACAATTATATAATAGCCAATATTTCCTTGTTATGCACTTTATAGTTACACTCGGCTAGGGCCATTATCTTTAAGAAGAACGTAATAGGGTACTACTCGCCATCTAGGTATAGCTGTAAGAGGACTCCCGCTACCACTCTATTAGATACGTCCGTTTCCAGCATTAATTCTAGGTCTGGGTTATAGTAACGGAGAATTAGGGAGGAGATAAGTTGGTTCTTTAACTCCTTAAAGGCTTCTATATAGTTATTATCAAAAATAAAAGGCGTGTCGTTCCTTGTAAGTTGTACCAGAGGCTTAGCTATAACCCCATAATTATAGATAAACTAATAGTAGAAATTACAAAAGCTAAGAAAGGACTGGATGCCCTTTATAGTATAAGGGGGTTTCTAGTTACAGATCGCTTTAACCTTCTTAGGGTTAACTTTAATTCCTTCTATACTAACAATAAACCTAAGGTACTTTATACGTTTTACTCTAAATTCGCATTTCTTAATATTAACTTATAGGCCTATATTCCGCAGCCTCTCTAGGACCTTTTTAACATAAACTTAATACTTAAGTTTGTTGTCTAAGTATATAAGAATATTGTCTAGGTATGCTGTGCAGAACTTATTAAGGTAATTAAAAAGAATATTATTTATATACCATTGGTACGTAGCTGGCCCATTTATCAGCCTAAAAGAAAGGACTTTATATTTATAAGAACCGTAACGGGTGTAGAATATTGTTAGATTTTCTAATACAGGGTCCATCCTAATTTAGTAGAAAGCTTGCCAGACATTAAGTTTAGTAAAGATTTTAGCTTAGTTTAGGCGTATAAGGGTCTTATTAATTAGGGGGAAAGGGTAATAGTCCTTCTAAGTAATAGCGTTTAGTTTCTAATAGTTAATGCAGAAACAAAGGCCTTTATTAGGCTTTTTTATAAATAGGATGGGGGAGGTAAAAAGAGCCTAACTTGGCTTAATAACCCCTTTATAGAGGTTATCAACTAAGTACTACTTTATTGCTTTTAGTTCCTCTATAGTTTGCTAGTAAAGGGGGCTATAGCTTAAAGAGTTATTAGCCTCTAATTAAATCTTATAATTATAGGTTTAGTAGGGGGGCAGTATATCTAAAGCTGCCTTTAAGAACGCGTCTCTATAGTTTAAGAGGTAAGTAGGGAGGAGGCGCTTAACTAGCTCCTTGTTAGTTTTCTCTACTAGTCCTTCTTCCTTCTTACTAATAATCCAGTTAATTTTATATAAGCTAGTTATAAAGACCTTATTATCCTTTTAATATATATTAAAGTAGAAACCTATAGCACTAATTGCCGCAATGTCTACTATAGGGGAGTTATATAATAGTAGGGGTGTCTGGGGCCTTAGGGGCCCTTAGCGTATTAGCGTTGTCTTTACTTCCCTTAGCTCTCATTACATCTTCTAAAAGTTATCCTTTATATCCTATTAGTACGTCCTCTTCCATATTAACTAGATCTCCGTAATTTAAAAGTTATCTACATTACTATCCATTCCACTTCCGTAAGTAGGGTTTCCCTCCACTGTAGTGCTTTAGGGGAGTATTATTATTGGTATAGAGTTCCTACCGGCCTTATGGCGGGTATTTTCTTAGGCAAAGGCTAGGTCGCGGTCCCTAACATCCTATTAATAGGTAGGGTTAGCCTTTGCGGCTAATGTCTTGCGGTCAGTCTGAATTTCTCTAATAAAGGAGGGTAATTTCGGTCTATTCTCCGGCTAGATAAACTGTCTTTATTATACATTTAGCTAAATATTAAAATAGGACATCTATTTTTAATTAAGGATTATATTATGGGACCCTAGGTCTAGGATACAGAAGGGGATGCTAAACTGGCGTCGTCTATTAATAGTAATATATAGCTTTAAGATATAGGTAACCGGCTTACCGGCTTAGCCGTTGTAGCCTTTTACTTAAACAGGCTTCTCTAGTTAGGTAGCATTTACATTTAAGAACTTAGTAACGTTATTTATATAAGTAGTGTTTATAAAGGTAAAGCTATTTGCTCTAGTATTAATAAGGGTATTTATATTAACTCTATATCCATTTTAAGATACTATATATAAAACCGTAAAGTGTTTTCCACCTATTAGCTAACTTAGATTAATCTCTTTAAGATTAATAGTATACCCTAAGGGGGAGTCTTTCCCTAGGGTTCTTCTTTTCCTAACTTGTTAGATATTTCTTCTTCCTCTATTTCCTTAATATTACCTATATCCTTTAGCTCTAGGCAGGACGTAGTAAAGTAACTATCCTTTCCGCAATTAAAGCACGTAACCATAGTAGGGTTAATTAGGGTATTGCGACGAGTATTAACTAAAGGCGTGGTATGTGGGAAGTCGGGCGAGGCTTATAGGTATATAGTTGTAACCACTTTTAGTATAAGGGCGGTTGTAATTTGTCTTCTAACGCTAGCTCCTGTTAGTATAGCGGATAGGTTCTAGTTGCTATAGGGCCTCTTTAGCCGATTAGAACAAGTATTAATTCGTTTTAGTTTTAAATCTAGTAATAAATATTAGGCTGCAAGTCTTTGGTAGGTTAGTAGGTTGTTTAAGGCTACCGCAATCTTCTCTTATAGTTGGACTGTTAGCTTATTATATAGGTCTAAGCGGTAGTTCTTAAGGGGAACCTAGCCTTTGCCTACTAGGTATAAGAACTGGGTCTGGAACTTGGTAAAGGATTAGTTTAATTTTATTATTAGGCGGTTATAGTTATAACAGGCATCCCGTACTTTATTTGGATTAACATAAATAGTAGCTAGATACTATATTATCTTGTTAATAGATATAAACCAAACAGGTAACTTGTCCTTAAACTTAGCCTAGAGGTATTACTAGGCGTCCCCAACGGTTTAACTAAAGAGGTAGAGCATTTTAGCTTCTTTATAGGGGAAATAGTTATGGTTAATATAAAGCTTTCCTTACACCTAGATTCTCTAGTTCTTAAAGGTTGGGTCTATGCCGTTTAATAATAGTAGGGGGTTAGGGAGCTTAACGGATTTTAATTACTTTATTATTATGTCCGTACTCTCTAGTATATTATATTTAGTTAAGCGAATAGGTTAACTAAGGCTTTATAAAGGGGAGGCTGGGCTATTTTATAAGGCAGTAAGGCTTTCTAGGATCTCCCTTAGAGTCTCTTATATGCTCTAGGCTTAAAGATAATTAACCTTCTAATTGGCTATAAGAGTACGAATCTGCTTGTATATACCTGTAACGTCGTTATTATCTTTAATTTCTGATCCTAACTAGATCTCGTGTTCCTCTTAGGTAGAGGCAGGTCTTTTAGATAAGCTCGCTTTAGGTACCATCGTCGGTTTTCTAAGGTTTGTTGGAATTATATAATTTAGTTTTAATTCTAGGGTTCTTTTAGGGCTGCAGGTTAAGTACAGTCTGGCCTATAAAGTGGGATATTATTAAGGCCTTCCCAGGCAATATAGGGAGTTTTTTAATATCTAAGTATAATATATTAACGCGTTGTTATAGATAAAGGTCTTCTTTTAGGGTAGGATATTATTAAGGCCTTCCCAGGCAATGTAGGGAGAGCTTAGTATAATATAATGGGCTTATATAAATGCTTCTAAACCGAAGCTTGTAGATTGCTACTATATAAGAATACTAAGCTAAGGAGAAGAAGAAGTCTGTTAGAGACTGGCAAGATATAAAGGGGTCGCTAAGGCGCTAGTAGTAAGCGAGCCAATGGCGATTTTCCATCCCGGGGATGGAAAATCCTAATTGGTTGGCTCTATAAGTAGTGTCGGCAGAGTATGGCAGAATGTAGTAGGTGACGCGCTCTAGCACTATTACACTTAACGGACTCTAATTGCTTTATTATTATATCTATACTCTCTAGTATATTATATTTAGTTAAGTAAATAGATTAACTAAGGCTTTATAAAGGGGAGGCTGGGCTATTTTATAAGGCAGTAAGGCTTTTTAGGATCTTCTTTAGAGTCTCTTATATGCTTTAGGCTTAAAGATAATTGACCTTCTAATTAGCTGTAAGGGTATAAATCTGCTTATGTATATCTGTAACGTTATTATTATCTTTAATTTCTGATCTTAATTAGATCTTATATTCCTCTTAGGTAGAGATAAATCTTTTAGATAAGCTTGCTTTAGGTACCATTATTAGCTTCCTAAGGTTTATTAGAATTATAGAATTTAGTTTTGATTTTGGGGTATAGGTTAAGTATAATCTGTCCTATAAAAGTGGGATATTATTAAGGCCTTCCCAGACGTGGTAGTATAAGTTTTTTAATATCTAAGTATAATGTGTTAACACGTTATTGCAGATAAAGGTCTTCTTTTAGGGTGGGATATTATTAAGGCCTTCTTAGGTAATATAGAGACATCGGCAAAATATAGTACCCTTTCAATGGCCTCAATGGTTGGTGGTTGACGCAATTGGCGCGCAGTTGAGGTCATTTGGCAACTCGACCGACTAGCCTATGTCGTGTTTTTTTGACACGCAGCCTGCGCGTAGCCTGCGCGCAACCTGCGCGCAACCTGCCAGTAATCTGCGCATTTGGCAACCATAATTATATTTACCTCTTTTATACTAATAACATATTTTAAATAAA
>Ga0307507_10003862_pt1 | contig 27929 bp, 3 predicted proteins | sample 7_EM_MG_FD_207223 | JGI IMG/M metagenome (GOLD analysis project Ga0307507, IMG submission 207223) | Populus trichocarpa ectomycorrhiza microbial communities from riparian zone in the Pacific Northwest, United States - 7_EM | ecosystem: Host-associated > Plants > Roots > Unclassified | place...
CTGTACGTAGAGCTTCGTATAGAGCTTCGTGTAGAGCTTCGTGTAGAGCCTCCGTATGCAGAGCTTCGCGCAGAGCCTCATGCAGAGCTTCGTGCAGAGCTTCGTGCAGAGCTTCGTGTAGAGCCTCCGTATGCAGAGCTTCGCGCAGAGCCTCATGCAGAGCTTCGTGCAGAGCTTCGTGCAGAGCTTCGTGTAGAGCTTCGTGTAGAGCCTTGTGCAGAGCCTTGTGCAGAGCCTCCAAGTAATAAAACTATATAAGATTGTATAAGATTATATTAGATAATATATAATAGTTAAATATATAGTATATAACTTTACCTTAATTGCATGTCAAGAAATATATAGTTACCTTTTAAAGTTGCTAAGTAGGTTAACTGCGTGTTAAGGAACATACAGTTAGCTTTTAAAGTTGTTAAGTAGGTTAACTGCGTATTATTTAACTTTTAAAGTTGCTAAGTAGGTTAATTGCGTGTTAAGAAATATATAGTTAGCTTTTAAAGTTGTTAAGTTAGTTAATTACATATTAAGTTAGTTAAATTACGTGTTAAGTTAGTTAAATTACGTGTTAAGTTGGTTAATTGTATATTAAGTTGGTTGAATTATATGTTAAGTTAGTCAATTACGTATCAAGTTGGTTAATTGCGTGTCGAGTTAGTTAAATTGCATATTAATTATACGAAACGCGAAAATCAAAGTCTACTTAAATCTTATCCTACGAATATTTTCCCGATGTATTTAGAATTATAGGGAAGTAACTATTAGCTATAACAATCTAATACAGCTAGTAGAATAGCTCCGCCAGTCTAGTAAACCTTAGGCGCCCCTTTAGCAAACCCTTAATTAAATCCTCTAACAGCTAAGCAAAATTAAAAATAAATAAAACCCCCCTTTACTAGCAAACCGTACCTAGGCCGCTATAGCTACGCTTTTATAGTATAGGAAACTTAACCCCCTTAAGATAATAACTGGGTATATAATTATAATATAACTAAATATAGAAAAAGCAGAGGGACTTAGGGGATAATTAGAAATAGAAGTCCTTATAGAGATCCGCAAAGAGGTCTATAATACTATTATAGTCTAATACCTTAAAAGTAGAGATATTAGAGTCACCTTAAAGGACTAATAGGTAAAGGAATAAGCTATAAGGGCAGGGGACAAGCTAGGAGAGCGTATTGGTATAAAAGTACTCTATAAGGACTACCTAGTTAAAGTTCTAGCAGTTTCTATAAGCCTTAGGGTAAAAAAGGGACGCTAGGTAGATAATATAGTAATTATATAGGAGATAGTAAGATAAACGGAATACCTTATACTAGGACTTAAGATTACCTAAATCCAATAGCTTTAATAGGAAAATATAAACTAAGTAAATAATAAAAATAATAAAAGGATATAAAGGTTACTAGAGACTTACTAGGGAGACACTAGATAAATACATAGCTCCCTTATTATTAGTATATATACACTAGGAATACAAAAACTCCTTATTTAGAAAGGAATAATTATAAATAGCCTTATATATAATATAAGGCTTTATAACTATAGACTACGCCTAAAATAATACTACTGTTATATATAATAGGGACATACCTAATCCACATACGCAGTATAGGTGTGCTGCGGCCACTGTATAGGCCCCTATAATATAAGACACTACTTAAATTAAGACTAAATAAAATATATAAACTGCTACTAAAGTATATAGTCACACGTTAAAAGTCTGGGTCGCCTGGTCAATGCGCACCAAAAACTACTATAACTCAATATTTTTCTGCTTATATATTGTCACCCCCATATAATAAAAACATTAAAATGCTTCCTTTATAATATAAATAAATAATATATTTATCTATCTACTTAGGTTTTTTTTAAAAAAAAATTATGTTTTTATTTAAAAAGTATAGAAATATAGAGGTGGCATATTCTCGGAAATTTATATAGAAATTAGCCGAATTTTAATGAAAATTTAAAAGTTCCAACTTTAAACATTTTATTAATAGCGTTAATTCTTTTAATAAATAATTAAAATATAATAAATATTATCTTTAAATACTATTTTATTATATTTTTAACTTTTTTTTATTTTTTAATATATTTATTGTTCTAGTTTACTATCTTAAAAGTTGTGAGTTTTGGTGGTTTTTGGTGCGCATAGGCCAGGCGACCCAAACTTTTGACGTAGTACTGTATATAAGGCGTGGGAGAGAGAAGACTGTATTAAATACAGGAAATAGAAGGCAAGGGCTTAACAGCTACGGGAATAACTGCACGCTAGGTTATATAAATAGAAATAACAGGCGATAAGCTAGGGGGGCGTAGGTACCTTTCTAGCGTTTCCTACCTTTAATATTAGGGGGCTAGGCTAGCCATCTTAAGCCTCAACGGGCCAGAAGCAACGCCGCGCAATATTACTAGACTATATAGGGATATAAGGGTTACAGGGGACATAAGGGAGAGGACGCCCTATAGGAAGACCCTTATAGACAGCTATAGTAAGCTTAAGACTAGGATAATTAAGAATTAGACTTAACGCGGCAAATATAACATTTGCAGCTAACTCTTAAAGGGCATATAGCCAACTAGCAAGAATAGGGGAAGAACTGGAGACAATAACAGATTTAGATATAGAAGCGCTAGTAGGAATATAAGATATAAGAATGGAAAGCTCTATATAAAATAAGTAGTAACTAGGGTGCAGATATAAGAGACAGAAGTTCTAAATATCCTAGAGAAAGTAGAAATAGAAGAAGTAAAGAATAAAGGAGAGGCGAAGGTCCCTTGCTGGGGATCCACCACCTATCCATTATATAGTACAACTACGGCAATATAAACCACTGTCTCGTAAGGCCCTTACTAGACAGCCTAGACCTAGAGAAATACTATATCCTTGCTATATAAGAGCCGTATTACAATACCTATATATAATTAATATACTGCCCCTAAGGATTCCAGCTCCTATACGAACCAAAAGCAGCTATATGCGTGTGCTTTATAATTAGTAAGGCTATCAGCCTATCCTTATAGTTATAGTAGGCAGTTAACCTAAATATTATAGTTATAACAATCTAGACATATAGGGGACTAGTATAGATTATTAATGTATATAACCCTAAGGTTAAAGGGGTCCTATAAATAAAGAACATTATATTAGTAATAAGCTTACTAGGAACTAAAGGCATAGAGTCTATCCTATTAGGAGATATAAACCTCTACTACCCGTAGTAGGGGGGTATCTATATTGCTACTAAACGATAGGCAGAGTGCCTACTAAGAGCTATAGACACCTAGGGCCTTAAGCTAGCCACCCCCCTAGAAGCAATTATATGGCAATAAGGCACCGCTAGAAGTATAATTAACCTTATATTTATAGATAAAGGCCTATACCAAAGACTTAAAAAGTGCAACCCTAAAGAAGAATAGGCACTTACTTTAGACCATATCCCTATCTAGATATAGCTAGATCTAGATATTAAGGCGCAACTAAATAGTAAAAGATATGTAATAAGAAAGCTTAAGATAGATAGCTTCCTTAATATAGTTAAATAATAACTTTAAGACCTAGAAGAAATCTACCCAATATTAAATAAGTGAGGCTTATTAGCTACCCCTAAGGAAATTAACTAAAGGCTAGAAAGGATCTAGGCAGTAATTAAAAATAGGCTAAAAGAGCACTGCCTAGTCTTAAAACTAGGCCCCTATGCGCAACACGTATGGTCCGCACAATATACAGTTCTTATTACCAGCCAATAATAAGTAAGAAGAAATTATATAAGCAGCTATAATCCTAAAGATAAAAAATAATACAAAGACATAAGAAACCAGCTAAAGAATACCCTAAAAAAAGAAGTAAGGAATAGCTAGAGATAGTTTATAAATAAGCATACTACTAACCTAAGCCTCCCCCATAATAAAGGTCTTTAGAGGATAGCAAAATAGGCAAAGAAAAAGGCGGGACGTTTAGTAAAAAACCCACACCTTCCACCCCTATAAAGACTAGGTAAATTACTGGCTATAAAAGACAATAATAAGAAGGCAAAGATCCTTATAGAAAGATTTTCCCCTTAACTAGCTTCAGCAGACCTTAGTAATATTACGGGTAAAGCACCAGTAACCCGCCTAAGGGTTAACAGCAATATAATAACCAAAGAAATAGCCAGAACTATTAGCCGCCCTTTAAATAATACAGCACTAGGACTAGATGGGATCCTAAATAAAGCCCTAAAGACCTACGGACTACTAATAGTACCTTAGCTTACGGATATAGCTAGAGTATACTTTATAATAGGCTATTACCTAAGACTTAAAAAGGCTATAATAACATTTATCCTATGCAAAGAAGGTAAAGCAGACTACTTACTTCTAGGGAGCTACCGCCATATTGCCTTAGAGAATACCCTTAGTAAGATCTTAAAAAGGGTAATAGCAGACCATATAGCAGACACGGCTAAGGAACATGCCCTACTACTATAAAGCCAAATAGGGGCAAGAAAGAACCGCTTAATACTATTAGCACTTACGCTACTTACTGCCACTATTAAATCTGCATAGGTAATGCAAAGGGACTTTATAGTATTAATGCTTAGCCTAGATATTAGTGGTGCCTATAACAACGTACCCTATAAGCGTCTCCTATATATCCTTAGGGCAAAAGGCTTTCTAGAATGGATTATATAATTTATCTAAGGGTTTATAGGTTAAAAAGAAACATTACTGGCCTTTAGTAGATACCAAAGCCCCCCTATTATAGTTGCAACAGGAATACTATAAAAATCACCCCTCTCGCCTATACTCTTCCTTTTCTTTATAAGCAACCTACTTAACTTCTTTAAGAAAGGGGCAACCTAGGGGATAGGCTTTATTAATAACATAAACCTAATTATATATAGGCCAATAGCCGCAGAGAATTACAGAACACTAAAGAAAGCTTATAACACCTATATAGAATAGGCAAGACAATATAGAGTCTAATTTTTACTAGAGAAATACCAGCTAATCTATTTTATAAGAAAACGCAACCAATTTGTAGATCTCTAGCATATAATTTATATCTAAGGCTTTAGGGGTTAACCAGTTTAGGGCCTAAGAGTATTAGAAGTATAGGTAGACAGTAAGCTCTAGTGGAGCATATATGCAGCGCAAGTGACCTATAAGGGCCAAGCATAGTACATTATATTATTTAGGATTATTAATTCCACATAGGGTCTATGCTTCTAGAGGTTACGCCTACTATATATAGCAGTTATCTGGCCAACCATAACATATAGGTCCAGTATTTAGGCTATTAGAGAATATAATAAAGGCCCCCTTAAATTACTCCTTAAACTACTCTAAAAGGTCCAAACAGCCTACCTCTAAAGTATAATAGGTGGATATAAGCAAATAGCCACAGCACTGCTTAAGAAGGAAGCTAATATTCCCCCCCTATAACTATATATTAAAGCCACTGTAATATAAAGGGCGTAAAAGGAACGTAACTCTAATATTACAAAGTATATTAAGACACGCCTAAATAAACTATAGAGGGACCCTAGGGCGCCTTATAGGAGAATAAACCAACAACCCTAAAGTAGGGAAGATATATTAGAGAAATAGGTAAAGAAAGCAAAAGAAAAATAGTGCTGCTTTAGGGCCCAAGCCCATATAAAGGAGGAAGGGAGATATATAAGAGGCTAGCAAGGATAATAGTAAGAGGGAGAAAGGAGCTAAAGTAGAGCATAAAAGAACACTAAGAAACCATCTACTGTAATACAATACTGGCTGGACCAACACTAGAGAGGTGTATAGGAGTTAAAGGTATAAAGGCTAACTAAGGCAAGAGGAACCTAAGCTGTAGCATAGTTAATACTATAGGGGGTAAATACTCTAGGGCTTTAAAAAGGCCTAATAAAGGCAGAAAATATAATAGCAACACTCTTAAGAACAGAAATAATAGGACTAAAAGACTGGCTCTACTAGGTAGGTATTCTAGTAGGTAGCCTAAGATGTAAATATAGCTAGCTAAAACAGACACTAAAACATATAATACTGTTATGCCCCTTATGCACTAACTAAGAAGCAATACTCTTAGTAGCTAGTATAGAAAACCATAAAATACTACTCTTAACATAAAAAGGCCTTAAGGCGGTTACCCAGTAGCTTATTAGCTAAAATATACTAAACTAGTTCTGGGTTGTAAAGGAAATGGTAATAGAGAGCAGGGGGGCGAGTGACGGGCGCCCCCTAATAACTCTATAGTAGTAGAGTAAAGTTTGTAATACTAGCGCGTCCGTAGGCTTGTTACGGCAGCAGTGGTTCCTAAGGAGGTTAAAAAGTAAGGTAGTAGGAGCACCACAGGTGACTTGTAGGCGCCTTATAGGCGCCTTGTAGGTGAGTTCTAAAAGGCAGAGAGATAGATTACGGGGTTTTCTCAAATAGAGTTTTCTCCTCACATGTATATAAGGAGTAGTCAGCGTGGGCCCAATAGGGATCTGAATCGGACGTTAAGCAATGAATTATTATTATTATATCTAGCTAGCGTAGGCTTGTTACGGCAGCAGTGATTCCCAAGGAGGTTAAAAAGTAAGGTAGAAGAGCACCATAGGCGACTCGCAGGCGCTAAGTAGGCGAGTCCTAAAAGGCGGGGAGATGGATTACAGGGTTTTCTCAAGCAGAGTTTTCTCCCCACAAATAAGGAGTAGTCCGTGTGGGCCCAATAGGGATCCGAATCGGACGTTAAGCAATGAATAATAATAATATATCTAGCTAGGAAAAGGTACTAATTTAATAGGCCAGTATTAGGGTTCGGTTCTTATTTGCTATAGCTTTATAAATAAATTGGGCCTATATTATTTTATTAGTAAGGAACTTTTATAGTTCTTCTATCTTCTTTATAAACTTATTTACTTTTATAACTTGTAAGGCGTAATAAGCTAGATAAGGAATATTACTAAAAGGTTTAAACCCTATTTATAGATGCTAGCTATAGTTAGCTAAAAATAGGGAGACCTTTATAGTTTTTAAACCGGAGTTATTTATAGTAAACTTAGCAAATATAAGCTAGTCTATTTAGTCGTCCTATAAATATAATATATATATCCAAATATATTGTTTTATTATAGCATTTATACATTTTATTTAACTATCTGTTTTTAGGTAGTATGCTATAGACAATAGTGCTTTAATACGGAGTTAAGTAGTTAGTTCTTTCCAGAATATAGAGATAAACTAGCTACCTTTATTAGAGATAATTGTTTAAGGAAGTTTATAGAGTTTCTATATATAATCTAGGAATAGTTAGGTAATAGCAGGCGCTAATATATTAGGGCAGGTAATTAGGTGTTTTATCTTAAATAGTTAGTCTATAACTACTATAATATTTATATAGCCTTTACTTACAGGGAGCTTAATAATAAAGTTAATTAAAATATCCTTCTATCTTTAGTCCGGAACAAGCAGTGGCCTTAAAAAGCCGTTATATATCTTATGCGAAGCTTTAGCTTATTGGTAGGTATAGTAGCTAGAGACATACCTTTATATTATATTATATATATTTAGCTAATAATACTCTTATTAAAGCAGTTCTAGGGTTTTTCCTTAGCCTAGGTAATTAGCTACTAGTAGGTCGTGTATATATTTAAGGAGCTTAAGCTTAAGTTTATTATAGTTAGGTATAACTAGGCGGTTTCTATAGTACAAGCGGTCTCTATAAGCTTTATATTTACTTAAAGAAATCCTTTTAGAGCGTCTAATGCTACCTTAAATTAGCCTAAGCGTCTCTTAAATAAACTCGTTATTTAGGTATTTATTAACTATTATCTATTTAATTAATTAATTGGTTATTTTAAGGATATATATTATAACATCTTTAATAGGAGGGTTAAATAGCTTAGGGTAAAGTAGGGTTTAATTATAGTAGGCACCCGCTTCTTTTTATGCTAGTATATCTTATAAACATTAGGTTAGGGCATTAGGTTTTTAACCTTAAACGCCTAGGCGGTATATAATTAGGAATTAGAAATAAGATAAATATTCTAACTAGCGGGCTTAATAATAACTTAGCTATTTTATAGTTGCAAAGTACTATAGATTCTTATAGTCGCTAAGGACCTTAATTAAAAATCCAGTACCTTTTAGTTTGGGTTACCATTATTTAAAATATCTAATAATAGCTAATAACTCCTTATTATAGATCTTATAGTTATATTTAGCTAAACTTAATTATTTTAAGAAGTATGCTATAGGGTATAGTACTCCTTCCTTATTATACTAAGATAGAATACCTCTAGTAACATAGTTAGATAAATTAGCTTTTATAATACTTTTTTAGTTTAGGTTAAAGTATTAGAATATAGGTATAGTAGTGAATATAACTTTTAGATAGGTAAAGGCTTTATTCTTTTAGGTTAGAGCTATAAGGGGTAAAACTAGAGTGGAGAAGTTGTTAATAAACTATTAGTAGAAGTTAGCAAATCCTATAAAGGCTCTTACGTCCTTAACGTTTTTAGATTCTTACTAGTTTATAATTACTTTAATCTTCTTTAGGTCTATTTATATACCGTCTATAGAAATAATAACTCTAAGGTATAGGACTTCCATTTTATAAAATTTATATTTATCTATATCTAACTATAGGCTAGCTCTATATAGAGCTTCTAAAATAAGGTTAACGTATTTCTTATATTTAGTTAGGTTATTGCTATATACTAAGATATTATTAATATAAATAGTATAGAAAACGTCTAGGTAAGGCTATAGGGTATTATTTATAAAGTGCTAAAACAAACTCGGGGCATTTATAAGGCCAAATAGTGTTATTAAGTATTTAAATAGTCTATATCTAGTGCGGAATATAGTAAGCTATTTATCTCCTTTTATAATATAGAGGCGGTTAAATATATAAATAAGGTTAAGTTTTATATAGTAGCGAGCCTTACTTAATTAGTTTAGTGTCTCTTAAATTAACAGAAGCGGGTACTAGTTCTTAATAGTCTATATAAAAGCGCAGACTGCTGCTAGGTTTCTTAATAAAGATTATAAGTGCAGCTATAGGTAAAAGGCTTGCTTTAATAAATCCTTTACTAAGGTATTTATTTAAGTACTTCCGCAGCACTTAGAGTTTGTTTTAGGACATTTTATATAGAGGTCTAAATCCTAGCTATTTTCCTTCTTTAAGTATAATCTTATGGTTATATAGTTAGTGCTCTACTAACTTATTAGCTTCCTTTTATAAAAATACTTCTAGATGCTTATAGTGGTATACTAGTACTTTTATAGTAGGGTTAGTGTGCTTCTTTAGTATTAGGGCCTTTTTAATATCGGCTATTATAATAGCAAAGGTTATATATTTAGGTTTTCTAGTAAGTTATACTAATAGGATATCTCTAATTATATAAATATCTAAGGTGTTAAGCAAGCTTAGGTTATCCTTAGTTTCTTATATAGTTTCTTATATAGTTTTGGATTTAGTATTAGGTATAGAGTTAGTATTAAACTTAGGTTTGGGTTCTTTAAGTATCTTTTTATAGTAGAATACCAGTTCTTTTAGTACTTTTATATATTAAGCCTAAGCTTCTATTTAGTTTAGGGTGCAGTAGTTAGAGTTGGTTTATATAGTCTAGTATAGTTTCTAGGTTCTTAGTAGGTATTAGTAGAAATCTTATATTAGTAAAATTTGGTAAGATTCTTAGGTTAGTAGAATTAGGTAGACTTTTTAGGTATATAGTGGACGTTAATAGAAATTTTAGACTAGTAGATTCTAGTAGATTCTTTAGATTTTAATTTGGGGTTTAAGTAGTAAGTTATAAGGCACTTCTACTTGTAATAAGAGGCGGTAAATAGAAGCTTAAGGTTGTCCTAATTAATAGTTACCTTATATAGCTTTATCTAGGGTTATTTAAAGATTACTAGGTAACTTAGGGTAGTTATAAAAAGCCTAATTAGTTCTTATAGTTTAGGTATTAGAGTCTTAGGAATACTATATAGGTAATACAGCCTAAGACAGTACGTTTACTATTAAATCTAAATACGTTAATATGCTAGTTAAGGGAGATTAGAGTAAAACTATTATCTTACACAAAGATTTTATTAATAAATCCTATGCTACTAGCTCCTGTGTTAATTAAGGCTTAAGTACTAGCCCGCTAATTATTCTGCCAAAGATAATAGTTAATAGTTATACTGCGATCCGAAGAGTTAGAGTTTATAATATCTAGAGCATTTAATAAGATCCTAAGGCAGCGTCGTTTTAGAGAGTGACTTAGCTCTAAGATCTTCCTTTTAAAGGTAATTAGGGCGGGGTTCCTATAGAATGTTAGTTATAACTTTACCCTTATAAGTAGTACTTATTAAATATAGGGCTAGAACCAGGTAAAGATTAGGTATAGTAACTAGAGAATTAATACGGTAAACGGTTATTAGTATTAACTGTTTATAAATTGTGTTACGGTATAGGGATAGAGTAGTATTTTAAGATATAAGCCTTACTCCCGTATTTAAAGTAAAGGCCTAGCTTAATGCGTTATTCTTATTTAGGGAACCTTAGTAGGGCGTATTCTAGGATCCCTATGTTAATATCTATAGCATTAGGGTGCTTAGGCTAAGATAATAGCTTAGTAGATATTTGCGGGGTTATTATATTATATTAAGAAACGGGCTTCGGTATTAGGCATAGTATATTATTATACCATTTATTAATAACGTTTACGCAGGCGTTAAGGGCTCCTAGTAGGTCTACGCCTATTAGGGAGGTTTTTAGTTTAGTGCTTAGGGATTTAATAAGGCTATTAATTAGTGTAGGGCTGTTCTAGCCTATTTTTTTTGCATAATAGTTAAATTTAAAAAAAAGTATACTAGGAAGCCTTTTGTTCCTTAAGCTATATAATTTATCTTCTTCTAAGTAGTAGCTTAGCGGTTTAGGTCACCATATATAGCTTTAAGAAGTATAACTAGACTTTATACTAAGTTTAGTTAAAGGGTTTTAATAAGATTAGCTATATCTCCTTCTAGTCAACTTAGGGCGTAGCAGAGTTAGTTAGCTTTAGTTAGGTAGCAGTTAGCGTTACTAGTTAGCCTATTTTTAAGCTAGCTTAGGAATAATTAGAGTTCTTATTATTTACTAGTAAATATTAGAGGGTCTAGTAGTTATTTAGATTATTATAGTGTAGTAATTGGTTTGGAATAAATAGCCACTATAGGTTTGGGACTCTTATCTTATATATTTGTCTCTAGAGATAGCGTTTAGTCTTAGGGCCCTAGTATAGGCATCTTAAGGGTGCGGATTTCTTCTTAAAGGCCCTTAATTATTTATTAGTGTTATACTTCTTATTCAGCTTATTATTAAGTTAAAATAGCTTAATTTTATGCAAGGGCGTTTATAAAGGACTTCTATATCTCTACTAATTATTTTTAAAGTATAGATATAATGCTAGCAGCTATTATAGGGGCTTTAGGGTTATTTTATATTTTAAAGAGTGGTATATAAGGTTAATATAGTATAGTATTATGGAGTAAATATAAGCGGTAATAATATATAGCGAAGTAGATATTAATAAGCTATATATATTATTATTCATTGCTTAACGTCCGATTTGGATCCCTATTGGGCCCACGCAGACTACTCCTTATTTACATATGGGGAGAAAACTCTATTTGAGAAAATCCCGTGATTTATCTCCCTGCCTTTTGGGACTCGCCTACTTAGCGCCTACAAGTTACTAGTAGTACTCTTCTACCTTACTTTTTAACCTCTTTAGGAACCACTGCTGCCGTAACAAGCCTACGGACGCGCTAGTATTGCAAACTTTACTCTACTACTGTAGAGTTATTAGGGGGCGCCTATAACTCGCCCCTTTGCCCTCTATTACTATTTCCTTTACAACCTAGAACTGGTCTAGTACGTTTTAGCTAATAAGCTACCGGGTAACCGCTTTAAGGCCTTTTTATATTAAGAGTAGTATAGTATAGTTCTCTATGCTAGCTACTAAGAGCATTGCTTCTTAGTTAGTGCGTAGGGGGCATAACAGTATTATATATTTTGGTATCTGTCTTGGCCAGCCATATTTGCATCTTAGGCTACCTACTAGGATACCTACCTAGTAGAGCTAATCTTTTAGTCCTATTATTCCTGTTCTTAAGAGTATTGCTATTATATTTTCTGCCTTTATTAGGCCTTTTTGGAGCCCTTAAGTATTTACCCCCTATAGCGTTAACTATGCTATGGCTTGGGTTTCTCTTACCTAAGTTAGCCTCTATACCTTTAACTCCTATACACCTCTCTAGCATTAGTCTAACCAGTATTATATTATAGTAGATGGTTTCCTAGCATTCTTTTATACTCTACTTTAGCTCCTTTCTCTCTCTTACTATTGTCTTTACTAGCCTTTTACACGTCTCCCTTCCTCCTCTATATGGGCCTAGGCCCTAAAGCAGCACCATTCTTCTTCTACTTTCTTCGCCTGTTTCTCCAATATATCTTCCCTACTTTAGGGTTGTTGGTTTATTCTCCTATAGGGCACCCTTAGGTCCCTCCATAGTTTATTTAGGCGTATCTTAATATACTTTATAACATTAAAGTTGCGTTTATTTTACGCCCTTTATATTACAGCGGCTTTAATATATAGTTATAGGGGGGGGATATTAGCTTCCTTCTTTAGCAGTGCTGTAGCCGTTCGCTTATACCCGCCTATTATACTCCAAAGGCAGGCTATTTAGACCTTTTAGAGTAGTTTAAGGAGCGATTTAGGGGGGCCTTTTTTAGTTTCTCTAATGGCCCAAACACTAGATCTATACGTTATGGTTAGCCAGATAACTGCTATATATAATAGACATGACCTCTAGAAGTATGGGCCCTATATAGAATTAACAATCCTAGATAATGCGATATACTATACTTAGCCCTTATAGGCCGCTTATGCCGCATATACGCTCTACTGGAGCTTGTTGTCTACCTATACTCCTAATACCCTTAGGCCCTAAACTGGTTAACCCCTAAAGTCTTAAATGTGGATTATATGCTAGAGATCTGCAGATTAGTTGTGTTTTCTTATAAAGTAGATTAGCTGGTATTTCTCTAGTAAGAATTAGACTCTATATCGTCTTGCCTATTCTATATAGGTATTATAGGCTTTCTCTAGTGTTCTATAATTCTCTATGGCTATTAGCCTATATATAATTAGGTTTATATTATTAATAAAGCCTATCCCCTAGGTCGCCCCTTTCTTAAAGGAGTTAAGTAGGTTACTTATAAAGAAGAGGAAGAGTATAGGTAAAAGGGGTAATCCTTATAGTATTCCTATTACGACTGTAATAGGGGGGCTCTGGTATCTACTAAAGACCAATAATATTTCTTTCTGGCCTATAAACCTTTAGATAAATTGTATAATCTATTCTAAGAAGCCCTTTGCCCTAAAGATATATAGGAGACGCTTATAGGGTATATTATTGTAGGCGCCACTAATATCTAGGCTAAGCATTAATACTATAAAGTCCCTTCGCATCGCCCATGCAGATTTAATAGTGGCAGTAAGTAGCGTAAGTGCTAATAGTATTAAGCGGTTCTTTCTTGCCCCTATTTAGCTTTATAGTAGTAGGGCGTGTTTCTCAGCCATATCTGCTATATAGTCCGCTATTACCCTTTCTAAGATCTTGCTAAGGGTGTTTTTAAGGTAATAGGGTGGTAGCTTCCTGGGACTAAGTAATCTACTTTACCTTCTTTTTATAGGATAATCGTCGTTATAGATCTTCTAAGTTGTGAGTAGTAGCCTATAGCAAAGTATGCTCTGGCTACATCTATAAGCTAGGGTGCTATAAGTAGTCCATAGGTCTTTAAGGCCTTATTTAGAATCCCATCTGGTCCTAGTACTATATTATTTAAAAGGCGGCTAATAGTTCTGGCCATTTCCTCTATTATTATATCGCTATTAACCTATAGGCAAGTCACCGGTATTTCACCTATAATGTTATTAAGGTCTACTAGAGCTGGTTAGGGGAAGAACCTTTTTATAAGGATCTTTGCCTTCTTATTATTATTGTTAGTGGCCTATAATTCCCCTACTCTTCGTAGGGGTGGTAAGTATAGGTCTTCTACTAGGCGCCCTGCCTTTTTTTTTTTGCCTATTTCGCTATAGCCTAAAGGCCTTTATTATGGGGGAGGCTTGGGTTAAAAGTGTACTTATTTATAAACCGTCTCTAGTTATTCCTTGCTTCTTTTTTTAGGGTATTCTTTAACTAGTTTCTTATATCTTTATATTATCTCTTATCTTTAGGGTTATAGCTACTTATATATTTCCTTCTTGCTTATTATTAGCTGGCAACAAGAACTGCGTATTATATAAACTATGTGTGTCACATATAAGGGCCCGGTTATAAAACTGGGCAGTGCTCTTTTAGCCCATTTTTAATTACTGCCTGGATCCTTTTTAGTCTATAGTTAATTTCCTTAGGGGTGGCCAATAAGCCTCGCTTATTTAGTATTAGGTGGATTTCTTCTAGGTCTTAAAGTTGTTGTTTAACTATATTAAGGAAATTGTCTGTCTTAAGCTTCCTTATTACATATCTTTTACTATTTAGTTATGCTTTAATGTCCAGATCTAGCTATATCTAGATAGGGATATGGTCTAAAGCGAGTGCCTATTCTTCTTTAAAATTGCACCTTTTAAGTCTCTGGTATAGGCCTTTGTCTATAAATATAAGGTTAATTATACTTCTAGCGGTGCCTTGTTGCTATATAGTTGCTCCTAGGGGGGTAGCTAGCTTAAGGCCCTAGATATCTATAGCTCTTAGTAAGCACTCTACCTGTTGTTTAATAGCAATATAAATACCCCCCTACCGCGGGTAGTAGAGGTTTATGTCTCCTAGTAGGATAAACTTTATGCCTTTGGTTTCTAGTAAGCTTATTACCAATATAATATTCTCTATTTACAGGACCCCTTTAACCCTAGGGTTATATACATTAATAATTTATACCAGTCCCCTATATATCTGGATTATTATAACTGCAATATCTGGGTTAACTGCCTGCTATAACTATAAGGACAGGCTGATAGCCTTACTAATTATAAAGCATACACATATAGTTGCTTTTGGTTCGTATAGGAGCTAGAATCCTTAGGGGCAGTATGTTAATTATATATAGGTATTGTAGTATGGTTCTTATATAGTAAGGATATAGTGTTTTTCTAGGTCTAGACTATCTAGTAGGGGCCTTATAAGATGGTGGTTTGTATTACCGCAGTTATATTATATAATAGATAGGTAGCGGACCCCTAGTAAGGGTCCTTTATCTTTCCTTTATTCCTCGTATCTTCTATTTCTACTTTCTCTAGGATATTTAGAACTTCTATCTCTTATATCTGCACCTTAGTCCCTACTTATTTTGTATAGAGCTTTTTATTCCTGTATTTTATGTTTCTATTAACGCTTCTATATTTAAATCTATTATTATCTCCGGTTCTTCCCTTATTCTTACTAGTTAGCTATATGCCCTTTATAAGTTAGCTGCAAATGTTATATTTACCGCGTTAAGTCTAATTCTTAATTATCCTAGTCTTAAGCTTACTATAGCTGTCTATAAGGGTCTACCTATAGGGCGTCCTTTTCCTTGTGTCCCCTATAACCCTTATATCCCTATTTGGTCTAGTAATATCGTGTGGCGTCGCTTCTAGCCTGTTAAGGCTTAGGATGGCTAGCCTAGCCCCCTAGTATTAAAGGTAGGAAACGCTAGAAAGGCACCTATGTCCTACTGGCTTATTGCCTGTTATTTCCATTTATATAACCTAGCATATAGTTATTCCCGCAGCTATTAAGCCCTTACCTTCCGTCTTCTGTATTTAATGCTGTCTTCTCTCTTCTATACCTTATGTGTGCTTTAGTAGCAGTTTGCGCATTTTATTTGGTCTTAATTTAAGTAGTGTCTTATATTATAGGGGCCTGTATAGTAGCCGCAGCATACCTGTGCTACGCATGTGGATTGGGTGTGTCCCTATTATATATAGCAATAGTATTGTTTTAGGCGTAGTCTGTAGTTATAGAGCCTTGTGTTATATATAAGGCCATTTATAATTATTCCTTTTTAGATAAGGAGTTTTTGCATTCTTGGTGTATATATGCTGACAATAAGGGAGCTATATATTTGTCCGGCGTCTCCCTAGTAAGTCTTTAGCGACCTTTATGTCCTCTTATTGTTCTTATTATATGCTTAGTTTGCATTTTCCTAATAAAGCTATTAGATTTGGGTAATCTTAAGTTCTAGTATAAGGCGTTTTGTTTATCTTACTATCTCCTATATAATTGCTATATTATCCACCTAGCGTCCCTTTTCTACCCTAAGGCTTATAGAAACTACTAGGACTTTAACTAGGTAATTCCTATAGAGTACTTTTATACTAATACATTCTCCTAGCCTATCCCCTACCTTTATGGCTTATTCCTTTGCCTGTTAATCCTTTAGGGTAACTCTAATATCTCCACTCCTAAGGTGTTAGACTATAATAGCATTATAGACCTCTTTGCGAATCTTTATAAGGACTTCTATTTCTAATTATCCCCTAAGCCCCTCTACTTTTTCTATATTTAGTTATATTATAATTATATACCCGGTTATTGTCTTAAGGGGGGTAGGTTCCCTATGTTATAAAAGCGCAGCTACGGCGGCCTAGGTGCGGTTTGCTAGTAAAGGGGAATTTTATTTATTTTTAATTTTGCTTAGCCATTAGAGGATTTAATTAAGGGTTTACTAAAGGGGCGCCTAAGGTTTACTAGACTGGCGGAGCCATTCTACTAGCTACATTAGATTGTTATAGCTAATAGTTACTTCCCCATAATTCTAGATACTAGACGCGTTTAATAGGCTTTATATTTTATTAAATGCCTTTTTAATAAAGGTGTTTCCGCTTTATAGTGTGGTATTCGCCCGTCTTTATTGTGGAGGGCCATTTCTAGGCATAGTTCTGGCGGTTGCGCGTGAGTGCGAACCACCGTCGTTTAACGTATGCCTCCCCTGCGATGCATGTATCTTAGGGGGATTCTCTGGGGGATTTTCAGGGTTCTTTTGGTTGGTTTTGGTCTTTTTAGGCCAGGTGTAGTAAGAGCTCCTTTTCTTCCGACCCCTAAATGATAGTAGAGCTTGGAAGTAATAAGCTATATATATAAACTGCGTAATAGAGTTAAAACGTTATATAAAAAGAAAAGGTAAAGAAATAGTAAAAAAGGGTATATATTGTAAATTTAGTTATTTAGTTAATATATGTATAGAGTAGAATAGGATTTAAGTAGCGGTCCTAGCAGAACTTAATAGGATTTAGTAGACTTGGCAGAATATAGCAGAATGCAGTAGATTGCTATTAGATTGCTATTTTATGGTTGGTCTCTTCTTGCTATATTAGTGGAAATAGGTAGATATATATAAGGTGTTACGGAGGTGTCCTATAACACAATTCTAGTAGCTTAAAAACTACTATATTCCCATTATTTATAGCATATAATAGCGGCGTTAGCTATTTCTAGTCTTAAAGTCTAAATAAGTACCCTTTTTAAAAAGCAACTTAAAAGCTGTTATATCTCCTCTTTTTACAGCCTATAAGAGTAGAGTTTAGATAATCTTTTAATAAACCTATGCTAGCTTAGCTTACTTTAGGTTTACTTACTCTCTATATTAATAAAGAAGGGTTTATTACCTACTTATTTATAAGGTAAGAATATAGATAGTAAGTCCAATAATAGAATAATAGGGTATATTGTATAGATAGACGAATCCTTAAGGGGAAAGGACGAGTCTATATACGAGGTAATAAAGGGATTTTCTTAGGTAGGTGTAGTGCACGTGCCTTATAGGCGAGTTACCCCTAGGTTGCCCTAGGGTCGCCTATACCTTACGGCTATATAACTACCTACTTAGGTTTTACCTAATAATGCACCTTTTTTTAAAAAAGGATTGTTTCTAATCCTTTATATACTTAAACCTTAATAAAACCCTATAAAAACCTTAAAAGGAAAAAAAATTAGAGGGGAAAGAGCGTCTTAATTTTGCGTATAGAGAGATAGGTAGTATATACGCGGCGCGAGGATATTAAGGAACTTTAACCGCCGGTTAAAGTTATCTAATTAGTTAGATTTGCCTTACTAAGACTCCCTATATTTAACCAAGCTAATAATAATTTTCTATCCCTAGGATAAAAAATCCTAATTAGTCTATTTAGGGCTCGCCTAAATTTAGTAGACCATTAAAAATACCCCAAATGCTTACTTGTGTAGGTAGGTCGCTAATACCTTATAGGTAGATTATAGGTTATTTATATACAGCCAGACTTATAGGTGGTAAGGTAGTATATCCATATATATATATGCATATAGCCTTTAACGGACTTTGGTAGAATCTAATTAATTTAGTAAAATTTAGTAGAAGTTGCTTAAGCTAGTAGAATTCGGCAGAATTTGGTTAAAGCGTTAGGTTATATTTATTAAGTATTTTACTAAGATATTCCTATTATAACTGGGCTAGTCCCATTATAGTTTAGTCGTAACGTAACTATATATCCTATAGTCGCCTTAAAGGGGGCGGGTTCCCTATACTATAGTAGCGCGGTAATAGCGGCCTAGGTATAGGTTGCTGGTAAGATATAATATTATTTACTTTTAATTATATTTAAGCCTTAGAGGACTTATTTAAGGGTTTATTAAAGAGGTATTTAGAGTTCGCTAGTCTAGCGAAGCTATTCCACTAGCTATATTAACTTATTATAGCTAATATTTACTTTTTATTAGTTTTAGATACTAGACGCGTCTAATAGGCTTTATATTTTATTAGATGCCTTCTTAATAGGGGGTTTTCTATTTTAGGATATTATATTCGCCCATCTCTTTTATTATAGTATATTATTATTAGGCGTATTTCTAGCGGTCGCGCGCGACTACGTATTACCATCAACCTATATATACCTCTTCTATAATACTAGTATCCTAGGGGTTTTTTAAAAGCCTTTTTGGTTAGTTAGGTCTTTTAGGCTAAATGCAGTAAGTACTCCTTTAGTGTTAAATAAGTATATATAAGGTAGTTAATATTTATTAAGGTAAGTTACTTTAATTAACCTCTATACCTCTTCTTCTACTAACCTTCTTATCTATCTATATAAGTTGCTATATTTAAATTTTCACTTAAATATCTTTAATAGGGGTAGAGTTATAAAAGGCTAAAGTTGGCAGATTTTAATATGTTTTGGGGTAGCTTAACGAGGTAGCAGCTTGACTAGGTAGCTAAGATATTACCTAATATTTTATATAATATAGCTACAACACCATTATTTGATGCAATAGATAGAGAAGCTAAAGAGCTCTTACCTTATAGTATTTTTATAGTAGCTATACGTTATAAAAGGGTGTATTTGCCGCTCTATTTGTGATGGTGCTGGAGCGCGTCACCTACTACATTGCCGTTTCCAGGGCAATTTGCCGCATTTCTGGGCAATCTGCCACATTCTGCTATACTCTGGCAGTACCACTTATAGAGCTAACCAATTAGGATTTTCTATCCCTAGGATGGAAAATCGCTATTAGCTCGCTTACCACTAGCGCCTTGGCAACCTATTGTATCTTATTAGTTACTAACGGTCTTCTTCTCCTTCTTCTCCTTAGCTTAATATTCTTATATAGTAGCAATCTACAAGCTTTAGTTTAGAAGCATTTATACAAGCCCGTTATATTATACTAAGCTCTCCCTATATTACCTGGGAAGGCCTTAATAATATTCTACCCTAAAAGAAGACCTTTATCTGCAATAACGCGTTAACGCGTTATACTTAGATACTAAAAAAACTCATACTACCACGTCTAGGAAGGCCTTAATAATATCCTACTTTTATAGGATAGACTGTACTTAACCTACACCCTAGAATTAAACCCAAATTATATAATTTTAACGAACCCTAGGAAGCTAATAATAGTATCTAAAGCGAGCTTATTTAAAAGACCTGTCTTTACCTAAGAGGAATATAAGATCTAGTTAGGATTAGAAATTAAAGATAGTAACAACGTTATAGATATGCATAAGCAGATTTATGCCCTTGCAGCTAATTAGAAGGCTAATTATCTTTAAGCCTAAAGCATATAAAAGACTCTAAAGGAGATCCTAGAAAGCCTTACTACCTTATAAAACAGCCTAGCATCCCCTTTATAAAGCATTAGTTAACCTATTTGCTTAACTAAATGTGATATACTAGAGAGTATAGACATAATAATAAAGTAGTTAAAGTCCGTTAAGCTCCTTAACCTTTAACTGCTATCTAACGGGATAGACCTAACCTTTAAGAATTAGAGGATTTAAGTATAAGGAAAGCTCCGTGTTAACTATAACTATTTTCCCTCTAATAAAGCTAAAATACTCTACCTCTTTAGTTAAACTATTAGGGATACCTAGTAATACCTCTAGGCTAAGTTTAAGGATAAGTCACCTATTTAGTTTATATCTATTAATAAGATAATATAGTATCTGGCTGCTATTTATATTAACCTAAATAAAGTACGGGATACCCGTTATAACTATAACCGCTTAATAATAAAATTAAACTAATTCTTTACTAAGTTTTAAACCTAATTTTTATACCTAGTAGGCAAAGGCTAGGTTCCTGCTAAGAACTACTGTCTAGACCTATATAATAAGCTAATAGTCTAACTATAAGAGAAAATTATAGTAGCCTTAGATAACCTACTAACCTACTAAAGACTTATAGCCTAATATTTATTGCTGGATTTAGAACTAAAATAAATTAATACTTATTCTAACCAACTAAAGAAATTCTATAGCAACTAGAACCTATCTGCCACACTAATAGGAGCTAGCATTAGAAGATAAACTACAACCACCCTTATACTAAAAGCAGTTATAACTACCTACCTACAAGCCTTGTCTAAATTGCTATGTACTATACCCTTAGCTAATGCTTATTACAATACCCTAATTAACCCTGCCATAGTTACATACTTTAATTACGGAAAGAATAGTTACTTTACTATATCCTGCCCAGAGCTAAAGGATATAGGTAATATTAAGAAGATAGAGAAAGAAGAAATATTTAATAAGTTAGAAAAAAAAGAACCTTAGGGAAAGACTCCCCTCTAGGGTATCCTATTAATCTTAAAGAGATTAATTTAAGTCAGCTAATAGATAGAAAATACTTTATAGTTCTATATATAGTATCTTAAAATGGATATAGAGTTAATATAACTGCCCTTATTAATACTAGAGTAAATAGCTTTGCCTTTATAAACACTGCTTATATAAATAACATTGCTAAGTTCTTAAATATAAATACTACTTAACTAGAGAAGCCTATTTAGGTAAAAGGCTATAACCTATATCTTAAAGCTATACATCGCTATTAATAAACGACGCCAGTTTAGTATCCCCTTCTATATCCTAGACCTAGGTTCCTATAATATAATCCCTAGCCAAAAATAGATATTCTACTTTAATATTTGGCTAAATATTTAGTAAAGATAGTTTATCTAGCTGGAGAATAGACTAAAGTTACCCTCCTTTATTAGAGAAATCCGTACTAACTATAAGATATTAGCCACAAAGGCCAACCCTACCTACTAGTAAGATGTTCAAGACCGCGACTTAGTCTTTACTTAAAAAGATACCTACCGCAAGGCCAGTAAGAACTCTATACTAACAAGGATACTCCCCTAAAGGACTGCAGTAAAGGAGGACTCTACTTATAGAAGTAGAATAGATAGTAATATAGACAACTTCTAAATTGCGAAGATCTGGCTAATAGGGAAAAGGATATACTAATAGGACGTAGAGAATAACCTTTAGAAGATACAATAAGAGCTAAAAGGAGTAAAGATAACGCTAATATACTAAAGGCCCCTAAGGCCATAGACACCCCTACTATTACACGACCCCCCTATAGTAGACATTATAGCAATTAGCGCTATAGGTTTCTACTTTAATATATATTAAAAGGATAATAAGGTCTTTATAACTAGATTATTAATAAGAAGAAAGAAGGGCTAGTAGAGGAAACTAATAAGGAGCTAGTTAAGCGCCTCCTCCCTATATACCTCTTAGACTATAAAGACGCGTTCTTAAAAGCAGCTTTAAATATACTGCCCCCCTACTAAACCTATAATTATAAGATTTAACTAGAGGCCAATAACTCTTTAAACTATAGCCTCCTTTACTAGCAAACTATAGAGGAACTAAAAGTAACTAAGTAGTACTTAATTAATAACCTCTATAAGGGGTTTATTAAGCCAAGTTAGGCCCCTTTTACTTCTTCTATTCTATTTATAAAGAAACCTAATAAAGGCCTCTGCTTCTATATTAACTATTAAAAACTATACGCTATTACTTAGAAAAATTATTACCCCCTTCCCCTAATTAATAAGACCCTTATATACCTAAGCCAAGCCAAAATCTTTACTAAGCTTAATATCCGCCAAGCTTTTTACTAAATTAGAATAGACCCTATATTAGAGGATCTAATAACGTTTTATACCCGCTATAGTTTTTACAAATATAAAGTTCTTCCTTTTGGACTAATAAATAGTGGGACGGGCTTGTATAAATGCTTCTAAACCGAAGCTTATAGATTGCTACTATACAAGAATACTAAGCTAAGGAGAAGAAGAAGTCTATTAAAGACTAGTAAGATACAAAGGGGTTGCTAAGGCGCTAGTAGTAAGCGAGCCAATAGCGATTTTCCATCCTAGGGATGGAAAATCTTGATTAGTTGGCAGGAGTTAGGGTCCACTGAGTATAGCAGATGGCGTGCCCTAGCACCGTTACATTACCTCCCCCTCCTGAAAAAGCCTGCCCTTAGGCGTTGTCTAAGCTCCTTATTGTTATTTAAATTATTATAGTTATCTACCCCTTTTTCCTAGCATTTAATCCGACTTTCTAATTGGCGTAGTGGTCTAGGGAGGTTAGGGTAGGCTAGGTAGAAGTGTTACGGACAGCTTAAGTACGATGTTACGACTACTTGGAGAAGAGTCGGAGGAAGCTAGTTGGTTGATACGGGCACGGTCTAGGATAGATCCGGTGGAACTATGTGACAAAGAATGGTAGCCGAGTTATGTGACGTGCTATGTAAGGAACGTAAGGAATGTAGTAAAAGTATATACCTTACGTATAAGGGAGGATTTCTTAGGAGTATGGTTGTGTATTTAAAGAACCTCAGTCCCTACCGTAGATAGTTCTCTCCTTGTAGTAAATCTTAGAATATAATTGGAGTTAATCTGTTAAGCAACTACTCTACTAGTTATTATTATGTTATTAAATTGTTCTTACCTATATACCTAGCCTAATAATAGGACCTACTGTAGTTACTGCTACAAGGTTCCGTTATACATTTACTACTAAGGTTATAGTATTAAACAAGGTTGAACAATATGCCACCTAAAGCACTAGTTACAACGCCGTTAACGGTAGCCACAACCTTAGGCGTAGGGGGAGATACTAGTATAGTAGATACGGACTCTCAGTTAATCACGCGAAGTTAGTTATAAGAAATGGTTAATTACTTATAGGATAATAATAGGATACTTAAAGAACGCATTAATGGAATTAGAGCAGTAAAGATTAAGCTACCTTTAATTAAACGGTTCTTAGGAGAGAAGTTAAAGCTTAAGGGATTTCTTATATAGATGCACTTTAAGGTTATGCAAGAAGGAGCAAAGTTGGCAACATCGTTAGATTAAGTAGCCTATATAGAATTGTTTCTAACAGGGAGGGCACTTAAGTGGTTTAAACCGTATCTCACAGAGACATAGACTAATGGCATAATAACTACTAACCAGGACGTATAGTATATATTTGCTAGTTAGAACGGGTTCGCAGAACGGTTAACACAGATATTTAGAGACCTAGAGGTAATAACTATAGCGGAACAAAAGCTTTAGAATCTAGTATAACGCACTTTAGTAATTAAGTATATAACGCAGTTTTAAACACTAGTAACATAGGTTGAGTGGAATAATAGGGCACTTATAGCATAGTATAAACAGGGACTTAAGGCTAAAGTCTAGGATGTAATTATCCTAATAGAAGATGCAGATACTCTAAAGGAGTTAATAGATTAGTTAATAAAGATTAATAATAGAATCTACTAAAGGGAATAGGCTAAAAAGGGTTAAGATAAAGTTCTATAGTTATATAAGGCGTAGAGTACGTAATGACTAATATAGAGTTAAAAACTATGGAATGGCGCAGAGCTAATAAACCTAAGTGGTACTAAAAAAACCTAAAGGTTAAGGATCTAGTAATTAAAGGACTAAGGAGTAGAGGCTAAACTAGGGATCTTAATAGTAGAAGATGTTTAGGCGGACTCTATAGTAAAATTAGTGGTTTAGAAATAGAGCTTATATAAATTACGGAAAACAGAGTTATTTTGCTAGAGACTATAGAGGTGGTTAGAGTAACTACGCAGTAAAGGGAACCAGATTAGTAGAAGACACGTATATATAGAGGGATAATGGCGCACTGCGAGGAACAAAAGAATGTTTAATTAATAGTTTTGCGTTTTGTTATAATAACGCATACTAAATTTATAAGGATGCTAAGTATGGCGTAAGCTATTAGCTATAGGAGCTATTATTATCTAAGTTTAGAGGAACTAACGAACTAGCTTATAGATTGGATATTAAAGACAATAAATTTAATACAGGCGAAGTATTTACCAATAATAGGGTAATAAAGGCAGCTTACTGGGAGTATGCAGACCTTAGAGAAGTTAAAATAGAAGTAGAAACTAAGACCATTATAGAATAAGGTTTAGTAACGGGTATTATAACACTATTAGATACAATTTCCGTTGCTTTATAAGATAAAAGGAGTAATGTTTAGAAGAAACTAAGTAAGTAAACAATTGCTAGTGCTAGCTTATTACTTAATAAAGGTAAAAGGCCATAGGTCTAAGATTTTTATAATAAGATAAGGAAGGCTCTAGACTTATAAGATGTAATAAGGACAGCTTAAGAACCCATAATAGACGAAAACTAATGGGAAAGGGCAGCGACTTAGTTTATAAATAAATAAATAAGTATAGGACGCAAGTTTAAGAACTATAAGTTTGGGGAATGAATAAGAACGTTAGCAATTCCAGGTAAACGCAGTATTTAGCCTAAAGATTAAAAAGTTAATATAGGGATTAAAAAGTAAGATAACTATAAGGATCTAGCTGTAAGACGCAGAAAACAAGAAACTATAGATAAGTTTAGAACAAGAATTATTACATGGCAAGAACAGAAACTAGACCAGAGATCTAGCATATTAAACTATAGAAGGGATAGAGTACCTGTATAAAGAATTACTAATAGGCCAAGTACAGGGACACTTAGGGTAAAGTAGTTAGATAAATTGGAATAAGAAGAGGATCTAGATATCCTAACTAGGTTTGAAAAAAGGCATACTAAAGGATATTATAATGCAGCGATAATAAGGTACTTTCTTATAAATAAACTATACACACTAAACTAGCTGTATGGAAAGTGGTATAGGCAACGAAGCAACAATAAATGGGCAGATTTTTATATATAGCTGGATAAGAAGGTAGTCTAAGACTAACCCATTACAGAAAAACGTATAAGTTATATTAAAGGAGCATTAATTATAATGTTAAGGAACCTAGAAGAAGGATCTAGGGACTAGAGAAGTAAGAGATAAGTCTTAGTACCCGCAGAAGAAAGACCAATAGTTAGATTAGCTAGATAGAGGTTTAAACTTAAGAGCGAAGACGGGCTAAGAGTTAACCTAAGTCACTTAGCGTATTATACACTATCGTAGATAGCTTGTGTAGATGATATGTGAAACGTATATAAAATACTAAAAGATAAGAACCGAAAATACCTAACTAGGATATATTAGGCACTAGAAGAAAAGCGGTTTAAGGACGCTAAGTATATGTATAGATGGCACCCAGTAGAAGTATAAGGTTAAGGGGACTTAATACTTTAACTAGGAAGATTCCTTACGGAAAAATACCTAAATAAATAATAGTAGTGGGAGTGCCCAGAGAATACTTATCTATAGTATATAGAGGAAAAGAAACAAACTAAGTATTAGCCTAAGTTGGACTAAGTATAAATAGGATCTAGTAGCTAATAGTTAGGAAAAGGGGAGGCGCACAGGACTAGAGGGAACTAGTATTAGAGCCTTAGACCCTTAAGGGAGTTTAAAGGCGACACCTAAACTTAAAAGTTAAATAGCAAGATTAGCAGTTTGAAGTATTAGTAGATAGTGAAGTAATAAGGAACCATATATTACTAAAGGCAGTGGAAAGGATAGGGTTACTATACAGACAAAAGGAACACCTATATTTATTTACAACAATTTTAGAAGATTAGATAGCCTATAGTAGAGGTATTATTAGTCTTAAAACAGGACCTATTTAGTTAACTATTAAAGGGAGACCAGTTAAGATGTCTTTTAATATCCTACTGTTGGGATAGGATAAGGCGATACTAGGAATGCCTTAGTTATAGGAATATAATCTAAAGATTAATTAGGTTATAGGTTAGGTTAATATTAAGGATACTTAATAATATAAGATACGACAGTAAACCAAGTTGGTATAGTACTAAGTTAGAGCGATATATGAAGAAACTAAGTAGGGCTTAAGTTATATACCCAAGAGATACCATAAGTATGGAAAAAGGTTATGGTTACTAGAAAGTAAAAAGCTGTTAGAGTATATAGTATGGGACTATAAAATATAATTAAAAGAGGAAATAAGTCTAAGGTTTTTTCTAATCTATAAGCTTACTAAAATAGAGTCGGTAGCGCTTAAAGAGTTTGTCTAGGAGAACTTATAAAATGGATATATCCGACCGTTATAGTTATTAGTAGGATATCCAGTACTGTTTATCCCAAAGAAAAATGGAAAACTTAGGATGTATGTAGACTATAGACAGTTAAACAGTATTACTAGAAAGGATAGGTATTCTTTACCCTTAATTAGCGAAATCTAAGACAGAATAGGCAACGTATAAATCTTTATAAAGATAGACCTAAGATAGGCGTACTATTAGATTAGGATCAAGGAAGGTGATAAATAGAAGGTAACTTTTAGGTCAAAGGAAGGACTATATAAGCCATTAGTTATGCAATTTAGACTTATAAACGCACTAGTAACGTTCCAAAAGCAAATTAATAGTGTGTTAGGAGAACACCTTAATAAGTTTATTATAGCATATCTTGACGATATTATTATCTACTTAAATAGTAAGGAAGAATATAGAGAATATATTAAGTGGGTCTTAAAGAGACTACAAAAAAAACAGATGCTAGTAGTAATTAAGAAATATAAGTTCTTTACAAGAAAAACCAATTTTATAGGATTTATCATTAAACTAGGGAAAATTAGTATGGACCTAAAGAAAGTTAAAGCTATAGTAAATTAGCAGGAACTAAAGAACGTTATATAGTTAAGGTCATTCCTAGGGTTTTGCAATTACTATAGGAGGTTTATAGCGCAATGGTTAAAGAGTATTAAGCCATTTACAAGGTTAACGAAGAAAGAGGAACCGTAGGTTTAGGGAAGTAAGTAGAAGAAGCTGTTCCAGGAACTTAAAGAGTTGTTTATCTAAGAACTAATCCTTAAGATCTATTAACTAAAGTTAAACACAGTTGTTAAGACAGATGTATTAGACTTTGTACTAGGAGCATATTTGCTATAGAAACACTAGGACGTATAGCATCCAGTAGTATATTACAGTCGGAAGATAACACCACTAGAGTTAAACTATAATATTTATAACAAGGAGTTGCTAGGTATAGTTACAGTACTTAAGGAATAGAGAGCATTCTTATAAGGCACAGAGAAACCATTTGTAGTTAAGACGGACTATAAGAACCTTATAGGATTCCTAATAATAAAGGAACTCAACCAAAGACAGGTTAGATAGGCGGAAATGCTTATAGAATACCATTTCAAAATTTAGTATACTAAGGGTACAGA
>Ga0307507_10003863_pt1 | contig 27904 bp, 10 predicted proteins | sample 7_EM_MG_FD_207223 | JGI IMG/M metagenome (GOLD analysis project Ga0307507, IMG submission 207223) | Populus trichocarpa ectomycorrhiza microbial communities from riparian zone in the Pacific Northwest, United States - 7_EM | ecosystem: Host-associated > Plants > Roots > Unclassified | place...
TCTGATGTTATTACCTTGACCTTCATAATTGCGATGAGCTTGTTTCTGGGGGGCGTCCGTACTCAGCATACTGATATATGGGCGTTGCGGGCGTTGCTGTAGCTCTGCTACGGCTCCTACGGGAGGTAAGCGAAGGTGTAGCAAGCGTTGATCGCAGAGGGGGCGTTGGTCGAGGAGGAGCAGACTTGCTAATAAACAAACCCCGTTTGCTAGTTTGTTTACTTGTTTGCTTTGTAATCAAACAACCAATCAAGCCTAAAGGTCTAATTTTAGTAGTCAATCAAGCCTTATATCATCCCATTTAATTAAGTTGGTTTGCTTGTTTGATATATAAGATATAGGTATTGTTTTTAGTTAAGGGGAGGTTCTTAATAGTTAAGTTTTAGACAGTTCTAAAATATACTATAATCATAATATAATATACGCGCTAAAAATAAATATCTAAACGCGTCTTTCTAACTTAACCCTCTAAAATCTCCTCTTTTACTTACCAATTCCTATCGCTATACTGCCTATATTATGTCTTCCTAACCTACTAAGGCTAGCCCTATTAATTTAGCAGAGAACACGCCTATAATCGCGCCCAGTAAAGCCTACAAAGGTTCCAATACCTTATCAGAATCAACCCCCCTCCAGGACGAATACAAAGGCCTTAATTAGGACCGTGTAGAGAGATATTAATAGCCTTATTAAGACCTCCTTAGAACTTTAAGCTTTATATAGGACCATAGCTAGCGGCTCCAGCAAAGATTTAGTAAGAAAACAACCGTTTTCTTATATAAATATTGCCATCTGTATAAGATTAAGGTAACCCTATATAAAACTAGTAGAGCTACTACTTCTATAGCAGGACACCTTGCTAAGGATATAAATGGCCACTAGGTTAATTCTTGTGGTCCTATTAATTATACAATATCTTAAAAGCGGAAGGCTTTAATTATTCTAGAGCAGATTTAATAAACCTACTATATATTATAAGCAGTTGCTAATGAGCTTATTAAGTCCTACAACTCTGATATCTTTAAATAAGCAGTTATACTATGGATCGCCGCCAGAAACCACCCTTTATAAGAAGTTAAGCGACCTAAATTTCAAGCCCTAATTACGGCCGTAAATAAAGACGCTAAGCTTAATCTCTACTAAAACCATAAGTTAATTTATAGTTAAGTTCTCGCTAAATATAATAGTAATAAAGGTGTGGTAACGGAAGAACTGGCGCGATTAATGACAAGATTTTATATATTATTTAATAGCTGGACAACGCGTAATAAGAAGAAGGCTCTTACTAGTATCTACGTTTACTATTTGGACTATTAAGGCCAGATTCAAGACTTTATGCTTACTCTACTAAAGCAGCTTGGCCTATATAGCGGCTATAACTACCATAACATTATTGGCAATACCATTACTAAGTATAATCTTGGTAGTCAAATTGGCTAGTTTGTTATAGATAACGCCTATAATAACAACACCTACATTAACTTCCTCACAGTAGAGCTTAAATTCAATAAAGAGTAACATTAAGTGCGGTGTGCTACTTATATATTTAATCTAGTGGCTTAATTAAGTCTATTTAAAACCAATAAAGATACGTTTAAGAACGGTAATAAGAACTTAACGGTAGGTAGGCGTTCCCCTACTATTAATTTAATTAAAACTAAGGCTTCTATAGGAAGAGCAGCAGTTCCTAGAGGAGTGGCAAAAGGAAGGCCCGCTTAAAACTCTTATTAATTTTATCTATTTAATCTATTCGCTATAAAAGTATAAACAGTTCTATACCTTCTAGCAAGAGGAAAACGCTATGCTACTATACGCTGATTTTAAAGTCTTTAAGCTTGTTAAGCCTGTTAAAACTAGGTGGAATAGTTATTTAATAATATTTAAATAGGCCGTTAAGCTTTAAGGCCCTATTTCCTTAATAATACAGCATGATATTAATAAATGGAATAGAAAGCTCGTAATAATTAAGTCTAGTTAATAACGTAGAAAGAATCTAAATCTATATTAGAAGCCTCTTAATCGACCTCTCTATATATAAGTCGGCGGCCTTACTTCCTACAATTAGGATATTATTAAATAATATATTCAGCTTCTTAAGCCGCTTTAGTAGGCTATACTTAAGCTTAAAGAAAGAGGCAAGGCTAGGCGCAATAGCGCAATATAGAAAGTTATCCCTTATATAGAGTTTTTAATAAGGCACTATAAAGAAGCTAAAGCTTAATTAACTAAGGTAACAATAGAAGATTATCCTAATTAAGAGGTAATTAAGGATTACTATAAAATTAACATTAATTGCGGGTGGGCGAAGCTTTAAAAATACTACATGGCGCTTAATTAGACGCCTATCTACTACGTAGCTTGCCTACTACACCCTAACCTTAAGCGATTCTGTTAAAATAACTAGAAAGAGAGGCCTAATTAAATAACTAGCTATAACGCTTCCTTCCAAAAGCTCTGGCTTAAGTATAAAGGAAAGAAGCTATAGTCGGTAGGGTAAGCCTCTAAGAAAAATCAGCCTTTGCAATCTAATATTAATAACTTTATTAGAAGCTTTATAGGCACCGCCTTTACTACAGCACCCTCCTTATCTGATAATTAAGAAGACGAGTATAAGCAGTAGAAGAAACTTAATCTACTAATAGAAGATCACCTATTAGCTCACAATCCGTTCTTATACTAGAGGATAATAGTAATGGAGTTTCCTAACCTTAGTTAAATGGCGCTTAATATACTAAGTATACTACCGTTAAGCTGCGACTGCAAACGATTATTTAGTAAGCTTGGTAATATACTTAAGCCTTATTACTCACGAATACGGCCTAATATTATCACAGCCTTACAGTGTACACAAAGCTGGAACCGCAACGGCTTTATTAAACGCAGAAAATAACCTTTCCTAATAAGGAAATTATACACTAGTTTAGACTTAACCGGAAATCGCGCCATTTAATTTGGTTTGCTAACTTTTAAATAGAGCGACAAGTCCTACCCAAATTTTTAATATAGCCTCCAACTTTAGTGCTATTGCAAGCCGCAATCTCCTACTTTAGGAGCTGTTTTATATACATATAATAATATATAGGGAGGATTGGCTACATAGCCGGATCAATATTACTACCGTCATAGAGGCAATCGATTTTTTGGGCATCTTTTATATAGGAAAACTCTGCATCAAAGTCGGAGTCACGTGACCTTATCTAACTTTTAAGCATAGTACTATACCAAACGCCTATCACCAAATTGTAGTATAGAGCTCCTAGAACTTCCTACTGTCGCGTAAAAATATATATAAATCTATCTAAACAGTTAAATCTAACCAAACCGTTTGCTAGTTTGATTAACCAAATAAAATAAACAAGCTTGAAGCTTTAAAATATCCAATCAACCAAACCAAAGATCGATGGTTTGAATTGTTTGTTTATTAGCAAGTCTGATTAAGCGGGCCGGTGATAAGAAGCGGCTAACGCTTTGCAGTTGGAATCATGTTTTTGAAGTCCCTGTATTCGTTCCGCAAATCGTTCATATCAACGTCCTCAGCCGAAGTGACTTGGTTCGGGCAATGATGTGAGTACTATGTTGAAGTCCCTACCTGCCGAAATCGGATATGTGATAATGTAGGCATGGGGCGCCATCCAAACCTCTATAGTAGGCTTCGATACGATTTCTGCCAGGAAAGGGTCTTTACGAATCTGCGAGTAGGGAATAACGGCACGATACGCACAATCCGTTGGTGGAGGGCTAGGCTTGACGGAAGGAAAGAGGGCACGCCGGACGATAGAGCCAACCCCGATAAGGTCGAAGGAAAAGCTGTGCTGCGCTCTCGGTTTCGACTAGAACAGGGTCAGATGTTTGGTGAGAGATCGAAACGACCCGAGAATTGATATGGATATTGTTATACGAGGACGCAGGTGTATGGTGGTGTGTGAGGAGACTCCATAAAGTGGAGTTGTCACGAAGAACGAATCTATATACAAGCGAAGCTATCACGTAATCGCAGGAAGCTCCTGATATCACAGCCATGTCTTTGCGCTACGTCGACCGCCCCTGATGAAGATGTGCACTGCTTAGGCATCAGCGTTTTACACTTTTTATGAAGCATTTCCAAGATTTGCAACGCACCGATGCACAAGCCACCAAAAGTTGTTCCAGCATTTTCTCCATTCTGCTCATGGGCGCCCATCCAACCTTTGTCCCATCTTTACGTCGCAAATTCAACTCTTAGAATATGACTAAATTATCGCCGATAACTTGATCCACGCCCCAAGCTCACAGCAGGCGAGCCGCATTTGGGGTCATCTGGATGCCAGCTCCAATCTGTTCATTGTTAATAACCATCTTTGAATTACAGAACGACATAATTGGAGGTCATACTTCGCCCAGTTCTGGCGTAGCTTCGAGGACGGTAACATCAGCGCCAGCACGAGCAATCGCGATTGCTGCAGCCAAACCATCAATACCTGCACTCACCAAACCAACTTTAAGGGTCTGTTGTCCCGGTACCTTCACATCATTTTCATTAGCCCTAGATCGTAACAAGATATTTATTAGGTTTATAAGTGTGCGCACCATGTTGGAGAGCAGTCCTAACAGCAAATATAAGGCCTTAGATGTTCGTATACTCTTTACCAATCCAGGTTCATTCTGGTTTCAACGAGTTTTTCGTCCTCTTCTAATACTTCAACTATGTTCCCAATGCCGTCTCTCAACCCCGCCAATATCGCCCTCTCGCGAAGTCTTGTGTAAAACACTGGGCAATCCTTGCTGTCGCATCTCACCTCCTCGTCGAACGGTAAACCCGAGCAGCTTTGGCATACCATGTCAATTCGCTGCGCCCTGGCTTCTGATTTCTGAATTCGCATACGCAGGGTGAATAGTGTATGACTTGGTTGAGCCATACACACCAAGCAAAGAGGTAATAGGATGGTTGGTTCTATCTCAGTAACGTTTGGAGGTGGCAAGGGAAGCTTTTCACGGCATACTATACAGGAGGAGCTCTTCATGTAACTCTCCAGTGTTTTCCGTAGTCCGGTCTGGCCACCAGGTATAAGCGTATTCCAGGTCTCTGCCCCTTGTTGCTGTACTAGTTTCGTTTGAGCTGTAGGTACATTTCGTATGCGCTGCACCTTAGGCATTTCGTCATACCAATTCTTGATATTTGCACCGACAAGATTGAAAATGCGTTCTAGAGGGGGGATCAGGTTTTTCAAGATATAATACTCTGCATCGAGTTCAAGATGATCATCGAGAAGTAGCGTCTCTGGGCTGACGCAACGATCGATAAGCCTAGCTCTGGGAGCACCGGTAACTACCACATACGGCACGCGCTCCCCATATTGCGGTTCTGTGCGTGGGTCTATAAGCATGCGTTTTGTGGCTACTAGGGCACCAGGCGGCGGCGGACCCTTATCAGAATAGTTCCCTAGTTTCACTTCCTTTGCAAAGAGGAAGTCTTGGATACTGATACGACCTGTCATGATTTTTGTGCATTGGTTTTGGAAATACCTCTTCACCTCGGATAGATCAGAAGTGCGAAAAAGGATCTTCAAGGCCTTTTCTTCGATTTTTCCCTCCGCGGGTGTGCCGTCTCGTCTTACCGTTTCGGTGCCCTTTGCTTCAAATTCGGGAACGGTCTGCGATGAGGACTCGTATTTAAAGCCGACATAGCGTTTCTTTGCTAGAAGTACACATGGATGGTAGACTTTTTCGAACTTTAGTTTGATCGGACGAGGGTTTGCATTTGTAACGGTTTCTGCAATCTCTTTTCCGATGACGAATGCTTGATCTCGAGTGCGTCCTTTTAAATAAATAAAAAGAGAGTCGGTATCTCCATAAACAACCTCCGCCCCCCATCGCTCAACAGAGTGGATCAGCGCAATCGCTTTCTCTAGTGTCTCTCGGCCGGTCTGAACAATACTATCCGCGATCTCGGAGCAGGGCATGCGTCCCGAGAAAGATGCCGAGGTGTATCCATACGTGACATTGGCAATGAGTTTGAGAGCTAGCTGCCTGTTGTTCAAGAGTTGCTGTAGAGCCTTGTCGTCTTTATCTACCTTCATGCCACTTTTCACCATGACGCGCGTTTCCAAGATCTCTCCAAGCATTTTTGCCAGGAGGGATTTTCGCATCTCCGGTTTGACGTACATAATGCCGTTCGGCGCAATATTGATGTGCTCCTTCATAAGCTCAAGGAGTTGCGGTTCGCGCTGGAAGTCCTGAAAGCCTATCTTGTTCTGCCGCCCACGCCAACTGACAATCCGGCCTAGGCAAGTTGAATAGCAGTAGTTGTAGGCGATCATGACGCTGGGATACAGCGACTGGAAATCTAACACTAATAGTGGACTGCTGTAAAAGGCGCTTCGCGGCTCCATGACCAATGGTAAACACTCCAGCGCGTTTTGTTGACCAACTTGTTTGCGACTTGGGGATACCAAGATGAAATTCTCAGGTTTGGTGATTCTGAACATTAATGACTCAACTTTAAATTGGGAACCACGAGAGAAGACGGAAAAGAAGTCAACACCGAGAAGGCGGGCTTGCTCGCTTGTTCTTGAGATGAGCTCGTTGACTTCCAATATCTCAAGATTCAACTGGACACGGGAGAGAAAGTAGTCTAGTACTTTTGCCAGATCTCGAGATCTAGGACTTTTATACCATGATGTAAGATCCTGGAAATGATAGTGGGGTATTCTTTTGTGTAAGAGATGGAATACGACATTCTCCATCGTGTACTGGAGTAAGTTCAATTCTCCTCGCATAGCTCGCCAGATGTTGATCATGTGCCGACCAGTTACTCGAATAGTGGAGGTATGTGTGAAACCCCAGCGGTCCGTATCTTTTCCAAACCGTCCATGAGACTGCGACTTCATTCTTGAAAATTCGTCACAAAGGTTGTATTCGTACTTGAGTCGAGCGCGTTCAATCACATAACCCCAAGAGCCGTTGTGGACCTCGTATCCTGTTAGAATATCAGGGTCAAATTGGCGCACAATGTCCACTACTCTGTTGATGAGATCTAATTCGTCTTCCTCGTATTCTACTTCCACAAAGACTTGCTTTGCAATTTTTCTTGCGATGCCATTCTCGTCAGATAGGGCAACAATACCAAGGCGAGATGCGCTGCCAAGGGCCTCGTCGTCAGATTGTATGCACCAGAACACACAAGCAATCTCGTCTTCAGCAGGATCTGGAACAAAAGAGCCTCTCGTATTGACGTGAATTTCAAGGCTCATAATACTCATGTACTGCGTCTCATACTTGACACTGGTGGATTTTTGCTTCTGTGAGTACTTGAAGCCATGAGTGTTTTTCTGAGTTGGCCCATCAACTTGTGATAAATCTTTGTGCTGTGACTGTTCTTCTGCTTTGGCGCTTGCCCTGACTGCACTCAGATTACCACGCTTTTGTTGCACGTCAACCAGTAACCACTGTTCAACTTCGGTTAGTGATGGAGGAGTGGCGGCAATTTCCCAATTGAGCAAATTACAAGCTTTTTTTCTCCTCTGATGGGTGAGCGTTTCTTTGGCCTTATCCAGTACGATAGCTGGCTTTTCTCCAAAATTTGCTAATGAGGTACCAGACGGATCAAACAAAGGCAGGTATGGCAAATTCGTGCTTTCCAATTTGAATTCTCGCCCTGCATACTCTCGAGGTCTTTCTGGGACATCCTTTTCATCACTGTAGTAAGCATCCTGATAGATAACAGGAGGCAAACCATGTTCTATCATCGTAGATTCGATCATACTTGAGCTCGGGGGTATATGGCCATAGCATAGGATTTTGCAGCTCGTAGCAAAAGTGCGGGCAGTACCAAGTTGTGCGGCCATCGAGAGGCCTTCAGAAGATACACTTAGGCCACTGTTACTGACTGCCGAACTCTTCTGATTATTCCAAGGAGCCTTGGAATGGTCTGTCGAAGAGCCAGATGAGCCAACTTTGAACGTGGATGTAGTAGGACTGTTCTGAGTGTTCGAATATCCGGTTTGACTCAGTCGCATTATAGTTTCTGGGTTATTCGGATTTTTGACGACAGGGAAAGAAAGGGTGGTAGCTCCACTTGCACCATCGGCTTTGATGCTACCCTGTGATGACTGGTTTGTTTGTGGAAGATCACTTTCTATATCTTTCTGGACGGTCGTCACAGTTTCCTCGTAGTCTTCATTCTCGCTGCTTAGATTTTGAAAAGAGACGCGTTTTATTGAATCATCTTTCTTCCAACCGCGGCTGCTGCTATCGTCTGGGGTTTTGCCATGGAGCACCTTCACTAGGGATAGCTTAAGTTGCTTGTTAGGTTGAAGTCGTTCCGGCGAGAAAGCCCTTTTCGTCTCCGTTATGCTACTACGATTGAGTTTGAGTACCGGACCTCCCTGAATCTCATGTACCTCGCTACTATTTGCGGTTTTGAATCTAAAGTTGGAGTTATATGAGCGCGCTATCTCCATAGATCTATTTGGTACCGGGTTACGCAGCAAACCGGCAACGTGTGGATCTTTCGTAGATTCCTCTCCTATTTGGTTGACATCCTGAAGCATTTCCTGGACGTACAAGTGGTTGGGGTTCCGAAGATCAGATATAACATCCTCGTTTGCGTCCTGTTCAACTTTTTGCAAATCGCCATCAAGCTTTGGACTGGCCAAGTCATCCATGGGAGAAATGATGTCAAATTCAATGTCTTCTTCGGACAAGCTACTCATTTCAAGATTTTGAGGAAAGAGATCTTCCACGCTTTCCAATGCCGTTTTCACGTACTTTTCAATTCTAGCAGGCTTTACCAAGTTGTCAAAACTGGCTTTTGAATCCAAAACTTTGCTTTTCTCTTCTTCAATTAGCTCTTCAACAAGCGCTCTGTACTCATCTTCGTGTATCCATCCGCCCTTTGCCGAATTCCTTGTGTCAGCAGACATGGAAACCAGGACCTCTTCCGGGAAAGGGCTGCTAGATGGATCCGTAAATCCCATCCGCTCTTTTCGGCGACGTGTTTCGTCACGCCATAGTCCCGCCATCGAGTGCACAAATTTGTAATCTGGCCCAAGGTGAGTCAAGCGTTCGACGAAATCGTGGTGAAGAGAGCGAGCGGATAATTCCTTCCTATTTAGAATATCCTGCACGCATACATCAACCTCAATCGAGCAGTGGCTTTGTCGGGGAAATCGGTCGGGGTTTGATACAAGGCTGCCTGGAACGGACTTTTCGTGCCACTTATGAGCCGTGCTATTCATGTCTAGATAACTTGGGACTGGGCCTCTGAATCTGACTCTGGAACAGTCGATATAAGCGCATCCGTAAAGATTGTAGTCGCACATCCATTGGAGCAAGTACTGCAAATGACTTTCATGAGGCTGAAGCGGCTTGTTCATGATCGCGCCTTGGTTCAGCAATTCCGCTAGACGAGTCATGTGCAATGGATTGAGCATATACACTTTGAGGTAAAATTTATACCCAACATGATATCCATAAAATGGAACTCCTTTCACAAGTGTGATGTGTCCAACGAATATAGCATTACTATTACCAGGGTTCCGTCGGTAGCTCACAGCAAGGGCACTGTCAATAGAAACGCGAAGTTGACAAATGTATGCACCCACTAGGACTAGTTAGTTCTTATTCCCTCAGAGATCGGGCTACAAACCGGCTTCCCTGTCTAGACTACCGTCATACTCCAGGAACAAGTATGGGAGAGCACCATGAATGTGGGCGCAGACCTTCTGGCCAGTTTCGGTTGCTCCAAAGACTCGGATGACGGGGACAGGAGGCGCATTGTGCCGCTGTGAAGGTTCTGACCCATGACGAAGTTGAGGGTCTAGCTCGGTGGGTGTAGCTTGGTAATGGTCGATGCAGTTCAGCCGGAAGCGGAAAGTGTCCATTAAGGGCCTGGCCAGTTGAGAGAGTCGGGAGAGTTGGTTATGTAGTAGTAATGCTGCATAGTGTTTCCCAAATGTAGTAAGCCAGCGCAATAGTGGAGGTTCTGATTGATGTGTTTTAATGGATGCTCCTGGGCGCGTCCTAAATGAACAACAAGGCGCGACGCGGACATGCCTCGATGACTATCGCCAAGCCTTGTCCCAGCCCTGTGAAACTCACCTAGGTACATGGGTAGACCTTCGACCTCACTCAATTCTAGCCACAACGCTAAGCAGTTACCACGACGCATCCAAGCAGCAGCAATACAGTCTCGTATAGAAGTTCTATCAATCATGCCTCCGGCTGCCCCGCGCAAACCGGCCGACGTATCGGCGGCGAACAAGGAGCGCAACGAATATATTCCATCCTTCATTTCCAAGAAACCTTTCTACGTCGACGATTCCTCTGAATCTACCAGCGATTATCTTGAGCATCAGCGTCTCCAGAAGTCAGAATCCGACTCAAAATGGTATGATAGAGGCCGGAAACTAGGTCCCGCCGCGACAAAGTTTCGTAAAGGCGCATGCGAAAACTGTGGGGCCATGACACATAAAGCTAAGGACTGCTTAAGTCGACCACGAAAACAGGGCGCAAAATGGACGGGAAAGGATATCCAGGCGGATGAAGCTGTTCAGGACGTGCAGTTAGGGTGGGATGCGAAACGGGATCGATGGAATGGTTACGATGCGGAGGAGTATAACGCCGTGGTGGAGGAATACAATGAGTTGGAGGAGATGAAGAGGCTAGCTAAAGGTGGTATTAGCGGCATGGGCAAGCGGTCGGAAGAGGACGACGAAGATGGAACGGATGAGGGTGCAAAGTACGAGGAGGAGACGGATATGGGTAGAAAGCAGGCCACATCGACTAGGAATCTACGATTAAGAGAAGATACAGCGAAATATCTTCTGAATCTGGACCTGGACTCAGCTAAATATGACCCCAAAACTCGCTCCATGGTTGACAGCGGTGCAACTGCAGATCAGGCTGCAGCGCTGGTTGCAGAAGAAGGCTTCATGAGAGCATCAGGTGATGCTGCAGAGTTTGAAAAGGCACAGCGCTATGCTTGGGAGACGCAAGAACGTGGGGACAAAAATAAAATCCACCTACAAGCAAACCCTACATCTGGCGAATACTTCCGGAAAAAGGAGAAGCAAGAAACTGAAGCTCGACGGGAAACGCAGAGAAAAGCTCTACTAGAAAAATATGGCGGACAGGAGCATCTACTGGATGTACCTCTGAAAGGTGCTGCCGTTATTGAGTCCGAACGATACGTAGAGTACGACGAAAGAGGTGGCATCAAAGGAGCGCCCAAAATTAAAACAAAATCCAAATACACGGAAGACATCCTCGTTAACAACCATACGTCTGTTTGGGGCAGCTGGTGGCTAAATTTCAAATGGGGCTATGCCTGCTGTCATTCAACCGTGAAGAACAGCTATTGCACCGGCGAAGATGGCAAGAGAGCCTTCGAGGAATCGAATAGAATGCGGGTAGCAGCAGATATCGACGAAGTTCCTAAAGCAGTGGCATGGAGAGAAGAAGCGGCGACTGAAGGACACGTCCCTAATGCAGTAGAACGTAATAGGAAAGCCAAGGCCGATGCTATGGGAAGAAAGCGGACGCTGGAGGAAATGAAAGGAGGTATTATAGAAAAAGAGATGGAGGAGTATCGTCGGAAGAGGACAACAGCCGATGACCCTATGGCTGCTTATTTGGGCCAAGATGGGACGATTCATTGAAGCGCCACAATTCAAACAGTCCTGTTGGTTAGTGTTTTTACCGGCGTTCTGGAGACAATCTAGCATTTTCACGGCGTTGATGGTTCATTCCATGAATGAATGAGCCACGATAAACATTATTGTAAAACCCGACATATATTCAAAAAGATAATGATTCCGAACTGGCGTATCTAACTATATTGTAACGGTATATTGGAGCCCTCATAAAGTTGCCCAAATGCTATTACCTTTTCCAACTTCTTGAAACGAGTCTTTGGTTTATGGCGGAAGTCCCTTCAGGTGACTGGTGGTCAAATGGCGGGCTGATGCACCTCTAAAGTCTTGAAGTAATCATCTACTCTAAAAATTCCGAGATTCAAATAATTCAAGAGAGCAGAACTGTGTCTAAATAAATGCGTGAGTTATTTACTCATAGGATCAAAATCTCTTGCATAGTTCTTCTCACAGCCGGTGACGCGCAGACACCTGCGTGTTATGGTCCGTGCATAGATCACATGACCTATGACAAGCTGCCAGGCCCGCAGTTTGCTGATCGAGAGCTACCAAGACAACACATACTCGACAGCACCACCTCCAGCCTTGCTTCTTCCTCTTTGTCGTAGTAGATATATAGTACTGCTAACTATATCGTCGTCTTGTCGTTCATAATATACCCACGACACTCATTTTCCTGCAAAGGAAAGCTCATTCAGCATGGCCATGTACGGGTCGTCACGCAACGTGGACATGGGGAAGTTAGTGCAATGCCCTTGGAGGAAGTGCCCTCAGAACACTGCTAATTCAGATTATCAGACAGGAATCGGAGCTGGCCATTAACATCCGCAAAGCAACAAGCATCGGTAAAATTCATCACCCTCACCCCTCTCAGCGGCTGCCTGCTGATATACTTGCGAATAGACGAGACAGCGCCAAAACGTATGGAGTTACTCGCGAACGACCTATGAACCTATGGCGAAGCTCATAGCATTATAGGAAAACATGTTCGCAGTTGCATTGTCTACACGTGGGACCACAAATCCTCGCAGTCCTTCTGGGCAGGCATGAAGGTGTATGTGGAAAGTCACCAGCAGTCGTACGCTTAAGCTAATTATTTGAGCTTATTCCAGACAGCCTATCCTCGCCGATGAAGTCCAGACATTCAAAGCTCTTATTACCATCCATAAAGTTCTTCAGGAGGGGCACCCAATAGCTCTGAAGGAAGCACAAGCCAATGTGAATTGGCTGGAGAGCTTAACACGAGGCGTCGCGGGCGGGGAAGGTCTACGAGGTACATAGTTACAACTTACGAGGCACCGTACGAACTGATTTGGAAATAACTGCTAATGAAAGAATAGGATATGGCCCACTCATCCAGGAGTATATCTATTTTCTTCTTGCTAAGCTAGCTTTCCATCGACAACATCCTGAGTTCAATGGTACAAGCCAAGCCCTGACAATCATAAATTACAAGCTAAATAAAATAGGAACCTTTGAATATGAAGAGTATATAAGCCTCAAGTCCATCAATGACCCGAATGAGGGGTACGAATTCCCCTAACGCAATGGAAAATATACACTTACACCTGACAGATACGAAACAATTTCCGACTTGATGACCCTTCAGGACCAGATAGATTCTTTCCAGAAACTTATATTCTCGCACTTTCGCAGCGGAGCAAACAATGAATGCCGCATTTCTGCTCTCGTACCATTAGTACAAGAGAGCTATGGAATTTACAAATTCATAACGAGCATGCTCCGAGCCATGCACACAAGTAAGGGAACCATTATTTCCGCATAATTGATCGCATGAATGCTAATTGAAGATAGCTCTTGGCGATGATGAGGCACTTTCCCCTCTTCGCGGACGTTATGATGCTCAACATTATCGTTTGATCAAATTCTATTATGAATGCTCTAATCTCAGATACCTCACTAGTCTAATAACTGTTCCAAAATTGCCCCAAGACCCCCCAAATCTACTTTCTGAAGATGATGAGAGACCGGCGTTACCGGCGCGTCCAGCAAAAGAGATAGAGGCGCCTACACCTACCCCTCCAAGAGTGGCATCTGTTGACCCCGAACCAATCAATGAGTTTTGGAAGAACGAACAGAAACGCCAACAGGACGAGTATGCCGAGGAGCAACGTAGGCTTCAAGAACAGTGGGAAGCCGCCCAGCGCCAGCAGCAGCAGCAGGCACTCCAAGCACAGAGAGACTTTGAAGAGCAGCAACGATTGCAAGCTGAACAAGCACGTTTAGCCCAAGAAGCGCTACTGCGCGAGCAGTATCAGCAGCAGACGCAAGGTCGCCTGGCTGAGCTTGAAAGAGAAAACCTCAATGCCCGTGCCCAATATGAGCGGGATCAACTGATGTTATCACAATACGACCAGCGAATGAGGGCTTTAGAGAACGAAATACAACAACTGAACGCCAATTTTGCACAGCAATCTGCTTCGAGAGACGATCAAATTAGGGCACTGCAGGAGCAGCTTAACACCTGGCGGACAAAGTACGAAGCTCTTGCCAAGTTGTATTCACAGCTTCGACATGAGCATCTCCAGCTTCTTCAGAAGTTCAAACTTGTACAGGTGAAGGCAAATTCTGCACAGGAAGCAATTGATGGCCGGGAGAAGCTGGCTAGGGAGCTGAAGACTAAAAATTTGGAACTCGCAGACATGATCCGAGAGAGAGATCGAGCGCTACTTGAGAAAGACCGATCCACTGGTGGCCATCGTGAAGAAGTTGAGAAGCTAAAGCGTGAACTTCGCTTTGCGCTTGAGAAAGCGGAGAATGCTGAACGCGGAAAAGGATCTGAGCTTTCCGCAATGTTATCAAGGCACAATAGAGAGATTGCTGACCTTGAAGAAGCATTGAGGGCAAAGACACGTGCTTTAGATGAAATGCATATGAAGTATCGGGAGGGTGATTCGGACCTTGAGCGCCAACTGCGTGAGAAGGAAGATGAGCTGGAGATCTTTAAAGCTGGCATGGATCAGACCTTGCTGGAGTTAAATGAGCTGAAGCTTTCCCAACATGCTACCGACAATGCAATGGACGGCCAGCTCGATACCTTCCTGCTAGAAAGCATCCAGAAGATTAACGATATCATTGATTCAGTCCTTCAAAGCGGCGTCCAGCGCGTAGATGATGCGCTTTACGAACTTGATTCTTCTATGCAAGCCGGTAACCAGAGTGCCTCAGGCGCATATGTCCTCTCGCAAATCGAGAAAGCATCCAGTTGTGCAATGGAATTCTCTACTGCTTTTAATAACTTCATAGCGGATGGACCAAACAGCACTCACTCAGAGATCACCCGGACTGTGAATGCGTTCTCTGGATCAATTGCAGACGTTCTTAGCAACACCAAGGGTCTTACTAGGTTCGCTTCCGACGAGAACAAGGCCGATCAACTGATCAATGCTGCAAGACAATCAGCAACGTCAACGGTCAAATTCTTCCGCAACCTCCAATCTGTACGATTATATGATTTTGATCCCGAGCAGAAGACGAATATTGTTTTGAACAACAATAGCGAGGTCCTTGTGAACCTCCAGAAGCTGTCTAAGTTGGCAGACGCATTCGCGCCGAAGAGCAAGATCACGCAAGCTCAGGGCGACCTCGGAGAACTGGTTGACCGCGAGTTGATCAATGCCGCGAACGCCATCGATGCGGCGACCGAGCGTCTAACGAAATTGATGAAGAAACCAAGAGATCAATACTCTACATACGAATTGAAGATTCACGAGTACGTTTTATCCTATTCCTTGGGGTGACGACAGCTAACGATATATAGTTCTATCCTTGAGGCCGCCATTGCTGTCACAAATGCCATTGCACAGCTCATCAAGGCTGCTACTGCCTCCCAGCAAGAAATTGTCCGGGAAGGCAGAGGAGCCATGACTAAGACAGCATTTTATAAGAAGCACAACCGGTGGACGGAAGGATTGATAAGCGCTGCAAAAGCCGTGGCGACTTCTACAAATATGCTTATCGAAACGGCTGACGGCGTGATCAGCGGTCGGAACACTCCAGAACAGCTTATTGTGGCAAGTAATGACGTTGCCGCTAGCACCGCGCAGCTTGTGGCTGCTAGTCGTGTCAAAGCGTCCTTCATGAGCAAGAGTCAGGACAGGTTAGAGAACGCTAGCAAGGCCGTTACGAGCGCGTGCCGTTCGCTCGTGCGCCAGGTACAGAGTATTATTTCGCAGACGAACCGCGATCAGAACGAAGTAGTCGATTACAGCAAACTCAGTGACCGTGAATTCAAGGTCCAGCAGATGGAGCAGCAGGTATATCCACTTCTTATTTTCTTACTACTTTCATATCTCGCTGGTAACTAATCACGATTTCAGGTCGAGATACTGCAGTTGGAAAACAGTCTTGCTCAAGCCCGGCAACGCCTTGGCGAAATGCGCAAACTTTCATATCTGGAAGAATAACCTTTTTTGCCCTCCTGAAGCGATATTTGTGGGATGGCGGTGCTTTGTCCATTTCGTCTTTATATTCGCTCACTGGAAGGCCCTGCATCCCCGAGACCTGTATGCTTTTGAATTAGTGTAGGTGCATATTCCATATAAAATTGTATACCAGGCTTTGCACGGGTCAAGGAATCAATTATTGACGCAACTTCAATTTCTCTTATTTTTCACTCATGTTCTCTGCAGCCTTGCTTGTAACCAAGAGTGATGCACGTGATGCCGAATGCTGTCATGCTGCTCCAAATATTCGACGAACCTGTTTATGGTATGAATAATATACACAGACAGAAGTTAATATCACCATGAAGAACCCTATTCCTGCACCATTACGGCATCGTCTGTCCGCATACATTGATCTCCTGCTTCTTACACAGTCAAAGTATAGTTGACATTATTTCCAGGGACTCTCGGATACGCCTCAATCATGAAAGTAGTCGTCTTCCCGGATGAGATGACATCCCCAATCGCTGCCGAAGTGATAATAACATACGAAGAATTCCAATTCCACTGGTTACCATAGGCCTATAGTTATGTTAGCGGTGCTCACAAATAAAAACTCGGCTGTGCGGTAAACTTACAATTCGTCCTTGCTGCAAAGGTCCCAAGTGGGCGGTCCCGGTATTCTCGAGATAAGTCCCATCGCTCTCTAGCGCTCTTACGGCTGCCGGTTTACCGATTCCTTTCCAGGTAATAGGGATGGAAAGGTCGGAACCGGAGACAGCTGCCGAGGTTTTTGAGCCAAGCACTGGGGCATCCCACTGAACAATATTGACTAAGAGGTTTGCGCCAGCGGAAAACGTGAGCGTCAAGTTGGCAATGGAGCCAGGAGTTGTTGTGGAAGAAACAAATGCCGAGAGTAGGGAAGCTTTGAAGGTGATGTTCCTGCCGCTAACGATGTAATCGGTGTTGGCCGTGAGCGTTTTTGAAGGGGAAGAGATCGACTTGAGGGTGTTTCCGTTGAGAAGGAAAGGTAAGGTTTGATCCGTGACTGCAGTGCCAACCCGGTGAAAGATATACGCGCTTGTCCATTGGCTTGTTGCCATGCCATTCTCGGTGCAGTCCGGCAGACTGTTGGCCACGCCGGCAGTGGCATTCATTAGAATGTTGATAGCCACCTGATCGCGCCAAGTATGTGCAGCGCGGTCAAGATAATCTGCGCCGTTATCCCAGAGCATCGGCACAGTGTTATATTTCCTAGCCATCTGGAGGAAGTAGTCAAAGTATTTCCAGCGGGCTGCTGCTTCAGTGAAAACAGGCGAGGCAGACCATTCTCCAATGAGAAGAGGCACATTGGTGAAGTTACCTCTGACGGCTGCAATGTTGGCCTCAAGGCTGGCCTTGTCGGCGTCAGAACCCCAGATCGTTTTTCCCAAGGCAAAGATAAAATCATCTGTGCATTTGGATTAGAGACTTGAATATCGTCGTGTGCTCCAAAAGGCAAACAGACGAAACACATAAAACTTACCGGGCGAGTAGTAATGGTATTGAATAGCCCAAGGGTTTGTGAAGGTTGAGTCAGGAGGCATAAACCACTCAGAAGTCTTCACACCGTTCTCACTTAGGCCAACGAGTGTGACAACACGTTGCGAGTTAAAACCGCCTGCATCATTAATGGCTTTAAGGAACAGATTGTTGAGTTTATTCAGTTCCGCAGCATGGGCGGCTGTGGTCCCTGGTGGCTCGTTGATGGGTTCAAAGGCTACAAGAGATGACTTGCAGGCCAATTTAGTTCCAACTTGGTACCAAAGGCGGTAGAACTTCTCTTCAATCATCGTATAATTTGCACCGGAAGCCGAGACATCAGCCCAGATCCATGAATCATGATGAGCATTAACAATCGTATAGAAACCTCTCGAAGTCACCATATCAATAACATCAGATACTCTCTGTAGCCATATTGGGTCGATAGTCCAGTCCGGTGAGCTTCCATTGAAGTGATATGCCCAGGTAACTTGCAAACGTTAGCTCGAAGCGTCTCCCTTCTTTTTATTAATAATTAGGACCTCTCCACTCACCTGGAAGTCGGACACCCTTGAAGCCAGCAGCCTTGACATCATCAAAGGTAGCTGCGACGACTGGCGGATTGTTCCAATCACCCTCCGTTTGTATCGCATCGAGGGTGTTTCCAAGATTCCATCCCGGATTCAAGGCCGCTATAAAGGCTGATGCCGAAATGGGGGTGAAAGTCCCTGTACACGTATTTCTGCTAGGTGCTGAAGCAGCGGAGGAACTTGATATGATGGATAAGCTTGTAGCACTCTTCTTAATGGTCGTGGAGGGCGATGAGCGTGTTTTAACAGATTTGGCAAGGGTTGTGCTGGTCTTCACGCTTGACGCTACTGCAGAGGATACAGCCCTGGCAGTTGTTGCAGTACCGGTGACACATTGCCAATAATCTTTAGGAATGGGTCAGCTCTGCCATGTGGAACTCAACTTGAGGTTTATTTTACAATCGTTTTGAACATTGCAGTAGTAGCCAGAAACGCAATCATTTGAGGTTCCGGTAAATCCAATACCACCGCCTAAGTAACTTAGTAACTGCGTTGCCTTCCCGCCGAAAAGTGGGGAAACCGAGCAAACTGACATTGCGCGTAAGCTCTATTTTGCGCTACTGCGTTCTGTAGCAGAGTTGCTATAAACCCCAGAGCTACGATATTTCTAGTCGCGAAGACCATGTTGACACGAAACTACTAAAGAAAAATGTGACAATGCCAACTCATATCCCCATGGACAGAGAAGAGTGCAGATTTATATTCATGACTGAAAATTCGCAATACGCTAATTAGCATCGGAGAGAAAATTGTCCTTATGAAGTCCTAGAAGTGCAGCCGTTATCCCAGTAGTAATATGTCAGAGAAGAAGGCATAGCCCAGTAGCCGCATAGAAGCCTGCTAGGCTTGACCATCATAACTTAGCTATATTGAAGTATACCAATCAAGGGTTTTTGGAGGTATGAACGCACACGCCACTGAACCGGGGCAGTGTCAGGAATAAAATGAAGGACTGGAGCTAACAAACGTCTTCCAAAACACTCTGATTGGCCAAAATAAGAAAATACGTCATGCTTAAGGGGAAAGGTGGCTGCTTTGATACTCGGTCCCGGGTATATCAATCTGCAGGTCCCGGCGGGCGTTACATCCAAATAACTTCTATGATTCGGGAGTTGATTGATAAGTTTTTCCGCCAAGCATCGAGAGTCTGCTCTTCTCTTGACTTCTCGGTAGCGAAAGGAATCAAGATATATGGTGCAGTGAACTATCTATACGAAGCAGCCTGAGATGAACGTTTGTGTTAATTGCGGCGTCCCGATCTCAAGAGAGTATCCTCCCGACGAGTAGCGCCTCGCATGCGCACGTAGGACCGTCGACGCGACGGTTCATTTGTGCGCCATTCTCATGAGACTGGCGGATCTGAGAACTTTTTGGCCGACGCTAGGCCTCGGAATACGGCGAAAGGCACGTTCAGTTGCAAATTGCCTCCGGATCAGAATCTGTCACTCGTTTTATAATTAGTGGCGGCCACCACCGTGGCCCAGTTAAATCTGTAATTAAGTTAATTGTTTAGTAAGGGCTCTAAATTTAACTTCGCATAATGCGTGATTAACTTTAGTGAGCGATATACTAGGCCTCTATCGCAACTCCCCTATATCGTAACTCCCTACTTTGGTGTAGTAATAGAGCTTCCTTAACTAATGCCCTCTCCTTAATCTTAACTCTTTAGGGCTTGTTTACTACCTTTTTTTCACCTGTTCGCGCTCACCTGTTCAACACCGCCAGGTGGATCAAATTAAGGCCCAACAGGTGGATTGTAAACGCCACTAGCAAGCGCTCGTGCAGGGGTGTAGATCGAACAGGTGAGAGCGGTTCGTTTACTAGAGGTAGTCGCCAAAAGTTGGGGTTGGTAAGAATCACGTGATGTTTACAATCCTTCCAAAAAACATCAGATTGATCGAACAGGCCGCCTAGGTGAACATACAGGACCACAGAGGGTGCAGGTGGGCAAAATCGCGCAATCTGTACTGCTTCTGGCTATATAATCACGGCAAGCGCAAGGACGTCGAACAGGCCAGGTGGAACATTAATTTCAGCTGCCAAGACGGCCCAACAGGTGGAAATCGAACAGGTGAGGTAAACAAGCAGCTCCTACCTGTTGGATATTTGGTCGACCTGGAAATATCCACCTGTTCGTTCCAGGTGGGTTTTTTAGGCGACGAACAGGTGGGCGCGAACAGGTGAAAAAAAGTTAGTAAACAAGCCCTTAGAAGTAACGTATGTGATAGGGTTATAAAGGTGACCCTAGTTATAAAGGTTTTACATTACCGCCTTCCTATTTAGGCTAGCATATTGCCTAAAATATACTGCCGCTTTAAACATCAATAGTATATCCACGGTTCGTTTTGTGTAGCTGAATTAGCAGCTAAGTTAGATTTTGTAAGGTAGGAGGCCCGTGCGCTTAGTGGCATATAGATGTTACCCCATGTCCACGATCGATCTATAATCATTAACGACACTACACTCTTAATACCCGTCGAGCGCTATGCGTAGAGCTGGCTAAGAGCTCTCTGCTTACACTAGAATGGTAAGAATTGGCCGTGGGCTGGTGAAGATATTTATATTTTAAGTCGGGCGCCGCCATTATACAAGCACCCCACTAAACTTATACCTTACCAAAATGAGCCCTTAAGGGGCTATAGATATATACTATTTAACAGCTTTTCTACCCATTTAAAGCCGTTTACAAAGCTAATCTAGTAAGCACTATATCTGCTCCTACCGTAGATTAACCTACTACATAGCCGCTTCCTTACTGACCCTTTAGGCCTATATAACCCTCTTAATCTCCTTAATAACCTTAAGCCGTAGAGAGTACTATTAAAGCTTACTCTGCCGGCTGGCCTACTATCTACTACCCTATTTAAAATCTAGCGCTGCTATAGAAGGATTACCTCTAAGCCCCTCAGTCCACTTGCGCTAAAGGGCCCATATAGACTTTACCGCGCGGCACATATAATACATAGGCGGCTACTTAGGCTAGAGCTTAAGCTTAAGCTTAGATTTAGGCCCTTACTATAGCTGCGGCTATAGCTGCGGCTGCGGCTATAGCTACAGCGGCGCTGGTAAAGAGGAAGCTATAGCGCTCGCCCAGGCCGATATATACTGGCTTAATCCCGCAATAGATAGAGGCGCTAGTGGATATACCGTTGGTAGATATGCCGTTAGTAGACATACTATCGGTAGACATACTATTAGTAGCTATGCTAAAGGGACCTTAAGCTAAAAGGTAAGGCTACTAGATATAAGCAATTAAAGCTATAAAGACTGTGCCTACTAGGACTTGGCTATATAGTTAATTAACACCTGCAGCTTATGTGCTCTCTAGTTATTCTTATGTACTCTCTAGTTATTCTGGGCGTTTATAGTCTTTAGGCAGTCTATAATAGCTAGTATAGCCTGGTAGAGTATTAATAGCTAGTTAGGGCCTTTTTCCTCCTGCTATAGGCAGGTTTCGACCTTCTATATAAAGGGTAGATAGGCCTTATATTAGAAGACGGGGTGGTTCTATATAGGGCTACTTAGGAACATCTTATAGAGGACTACTAAGTCCTATAGGATGACCTCTTAGAGGTAGAACAGGAGGTTTATGGCGCCTATAGCTGCGAGGTTGTTAATCTAGCCAACCTAAGGGCTAAACTGACCCTTCTAGACGTCTAGCTCTGGCTAGATTATTAACAGTAGTATATTAGGGGGGGCGACGCTTGCCCTATAAATCTTAAAGCAGCCTATTTGCGGCGTATAGCCGGCCATTGTCCGCATAAACTCCTGTAGTAGTAAGTTTAAATAGCAGCTAACTATCTGCTCCTGGTTTTACCTACTAGCATATTTAATCTAGTCCTTACTAACCCCTTTTAGCTCTATTATCTTAGCGCTAGCGCTTTATCTAATATAGGTTTTCTTTTGCAAGAAGACGCTAATATACTAGAACGCTTTAGTAACCCACTTCTACTGCAAGTTGTACAAGAAGGCCGCCTTATGGTCCCTAGCGCTGCTCTTAATTAGGCGGATATTATACCATACTAACTACTTGCTAAAGTCCGGGAACGGCTCATTATTAAGGTCCCAGTAATATAGGAGGTAGAAAGCTAGCCCACTAAGTATATAAATAAGTGGCTTCTTATTACATAGAGCCCTAATAGTCTTAAGGCGGCTGTGCTAGTTCTACTTACTAGCGCGTATAGTAAATATTAGGGGTATATAGCGTGTAGGGCCTTCGCCCTTAAATTTAAAGGTAAATAGGTCTAAGATCTTAGCGGAGCGCCTATTACCGCCGCGGGTAAGTATATAGTGGCCTAGTAGGATATCCATAAGCGTGCGGAGGTAGCATTCTGGCGAGGAGTCTCCGTGGGCCTATAGCTGGCGGTAGACGTTCTTGAACTCGTCCTCTATATATCTATCAAGCAGTGTGTCTCTACCCTTGTCCGCGAACTAGTCCTTTTCCCACTACGCATCCCTCCATTATAGAATCTTTAGGTACTCCCTAACGTTATCCTCCTATAGGGACTGGTGACTGTTTATCCCTATGGCCTTCTGCGCCTAGTAGAGGTCTATTAGGGCCGTAATATAGCCGCGAACTAAGCGCTAGGAGAGCCGCGTCTTGTTCTAGGGTATATCGTTACTGACCTTATAGCTTTTCACTTTTAGTGGCCAGCCTATAACCTCCTTAATAAGGAAAAGGAGAAGCTTTTCTTCTATAATGGTATTGCTATTATAGTACTGCTTCTTCTTGCAGAAGGCCTAGGAGGAAAAGGCGCGCATTAGCTAGTATACTGCTCTATAAAGCACCTGCCTACTTACCTTAAACTTCTTCTACTTTAGCTTATAATTTAGAGACGTGTTTTTAGGCCTCTTAGCACATATAAGGGCGAGGATGCTCTGCGCGTTAGCACATAGTTTGGTATTATTTGCGACGTTAATCTCTACACGACTAATTAACGCCATTTTTAAGAATAGGACACTGCTGGAGAAGCGGCGCCCTAAGGGAGGGTTCCTATTTTTTTTATATATACGCAGATATAGACTGGGGAAAAGAGGTAGAGAAAGTATACCTACCCCTACTGGCCACTTAGCGACGTAAATAAGTAACCTTACCGCATAGGGTAAATATATAGCGCACGGCTAAGCCAATGGGCTAATAGTATGCATATATTAGCGACTTAATTAGCAGGGGTAAAGATATTTAAAGATGTTCACAATATAGCTGTAGGCTTGGCCGTTAATATCCGCGAATGTTAATGGGGGTTGTATATATTATATACGGCTTAGCAACTAAGCGGGCGCTTAGCTAAGCTAGTAACATCAATAGTATATCCACGGTTTGTTTTGTGTAGCTAAATCAGCAGCTAAGTTAGATTTTGTAAGGCAGGAGGCCTATATACTTAGTAGCATATAGATGTTACCCTATATCCATAATTAATCTACAATTATTAACGACACTACACTTTTAATACCTGTTAAGCGCTATATATAGAGCTGGCTAAGAGCTCTCTGCTTATACTAAAATGGTAAGAATTGGCCGTGGGCTGGTGAAGATATTTATATTTTAAGTTAGGCGCCGCTATTATACAAGCACCCCACCAAACTTATACCTTACTAAAATGAGCCCCTAAGGGGCTATAGATATATACTATTTAACAGCTTTTTTACCTACTTAAAGCCGTTTACAAAGCTAATCTAGTAAATACTGTATTTACTCCTACTATAGATTAACCTACTATATAGCCGCTTCCTTACTGACCCTTTAGGCCTATATAACCCTCTTAATCTCCTTAATAACCTTAAGCTATAGGGAGTACTATTAAAGCTTACTCTACCGGCCGGCCTGCTATCTACTACCCCATTTAGAATCTAGTGCTGCTATAGAAGGATTACCTCTAAGCCCCTTAGTCCACTCGCGCTAAAGGGCCCATACGGACTTTACTGCGCGGCATATATAATACATAGGCGGCTGCTTAGGCTGGAGCTTAAGCTCGAGCTTAGACTTAGGCCCTTACTATAGCTGCGGCTATAGCTGCGGCTACGGCTATAGCTATAGCGGCGCTGGCGAAGGGGAAGCTATAGCGCTCGCCTAGGCCAATATATACTAGCTCAATCCCGCAATAAATAGAGGCGCCGGTGGATATGCCGTTAGTAGATATGCCGTTAGTAGACATGCTGTTGGTAGACGTGCTATTAGTAGCTATGCTAAAGGGACCTTAAGCTAAAAGGTAAGGCTACTAGATATAAGCAATTAAAGCTATAAAGACTACGCCCACTAGGACTTGGCTATATAGTTAATTAACGCCTACAGCTTACGTGCTCTCTAGTCGTTCTTATATACTCTCTAGTTGTTCTGGGCGTTTATAGTCTTTAGGTAGTCCGTAATAGCCAGCACGGCCTAGTAGAGTATTAATAGCTAGTTGAGGCCTTTTTCCTCCTACTATAGGTAGGTTTCAACCTTTTATATAAAGGGTAGATAGGCCTTATGCTAAAAGACGGGGTGGTTCTATATAGGGCTGCTTAGGAATATCTTGCAGAGGACTACTAAGTCCTATAGGATAACCTCCTAGAGGTAAAATAGGAGGTTTGTGGCGCCTATAGCTGTGAGGTTGTTAATCTAGCCAACCTAAGGGCTAAACCGACCCTTCTAGACGTCTAGCTCTAGCTAGATTATTGACAGTAGTATATTAGGGGGGGCGACGCTTGCCCTATAAATCTTAAAGCAGCCTATCTATGGCGTATGGCCGGCTATCGTCCGTATAAACTCCCGTGGTAGCGAGTTTAAGTAGTAGCTAACTATCTGCTCCTAGTTTTACCTGCTAGCGTATTTAATCTAGTCCTTGCTAACCCCTTTTAGCTCTGCCATTTTAGTGCCAGCGCTTTATCTAATATAGGTTTTCTTCTGCAAGAAGACACTAACGTATTAGAACGCTTTAGCAACCTACTCTCACTGCAAGTTATATAAGAAGGCCGCCTTACAGTCCCTAGCGCTGCTCTTAATTAGGCGGATATTATACCACACTAACTACTTGCTAAAGTCCGGGAACGGCTTATTACTAAGGTCCTAGTAATATAGGAGGTAGAAAGCTAGCCCACTAAGTATATAGATAAGTGGCTTCTTATTATATAGAGCCCTAATAGTCTTAAGGCGGCTGTGCTGGTTCTACTTACTAGCGCATATAGTAAATATTAGGGGTATATAGCGCGTAGGGCCTTCGCCCTTAAACTTAAAGGTAAATAGGTTTAAGATCTTAGCGGAGCACCTATTGCCGCCGTGGGTAAGTATATAGTGGCCTAGCAGAATATCTATAAGTGTGCAAAGGTAGTATTCTGGCGAGGAGTCTCCACGGGCCTATAGCTGGCGGCAGACGTTTTTGAACTCGTCCTCCGTATATCCGTCGAGCAGTATATCTCTACCCTTGTCCGCGAACTGGTCCTTTTCCCGCTGCGCATCCCTCTGTTATAGAATCTTTAGGTACTCCCTAACGTTATCCTCCCGTAGGGACTGGTGACTGTTTATCCCCATAGCCTTCTATACCCAGTAGAGGTCTGTTAGGGCTATAACATAGCCGTAAACTAAGCGCTAGGAGAGCCGCGTCTTGTCCTAAGGTATATTATCACTAACCTTACAGCTTTTCGCTTTTAGTGGCCAGCCTATAACCTCCTTAATAAGGAAAAGGAGAAGCTTTTCTTCCGTAATAGTATTGCTATTATAGTACTGCTTCTTCTTGCAGAAGGCCTAGGAGGAAAAGGCGCGCATTAGCTAGTATACTACTCTATAAAGCACCTGCCTACTTACTTTAAACTCCTTCTACTTCAGCTTATAATTTAGAGACGTGTTTTTAGGCCTCTTAGTACGCGTAAGGGCGAGGATGCTCTGCGCGTTAGCATATAGTTTGGTATTATTTATGACGTTAATCTCTACACAACTAATTGACGCTATTTTTAAGAATAGGACGCTGCTAGAGAAGCGGCGCCCTAAGGGAGGGTTCCTATTTTTTTATATATATATAGATATAGACCAGGGAAAAGAGGTAGAGAAAGTATACCTACCCCTACTAGCTACTTAGCAACATAAATAAGTAACCTTACCGCATAGGGTAAATATATGGCATACGGCTAAGCTAATAGGCCAATAATACGCGCGTATTAGCGACTCAATTAGCGGGGGTAAAGATATTTAAAGATATTTACAACGTGGCTATAGGCTTGGCTGTTAACATCCGCGAATATTAATAGGGGTTATATATGTTACGTACAGCTTAGTAACTAAGTGGGCGCTTAGCTGAGCTAGTAACACCAATAGTATATCCACAGTTTGTTTTGTGTAGCTAAATTAGCAGCTAAGTTAGATTTTATAAGGTAGGAGGCCCGTATACTTAGTGGTATATAGATGTTACCCTATATCCATAATTAATCTATAATTATTAACGACACTACACTCTTAACACCCGTTAAGTGCTATGCGTAGAGCTGGCTAAGAGCTCTCTGCTTATACTAGAATAGTAAGAATTGGCCATAGGCTGGTAAAGATATTTATATTTTAAGTCGGGCGCCGCCTGTTACGGACGCTTTAAGTACAATGTTACGACTACTTGGAGAAGAGTCGGCAGAAGCTAGTTGGTTAATATAGGCACGGACCAGGATGGATCCGGTAGAACTATATAACGAGAAATGGTAACCGAGGTCACGTAGTATTGAACGCGTTAACTGCGTTAAACGAGAGGGACATTACGTTTAATATAGACAACACGTACCTCACGTACAAGAGAGGATTTCTTAGGCGTACGGTTGTGTATTTAAAGGACCTTAGTCCCTACCGTAGATAGTTCTCTCCTTATAGTAAATCTTAGAATATAATTAGAGTTAATCTGTTAGGCAACCACTCCACCAGTTATTATTATATTGTTATTTTGTTCTTACCTATATACCTAGCCCAATAATAGGACCCACCGTAGTTCCTACTATAAGGTTCCGTTACACATTCACTACTAAGGTTACGGTATTAAACAAGATTAAACAACATGCCACTAAGAGCAGCACTAGTTATAACGGCGTTGGCAACAGCCACAACCTCAGGGCTAGGTAATACCAGTATAGACAATAGGGATTCTTAAGTGGTTACGTAAGGTCAGTTATAGGAAATGGTTAATCACTTATAAGATAATAATAGGATACTTAAAGAACGCATTAATGGAATCAGAGCAGCAAAGATCAAGTTACCTTCAATTAAACAATTCTTAGGAGAAAAGTCGAAGCTTAAGGGATTTCTTACGCAGATGCACTTTAAGGTAGTATAGAAAGGAGCGAAGTTAGCAATATTATTAGATCAAGTAGCCTATGTAGGATTATTCCTAATGGGGAGGGCACTTAAGTGGTTTAAGCCATATTTTATAGAAATATAGGCTAATAGCATAACAACTACTAACCAGGACGTACGGTATATATTTACCAGTTAGAACGGGTTTGTAGAACGGTTAACGTAGATATTTAGAGACCTAGAGGCCACAACTACAGCAGAACGAAAGCTTTAGAACTTAGTATAACACACTTTAGTAATTAAGTATACAACACAGTTTTAAACGCTAGCCATATAGGTTAAGTGGAATAATAGGGCGCTTATAGCACAGTATAAATAAGGACTTAAGACTAAAGTCTAGGACGCAATTATCCTAATAGAAGATGCGGATACTCTAAGGGAGTTAATAGATTAGTTAATAAAGATTAATAATAGGATCTACTAAAGGGAACAAGCTAAGAGAGGGCAAGACAGAGT
>Ga0307507_10003864_pt1 | contig 27903 bp, 41 predicted proteins | sample 7_EM_MG_FD_207223 | JGI IMG/M metagenome (GOLD analysis project Ga0307507, IMG submission 207223) | Populus trichocarpa ectomycorrhiza microbial communities from riparian zone in the Pacific Northwest, United States - 7_EM | ecosystem: Host-associated > Plants > Roots > Unclassified | place...
GACGCCACTCTCGTGGGCGGCTGGAAGCGGGAATGAGGGGATAGTAAAGATGCTTTTGGCACGAAAGGACTTCGATCCCAACCAGATACTCACCCGAGATGGCCAGACAGCACTCTCGTGGGCGGCTGAAAGAGGGCATGAGGGGATAGTAAAGATGCTTTTGGCACGAAAAGACTTCGATCCCAACCAGGCACCCACCCGAGATGGCCAGACGTGACTATCGTGGGCGGCTAAAAAAGGGCATAAGGGAATATTAAAGCTGCTTTTAGAACGAGAGGACGTCAATCCCGACTAGAAAGGCCCCTATGGCTGGACGCCACTCTTTTGGGCATCCAGAGGAAGGCATGAGGGGATAGTGAAAATGCTTTTGGGACGAAAGGACGTCAATCCCGACCAAACAGACGCCATCAATGGCCGGACGCCACTCTCCTACGCGGTTGAAAGTGGGAATGAGGGGATAGTGAAGATACTTTTTGAGCGAAAGGACGTCGATCCCAACCAGACACTCACCGCACATGGTCCGGTGCCACTCTCGTGGGAGGCTAAACGCGGGAATGAGATGATAGAAAAGATGCTTTTGGAACGAAAGGACGTCAATCCCGATCAGAAAGAAACCGAAGATGGCCGGACGCCACAGTAGCCCAGAATCCCTCCCACCCTCCCCTAAGCATGAATGCGCGGTGGAGATGGAAGTCAGATCTCATGATCCAAATACCAACATCCCAGACTTTAATGGCCAACCTACACTCCCACCGCCAAACTCCGATGAGCCGGAAGTGGTATTGGACCTCAAAGACTCCGTTCCCGTGTCCCCAGATAACGACCTCCCCACAACCGAGCCTAGTGTTGTTCACGAGCCGGCTCGGCTCATGGCACCCCTGGACTCGAGCCGCCAAGAAACCGCCAAGAAACCGCCAAGAGGCTCGAGTCTAGAGTCGAGTCGGCTCGTGCACAACACTAACCGAGCCGTCTAGGCCCCCTCAACCTTCATCTATGTGGCCCCTAAAATCCCCGTCTCCTCCACAGAAATCTGATACACACCCTAACAATACCCGCTCTATCATGCCAATTGTGGTCAACCGATACCGGGTCATGGGCTCTTGGGTTTGTATTTAGCTTTCCTTGCTTACCGTAAGAACTCGCATAATTGAAATTCGCGCCGGGACTTTGGCCTTGTCTTTACCGGCAAGGTCTTGCACTTTTTTCTTTCGTCTCAAGCTGGGTTTGTAGAATTGGTGTGGGTAAAACCTCCGTCGATCTAGATGTAAATATACTATGATAAGGGCGTTTTTCTAGTTTATTCTTTAGTATTTATCTGCTTTTTATTTTGTTTCTTCGCCTTTTTCTTACTTTGGAGCTCTGGTTAGAAATGGTCCCATAGTGGTTTTCTTGGTCTTCATTCTTGTTGTTCTGTTGTTCGTTAAGTTTCTATTTGTTTTGTGTTTTTTTTGAGACAGCCAATTATAGTACTATACGGTACGGTCTGTTACAAGTAATTCGGTAGCAATAGATAGGTGATAAGCTTAAAGAAGCCCGCCCTAAATTCACGAGGGGTTAACAAAACCTTCTTATTCCTTTTTTGTTTAGAACTAGGCGTTCTTAGGGGTATATGTCGTCTTGGTGTGGAGATTAGAACCCTGTACGGAGATAGTGAATTTGGCGAGAAAATGCGGTACCGCGCATTCTGTAAATGCATGAGGCCGGAATTATAATATCTTGGTGGGAGCATCTATATAATTATAGAGTTCGGCACAACATGCGCACCCTAGGCGACGTTGATTTGGGAAAAACTGATGTAAAATTCAAAGTCTATGACTAGGGCAGGGATAACAAGGGGTAAAAGTATTCACCAGATGTTTGCTTCTAGTACTCGAGTTTTTTTTTTTAACTGGCCGATAAACAGGTGCATGAAGCCTGTCGTAGTATCCATGGGGTGGGGCTAATACAGAGGGAGCTTTTCTCCTACTCTCCCGACTTGAATCCTATGGGCATTGATAAATTGAGCCTGAAAAAATTCGATCGGCGCAGCTTAAGGATGGGAGATGCCTTGGGTTGGAGCCGAGGCTGTTATTTTCTACAGTGGGCTGGTGAGTCATGTACCAGGTACTGTATTAACTTCGATTGATTTTTTAAAATTTTTATTGATATCGTTGCTCTCATTAATTTTCATATACTGTATTAGGTTAGGGTAAGTTACAAGCGTTGCAGGCTGCCCTGCTCACGGTCGCGTAATTTTGGCACCCGTGGATACGAAGTGCCGGTGGATGGTTGCTAAGCGAGCAATACCCAATATCAGTAAAGTGACGGTAATTTTAGAGGCAAAGGAAAGTCATAGTGGGTGTTAGCTCTATGTCTGTAGCTCTCAAACGGTTAAAGCTATGTTGATTTCTTCATTCTTTAGCGCCTGTTGATTGCGGAATGTGGGGACGGTATCAGAGCTTGCCCACCAACTTACCCAATCTTGTGCGATTGCTCAATTGCAGTCGATCATCTTTTATTTCATCATATTTATCACAGAAAATTTGGCGCGTAGTTGTATGATGCCTACTGCGCCCGAAGTTTGTACAGCACTGTATCGTGCTTGACGGAAATCTGTGATGCAAGGACAGGTCCCCAGAATTCAACAGAGCCTCAACTTTGTCGGTATTTCCTTGGTATGGAAATGATTGGATGGTAGGGTTGTTGCCACAAGTAAAGCCACATCACCCCGCCTTTTTTCAGCTTTGCCGACAGAGTTCTGTGGACCCCCCACTACTGTGCCCTGAGGCATCGTTGTTTCACGCCATTTCTACACTCCATCATCATCATTGTGGGCACAACATCATGGCCCAGGTCACACATACACAATCGATCAAATCCGGCAACAACAATACCAACCACGACTACACAATATGGAGTTACCACAAGACCGCCCATGGATCCGACGGGGGTGCACAGATTATAGGCTGGCTCTCTCCACCAGAGCCAGAAAACACACAATCGTGTGCGCAATGGCCGAGCTGACGGTGTCGGGAATTGGCTTTTGGAAACATGCAAGTTCCGGGAATGTCGGGGGGGGCGAGGGGCGAGCCGATCCCTGTGTCTTGTTTTGCTCCCGGAATCCGGGAGTGGGCAAGACATATCTGAGGTGGGTGATATCTTTCAATAAAATGTATATCACTAACCAGGGGAAATTCTAGTTCCCTCGTAACCAGCTAGTTGTGCAATCAGGTCATCACTATTGCATTCTTGTTCTACGGTTTCCTTGCCCAACAGGGGTGGTATGAAGAATTACCTGGAGATGAGATTAGGGGGCGAGCCAGAGAGGATGAGTGATGATTCGTGGTCAGATGTTGTGAGGGCTATTCCGGAAAAGAGGGCTGATGTGTGTTAGACAGTTTGGCGTTCCCCCTCTCTTAGTGGTGCATGCTCACGAAAGATCATGTGTAGATCCCTCTTCATTCCGGTTAAAAATCGACAACATTCTCGGGGAAGTCACATTTCGCCAGGGAGGAATGAAACTCGAACAGACCACCCACCGGAGGGAATGGACTGGGGAATGCCCACTCGGCAACCCTAACCGGACTGAAGCGGGAGAAGAGAAATAGATCAGTGCTTGAAATAAAGTGCTATTGCGGGTGTTGTACTTAGAACAGTGGCCACATATAGAAGAGCTCTGTCATGCCTTTGGAGTGGAGATGGGATCTACTGATCTAGATCAGGAGAATTTTGTGCCTAGGGACTGAGGGCCTTAGGACACGCTCGACTGTAAAGGAATACAACGGCCGAGTAGCGTTCGTGGCAAAGTACTGCGAGCTCGAGTACGTCCCTGCTACTACATTATTCCCGCCCCCCGGGGGTGCGACAACGAGTACACTGGGGGCCACCGCTACCTGTAGTTGTTGGGATAGGCACGGGTCTCCGGTGCAGACGGCGGCTTGCAGTTCTAGCAGTACGTTTCCCCCCACCCCCAATCTTCTTTTTAGGAAAGTTACATATCGGGACTAATTGACTTTAGTAATGACGGCAACTGGAGCTTCGGATCCCTACTTGACGTCTACTTCCAACAGTAGCGCTTTACCTACCGACCTATTCGGAAACGGGAACGGAAAAGGAAAAGGCGGACTCGGCCCCGGGACAATTATTGGGCTCTCGGTATTTGGCTTCTTCGCGGCTGCTATTATGAGTGGGTTTGGGTGCTATTTTGTATGTCCCTGTATTTTTGGTTGTTGTTGTGGATCTTTCATGGCGCGTCGCTCGGAGGGGTAGGCAGGGGGACTTGTTAGGTTCCTTTATTGGTAGTTTATTAGGTTTAGTAAGGGGGGAACCCCGGAGTATAACGGGTAGGATTTTGTATTGTATATGGGATAGATGAATTTTTGTTTCATGGGGAGTTTGCGCTTTTGCGTTGTCATTGGGAGTGATCAAGGGGGGGTGAGTGGATCTAGAGTTGGTGGCGCCAACGATAGATAAGCAATCGGAACTTTTTCCCGAGGATCTAAAGATGACGGGAGGGAGGAAACAAGTACTTGTAATGAAGAATCCCGCGTAGAGAGGTGATTATTGCTTGAGCTGTACCGGTAAAAGGGGCTATATGTCATTGATCATATATCGGAGGAGACGCCACAAACCGCGGAAAAACTAATAACTGCTGCTCTAGCACAGAACAGCTGAACGAACGAGAAACATCGTGCCGAATTCTAAGTAGCCACGAACTTTGGCATATTGATCGTGGCTTCAACTGATTTTATTAGTTGTCGTTTTCCCCGGCTCTCCATATAATCTTCGCTTATGAGTAGCTTGATCGGTTTGGCCTGAGTCTTAAGGCTCATTGAGATCTCTACGAGATTCCATTGTCAGATGTTGCCTTTACTAAAATCCTTGCGGATACAGAGGGGTTGGGAGAGGGGAAGGTTGGCGAGGTGAGACGTAGTGAAACTGAAGAGGGAATAGGAAGGCATGAGTAGGTTATGAAGTGTACGAAGGGGGTATAAGAGGGCCGGAGTGGAAGGTACGAAAGAGAAGGATGTGGGAAGATGGTTCTGCGCCCTGGTATGTTTACGAGAAATATACTGTGGAGATGTTGGGGACTTGGTCGCGAGTGACTTCTGGTGACGTAGCACATCCCGACGAGGACAACTTAATATTCAAGAAACAGATATAATAAACTTCATATGGTAACGGGGCAGAGTCCTTCCTACTCCCGTCATTGAATTATTGCCCCCAGAAATCATAATACGAACTGCTCTTTGTCTACCTTCATAGATATCCGTTTCGTCCAAGTTCATTGTCTCATTCAGGTTTCAGTATTCGGGCTCTCCTTGGCTGAGATCTGTAATTTTCGCCCTCGCATTATGAAACCTATTTCTCCCATAAGTAACGGCATTCGAATCTGTCGGAGGTCACACAGAAGAGGCCGGAGTCGAAGTGTAAAGTAATGGGACGTGAACAATGAGAGAAAGAGAGTGATAGATACTATCTTGCTCGTTCACCTATAGACGCACCTAGGACTGCCGTACTTATAGCAATCCGTAGTATGAACATACATCAATATGACTCTAGTCATTTCCTAGTTCCCCATGTCCCAAGTAGCTTAGCCACTGGCCGAACATATCTGTACCGCGCATCACATCGAAGTAATATTTCCGACGGAGTCCATAAGTGCCTAAGACACCCAGCTAAAAAAACGTGTGAGACCCAAACCCATCCCGATCATGACCGTACCAGGGATATGAACTGCCACCATTCAACAAGCTAGAATTCGCCCCTTGAATAATCCCCGTAGGTATATAACCCCACATCAAACCCCCCTGTTAACCACAAACCAGCCAATTTTCTTCGCAATCGCTGTAGCTTGAAAAAAAAAAAAAAAAACATTAAGAATATCCTACCCGAACTTCGAGAAATACGAAAACCAAGATGCCACCCCAGACTCCTGCCACCAACGACCGCGAAGTCTATGTCCTTCCCATTGGGCCTCCGGGCTCAAATCAGGCCGTGGTACTACCTCCTACTTGGATGGTTCCGACAAGGCTTGTTGCGCCACCTATTCCCGGAGAGGTGATGGTTATCGATGCGGTTCATCCGGATGAGAAGGCCGGAAAGGGGAGGAAGTGAGTTTAATGTGGCGGCTAAACGGTTGGATCCCCTAGTCAGTGGGGGAGCGGTAGGTAGAGCTACGGGTATCTTGTTCATGGGGGGTGGTGGGGTAGTTTGTTTAGTAGGTTAGTTTTAATCCATTGTTGATTGTTTGAGGTCGTTTTGTTTGTGTTGGCTGCTCTCGGTGATTAGGACGGTCGAGTAGTGGGTTTCTGGAGAGGAGGTTTATTTCCGATACCCTGAAGTAAATTCATCTTTGTCTCCTAGGGTCTAAGGGTGTGTGTTCTTTTAGTCGTAGGGTGTAGCTTATTGTAGCGTTCTTGGTAAACTCGTCTTCCACCTTAGTTGTCGCTTAAGTGAGAACTCACCTCACTCGCTTATGTAAGCCTAAACCAGCAATTACAGAGCCCCATTTACCGGACCTGACCAATTTAAGAATTTGTGCTCCGGTTATTTTGCTAAGTGGACTTAAAATACCTAAAGTTAGGCTTATTATCCTCTGTTCATGGGGAATTTCGCAAAATAGATTTGAAAAACCAAAGCGCCCAAGGTAAAACGGCTAGTAGGAAGATGAAGGGTCTTTGGGGAAAATAGAGAGTGCTTATTACAGTATATAATTGAGAGAAGGAAATGGTAAACCTTTTCCTCCTTGCATTTCTTGGGTAGAAAATCAATGAATTATGGCTCTGTAGACCACTTATAACAGCAACCCGATACCGAGCTACCCCCCCCCCCCCGACCAGAGGGCCTGCTGGGTACAAGGCCCAGGCAATAAAAAGTGGTACGGTGCATAAGTAATGTCTTAGCAGGGTTGGTACACTTGAAAGGGAGACCTTTAGGAAAACAGTATTTCCTCCAATCTTATGCAATTGATAAAGGAAAATCTCTATGAGTGATGGAGGGGACCTCTCCTCCAGCACATTCCCCATCAAGCCAAACACTTAGAGGTGCTTGCTCAGCATGGTGCCTGAACCTTTAAACTGGCATCCTCTTTATTGCTGTCCTCATTTTAGCTAGGCTTTAAAGCCCTGCTGGCCTCATTCAAGAGGTCAATGTTCTTCATATCAACAATAGCAATTACTCTTCTGCCATGCTCTCTTCTATATTTTTTTTGTTTGTTGTGGTAATGGTTATAGATACTTAACCTTTGGGGTTGAGGACTGTATGGTAAATGATGTGGTTTAAGAGGTGCTTCACCATCACAACATATGTTTTATGAGAGGACAGTTCGGTTGCAGCGTTCCAGAATTATGTCCAAAATCAACCCAGCCACCCCGGCGCTGTACCACTTTTTATTGCCTGTCCTTTGTACTATCTCCTAGGCTGGCAAGACATTGAAAATTTCGTGCCACCCCTGTCAGACTTGGAAACATAGATGACTAAGGGGTCATAGAGACCCCGACCTCAGTATTTCTTAGTGATATCAGCGTAAGTGTGGTCATGTGGCTAATATTAGCTGTGTTCTGAAGTCTACACATCTGCAAAACTTGAATCATTAACAAAAAGTTGCTTAATAACCGCTGTCAAAAATTAGCAGGGGTGGCACGAAATTTTCAATGTCCCGCCAGCCCAGGAGATACTAGCTAGTAAATACCCTGACTCAGCAATATCCTGCTGTGCCGTGACCGGGACAGGACAGCAACAGCAACAACAACAGCAGCAAACGTTGCAATATCCGCAAAAACAGCACCCTCAACCATCAACAATCCCAACATCGACAGCCCCGGCATCAGCAACCACAGCATCAACAGTCGCAAAATCCCCAGCACCAGCAACCGCGGCGGAGCTGTCACCGAGACCCTCCACTGGCGCGTGCCCATCCGCAGCGGTATCAAGGCTCCCAACCCCACCACTTCTAGCGGTTCCCCTGTTCCTCCACCGGTATATACCCTATCGCAAAATGGCTACGGCCCACGCCCGGAAAAGCCTACAATTCAATCACATACCGCCAATTCGTCGGCCCATCCGCCAGCCGCCATCTCACACCCCCGGCCAGCAACATAATCAATCCTCCTTCCGCTTCAAATCAGCATCCAGCAACATAGGCCTCGCTAGATCCCACGCACAACACTCAGAATCATCGCCTGCCAAACTAGACGCCTCAGGGAAATGTATCTGCTCCAACCTCTGGATTACCAGCCGTCATGAATAATGCCGAACTGGATACTCAGTATTGGCATGCGCTTGTTGAAGATTCTAAGTTACCTAGGGGCCTAAACCCTACCATGCGATCCTTGTTCCGGAGTGTCGTAGCATGTATAGGGGTATCCTCCTCCGGTTTCCGGGAGTGTGCTAATAATCGCAGAGCAAAGAATGTATCGTCTATCATTCGCCACCTTGTATCCTTTCGCCGACCAAAATGTCGATGTATCATGCGACGCTGTTAACTTATAGTGATCGCTAACAAGTATATTTTGGCTCTGGCTCCGACACCTGACTTGGGCGAAGCCGACATTTGTAGAATTGTTTTCGAAAGCACGAACCCATCCTAGCATCCTTACTAACCTCTACAACAAGCTCAATTGCCAATATCTGCTAATACCCTACCCCATTGGTGATGGAAAACCCCGAACCCCACTACCAGCATTAACGATCGATGGGTTCGAACATTGGATGCTCATACAAGTTCTACTAAACCCAGATGAAGAACACGAACGTCTAACAGCCTTCCTTCCTTTAAGCTTCAAAGCGTGCCGTGGTTGATTCAGCAACACAACGACCCGTACCAACGAACTCAATCCCCCGCTCTGCCTTCCCAGTGGCCCCAAACGACTGGGTGGTCAATTGTTACGCAGGCTTTCTCGAGAGAGAGCCTTTGACTCCACCGCCGGCCGCGCCGAAAAGATAGAAGAGGTCCTAGATATCCAAGCCGCCCGGAAAGAGCTCTCCTGCTTTAAGCAAAAATCTACCGAGACGCAATGAGGAACCCACAAAACACAAGCAGAGCTAGTTAGCACGCGGAAAGAAATGGACTGGATAAAGACAAAGCTATCGGGCACGCAATCTGAGGAGGAATCCGCGTGCAAACGGCTAGCGGAGAAGGACGGAGAGATAGGATGGCTGAAGAGGCTGATAGAGACGCAAACGGAACTGGACAGTTCCAGGAATGAAGTGCTCGAGTAGAGTGATTGAGAAGGTTGAATTCTGCTCGGAGCGGGAGCGTCTCCTCGGTTAGTTCTGCTAGGAAACCGTCTTACCCTACGAGCGGGGGGCCGCCGTCAGGCAGCCGTGCCCTGTTAGCGCAACGCAGGTTTCCCCGCTCGGTCTTGGGACTCGGGCGCCGGGACAGGGGGCTCCGTACTACCGGCAGCAGTATCGGCCGTCGACGTGGAGTGGGAACGATTACTATTTCAGCGGGAGGAAGTTTTCCACTCTTTTTTATTGCGGAAGTTTGTATTTATTAAGTCTACGGTAGTTACATATGTCTGGTTATTGGAAGGGTATTTTGGATTAGGATTTCTTAGGAGTGAGGATTGATAGTGCTTGCTATTATTTATCAGTTTTGTAGGGGGTGGTTTAAAGTTCCTTAGGCTTAATCGCGCTCCTTAAGGCATACTTTACGATTTGCCGGGATTTCCCTGTACTGTACTTACGAATAAATCTAAGATTTGGTGGGGGAAGAAAAGAAAGAGGAAGATTATGTTGCATAGATTTATGATCGTTCTTCGCTTTACCTCTGTAGATGTCACGTGATGAAACACTACATAGTGTCGAGGCATCCATAAAAGAACTTTCGCAATAATAGAGACTTTGCGATTGACGCATCCAGAGTCTTTTCGCATGTCTTGGCCTGCATATGCCAAGGTTTGTTGCATCTAGACCTTGATTTGACTCCCGGAGAAGAGCAAATTCAGAGGATTTGACCTTCTCCACTCCGATCACACAGATTTCTACCAATCCTCCTTCCTTTATTTCTTCCTTTTGAATTTGGAAACCTCAGAGGGGTTGCAATGAGTGACCTAGACCTTAGACTCTTTGAATTTGAGTTGGGTCTCCTACAGGTTAGTCTTTATCAGCATGCCTCTGTACGAACAAATGCAAGAGGGAGAGGGCAGGAGTGGGAGGGGGGGCAAATTGATTTGGAAGAACTAGAGCCTGAATCCTGGAAAACATACTTTAGGTAGGATTCAGAGATGTACATAAAGAATAGTAGTTAATGATTTTATAAATAGGTTTTCAAAGGAAGAAATTGAGAGAATAGTGAACTGTTTGCAGATTCCTGAGAGGGTGTATTGCGACAATGGAATTTATGAGCCAGATGGAGTAGCATTTTGTATGCTACTTGCAAGACTGTGGTGGCCAAACCGTTTGTCAGACCTATATCTCGAGTTTAGAAACCAGAGCGAGTATCACGTATCATGAATACGCTTCTGCGATACATTTTCAACCATTGGAAAGATCTTGTCTCATTCGATCCTGAACGGCTTACCCCCGATCGTTTAGCAATGTACACCGTTGCCATCAAAGAAAAAAATGCACCTTTGGAGAGCTGTTGGGGCTTTGTGGACGGCACTGTAAGGCCTATTGCGCGGCCCGTCTACGGTCAGGAGACTGTATATAATAGATGGAAGCGAATGCATTGCTTGAACTACCAAGCAATAATTGCCCCTAATGGCATTATTGCCCATTTGTATGGGCCAGTGGAGGGACGCATTCATGATTCTACAGTATGGCATGAGAGTAGGGTGGGGGAGATATTAGATGCTTATGCTTATGCACCTGATGGAACTCCACTTCAAGTATATGGAGATCCAGTTTATGGCATTAATGAGCATTTAATATCTCCTTTTGGTGGTGCATTACTTACAGAGGATCAACGAGAATGGAATAAGTCCATGTCTAAGGTGAGAATAGTGGTAGAATGGTGTTTTAAGGAAGTACTACAACCGTTTACTGCTTTAGATTTTACTCGTACTCACAAGATATTGGTTTCTCCAATTGGCTTACATGTCGGGTTGGCACAACTCATTGCCAATTGGGCAAAGCCCGTGAGATAGCACAAGGGGGTAGAGCCGCGTCTCGGAAGACAGTGGAGAAAGGTTTCGCCGGTAGCTTGGCAACTGCGGGGCCCAAGCTCTACCTGCGGGGTCCGTGAACTCCTAATACATATACCTCTCCCAGCTCCCGAGACCACTAGACCACCATGCTTTCTCACTTCCCACACCTCGCGTTTTTTGTTGATTGCAGCTGCACAACTCCCACCAAAGAAGCCCCTCTTACCCGAGCCCTTATCGCAATATAACTTACCTCCCATTTAAGCCACAGATTCCATGGCCCCAAGGAGATCATCAACACGCGGAGGCAGAACCAGCAGAGCTAACACGCGTGGCCCTGAGGGCAGAATAGGGAAAAACACGCGCAGCCGTCATGCACCCACCCGTTATGGCCAACAGCACGAGCCTGCCCTCACACCCACAAGGGAAAGCGAAGGCACCAACGACCCCAGAAGTGACAGTGATGAGGCAGAACCGAGTATCCCAGAATACAGCCACTCCCTACCAGGCAACACGAGAACACTTAGTGGTAGCCCAACCTCACGGAACACTGCCAGATCGGACCGGGGGAACCAGATCTCAACAAGTGCCCAAGCCAGTCGAACCCCATCCACATCACCCTCAGAGAGATCGATCAACCTTACCAGCATGAGAGAACTCCTCCGCTCCCACGAACAGGAGATTGTCGACCGGGTAGTTCCCCAACTCGGGATGCAAAATCACCCCCAACCCACCACCACCTGCCCAACCCAGCCACCCACACACGACCAGGCCCCCGGGACTCAGCAAATACAAGCAGACCCCACACTTACTCGGATAGCCAAATTGGAAGTCCAGCTGGCTGAGCTGAGAGCTCTAAACCAGTACAGCCAGCCACTACCACAGCCAACAGCCCTTGGTATTTCGTACCCCACCCAAACCCCAATTGCAGTTGCAGGTGAGAGCGCAAGTGGTATTGTCGACTCGGTGGAGACCCTATTCCCCGGAGTTGAAAGAAGGACGCTGGTGCAGATTATTGAGAACCGCTTTAAGCCAACCAACATCTACCGCCTATTGGCAAGCGAGAAGGAGCGAGCGGAACCCCACCGGACCATTAATATCGGGGGCATCGAGTTCGAACAGGCAGAGTGTGATGGGCAGGAGAGCGAATACCGAATGCGTGCTTTCTTTAAGGCTTGGGCAGCCTACTGTGGCATCCTAATAAAGCTAGCCTCCTATACCCTGCAAGGGGAGCTCGCCACGGCTCTATGCATCTACACAATGAACCTCTATGATTTACTAGAGAAATACACTTGGGACGGAGTCACAGCTTACCACTTCCAATTCCACCGAAAGCGGGTCGCTAGCAGAAAAGATATATACAACCCCGCAGAGTGGCGCCAACTAGACAGCCAATTGATAGCCTCCAAATGCTTCGCATTCCCAGCACTGAGACCATCCTGGTCCAACATAGCAAAGCCCTCTTCCAGCCAACCACGCCCTGCTACTACCCCCCCCTTTCCTCAAACCGAACGGCGCAGGAACTATGGCCACCCTCCTGGCTCATGTATTAGCTCAGCGACACACAGTCAGGCACCCCAGTCCACTGCAGCCCAGCCCTGCCCCAATTGGAATTTCAGAGAATGCAACCTCCCCCAGTGCCGCTACCAACACTGCTGCCTTACCTGTGGCAATAGCCACCGCATATCGCATTGCACACTACGGACCAATAGCACTTCTCATGCACCCCGCTACAACCAAATTGGACATTAGTTCCCTGTGTTCATTACTCCCACATGCTTTTCTACTCCTCAGGTCATTCCCTTTGCGGGCTGTTTTTTCTCTCGCACAGTATGGTCTCTTGGGCGCTGTTTCCTCTTGTGCAGACAGTTTTTCTCTTGTGGACTGTTCTCTCTCATGCACTCCTTCTCTCCTGCGTACTGTTCTTTTCTCGTGTGTGCTTCTCTGCTGTACACTAAACCTTTCTCCGGGCTGAGATCTCCCGCATGCTGCTATCATGGCTCACACCCCTCCCGGAACACTATATTGATTATCGATCACAATTCTTCTTGCTAAGTTTCTCTGGGCTTCCCGCCCCCACAGCTACTATCACATCTGCCAATTGGCCAGACCCCCTACATAGTACATCATAGAACCTCCAGCCACTTGCTCCTTGTGATAAGTGCACTCGCCCAAACACAAATATTCATTACCCATTGTTCACTCCCCACTCTCTCCCGATACCAGTAGGCCAACTAAGAGCTGAAGGATGGGAGAGACTCACCGCCTTTTTCCCAGACAAAGCAGTCACCTTCGCAATAAGAGGAATATGCAGGTTCCCAAAACCAGAATTGGCTACAAAGGCGTCCGACAGTCACCAACAATCTACCCAAACTTGTCAACAGCCGAGGTTGATATCGCGCTGGTAACTTCAGATATCACAGCTGAGATGAGCAAGAACCGCCTTCTAGTATACCGAGACAAGGAAGCCTTACGGATACACTATAGAGCATCGCCACTAGGCTTGACCAATAAGGCAGACGGCAGCAAGAGACGTATCGATCACCTCCTGTATCCCGCTCTGGATATTAACTTGATAAATGGTGGAATCCCAGAGCATTATGGAACAATCATATACAGCGGTATAAGCGATGCCATTCAGGCAATACAAGATATGGGAAAATATTGCTTGCTAGTAAAGCGTGACTTCGAGTCCGCTGTCCGTCACATACCTGTTTCCCCGATCGATTCCCCCCTCCAGGGATTCCACTGGAAGGGGACCTACAACGCAGAATCGTTCCTCCCCTTCGGACTCCGAACTGCACCTTACTTGTTTAACTTGTTCACGGAAGTCTTCCACTGGGTATTAGAAGAAGAACTCCAGGCGCTAGGCCTTAGGGTAAGGATCATACACTATCTCGACGACTTCCTCATGGTGCTACCACCCCAGGCGAGCACCGCACAGTATACTACTGTATTCACCAATCTCTGTCTCGAAGTAGGCCTCAGTATAAAAGAATCAAAAAACGACGAAGGAACGGTGGCGAGCTTTGCCGCCGTGGAATTTGATACAAGCACGATAGTCATCCGACTTCCAGCCAAAAAGCTGCTTAAGGGGCAATCTATGACACAGCGCACAGCCGAGAAGAAGTCAGTCTCCCTCCTAGAACTCCAAAAGATCACAGGTCATCTCAATTTTGTCGCAACGGTAGTACTCTTAGGTCGGACTTTTCTAAGAAGACTATACAATATGGAACTACATTTCCCTCCTGGGAGCGGCCACCCCAAGTGGCGATTGTCTAGTGAGGCCTGAGAGGATCTTGCCTGGTGGGCGGAGATCCTGTCACAAGCCCCCAATAAGTGTTACAATCCTCTCCTCTCCGGGTGATACTTGCAGCAGGTAACCGATAGTCTCCTAACGATCACTTCTCTTGGCCCGATAACTGTTGCGATAGCTAAGTCCGTTGACTCCTATCTAGCAACGTCGATCGCTAGGCTCCTATAAGACAGTCGTGTCTTGTTTCCCGAAAGCGTGATAGATAAAGATCTTTGTATTGAAAGTAAATAATATGAAAGAACTTGGATGGTTGCGTGAAGAACCCAAATCTCCTGCCCCGAGGGTGCCCTTATATAGGGGTTCTTCCCTCAACCCTAGCCCTGCGTGACTCATCTCCTCGCGTCACGCGACTCATGACTCATAATGAGTCATAGTGTGAAATCCATCAGCTGACTCGTCCGAGTCCGCTGCGCCCTATCTCGCAACCAATCAAAACTCATAAAACAAGTCATGTGCCCTAACGGGGTGACATGCGCAAAACCCATGACTCGTAACTATGAGTCATGTGTGAAATACATCAACCACATGACCACAATCGTGCGTCATGTCAAATATCAACCAATAACAATAAACCAATGACACGCTATTGCGTCGTCATGTGAAAAGCCTATGAGTCAATTGATCTCATAGTGTGAAAGATAACAAACCGATGACTAATAACTATTAGTCATGTGAGAGTCTGCCTTGCTTAGTCACCGTTTGTGACAATAAGTCAATTGCCTTTCAATCCCTCAAAGCACTCTTGACCTGGTCCGACGCTGCTAGCACAAAAGGCCTAGGCGGATACTATACGAGCGAAGCACAATCCTCCCCACAGCCAGACTCCATATTCTCCCTTGCCCTGCCGAGTTCGATAGCCCACGCTTCAGAACATATTAATACCGAGGAAACGCGAGGGGTCGAGCCAGTCTTACTCTACTGGGGTAGAGGATGGAAGGGGAAACAAATCGTAATACATACCGACGACCGGGCTGTAGCCTATGGACTGTCAAACGGGACCATACGGGGAGAATCGAGGCGAGTTCTCCGGAGGTGCTTACTACTCGCAGCAGAATGGGATTTGGAACTCCGGGCATGATGGATTTCCACCACAGACAATGTCCTTGCCGACGCGCTCTCTCGCTTCGACTACCAAACAGTTACTAACCTTGCACCGCAGTTGTCACACCCCGCATGCAGGCTCCTGAGTCATGGGTTACGAATATACAGCAATCGGGATTGTCACTTGTAGCAGCCCACTATCTCTGGCGAGGGCTAGCCCCCTCCACGAGGCGTAACTACGATACGCCACGATCCCGTTTCTCGCTTTTCTGCACTCTTGCAAACCTCCAGCACCCAAACGGGGGATGTTACCCCACGCTCACCAGATGGTTAATAGAGTGGCTTTGCTCACTAGCCGGAACCGTCAAGATAAAAACCCTGAACCAATATCTTACCGGTATCAAATCCTACCAGCTTGACCTCGGAATCGACACTACCGCCTTCTCCGACGCACGGCTAAAACGAACCATCCAAGGGATCAAACGAGACCATAACGAACCTGAGCGCCGGATAAGATCCCCCTTACCCGGCCGCATCTCCTTCGCCTTCTTAGCCACCTCCCCCAATCCAATTACGACAATATAGTTCTTCGGGCTGCTTTTACCTTGGCATTCGCTTGCTTTCTTCGAGTAGGGGAGTTCACCTACCACAATGCAGACAGGCAACTAGGCATCTCATTCTCTAAGTGGTTCATCACGAAAAGGAGTATTAGAATATCGGAGGACAGGAAATACATGGACCTGACCATACCAGCCTCCAAGACTAACTCTTTCCGGAAAGGAATCACACTTACCATTGCAGCAAGCGAGGATGGGGCATGCGCTGTCAAAGCCATGAGGCAACTTCAACAATTGGACTCCCACCGACCCCACCGAGCCCCACTGTTCTGCATTGGAGAAAACAGCCAAGACTCCTTCATAAGGGAATACGTAGTGGCAAGGCTACAACAGTTAGCCTTGCTCGCTGGTCTCACCCAGGGCACATGGAATGGTCATTCCTTCCGAAGAGGGGCAGCCACGTGGGCCACAGAGGTGGGAATGTCTGAAGTGGAGATCGAGACACTCGGCCGCTGGAGATCCGATGCTTACAAGGCTTATATCGAATACTCTAGCAAGGAGCGAATCGCACTTTCTAAACGCTTTCAACACAATCAGCCACAGAACCCCACCCACTAACAACCAACACTAGCCTGCCCGGAGATTGGAGGGATGTGTCACCACCGCACGGCAGGCTTGTCTTCTTGGCGGCCTCAGCAACCTGCCTCACATTGGGATACAGCGGCAGTAACAATTCCCCCCCCCACCAGCAAGGGCAGCGACACGGAACCCAAATGCCTCCGACAGTGGAATGTGCTAAACGGGCATGGCGGAGGATAGCATAGTCTCGTTTTCCCTTTCACAGTCATTCATCTTTATTCTACGTTCTTTCCTTCTCTTCCTTAATTAGTTTGTTGTTCAATACACGGGTGTTCTGCTTTGGAAAATTGCCGTATTTTGTTGCAGTCCTTCTTTATAATGCTCATGTATGTTGGCATAACCCTCAAATTCCCCCATACTTTGCTCAGAATAATCATTTGAACTTACTTTTTCCGCTTGATGAATCTCAGGCAGAAAATCTACCTATATTATTAAAGCCACAAAGTTTGGAAGAATCATTTCATTTTGAGGATTAAGCTAATAATGTTTTTGTCTTTATTTGTTTATTTCAAAAATGATTTTGATTTCTTTGTTACAAAAATATTTTTCGTTCATTATTATCTTACGATACTAATACCAATTTCACCACCCACCCCCTGCCCCTCAGGCCCACCAACCAGACTTGAAGAACCTTTGTAAACATGAGCTCATAAATTCTCACCTAGCAGCGGCGGAAGAAAATAGCCAAAAAAGAGTCGGTGGAAAGTATGACATATATAGTATCTGCATTCTCATCACTCATGGGATTTTCAGCTGCCAATAGTGGATGATGTCTAGGCAGATCACAGAGAGGAAACTCCTCCGGAAGGAGGGAGGAACACCGTTATTCCACTCGAAGTTGTTTGATAGGCCTGCAACTCTAAGCAGGTGAAACTACTTTATAAGACTGTAGTAGTGCTAGTATTCTCTTAAGTCAATTCTCGGTGACCCACCAAAGCTGTGTTCGGCACAATTCATCTGACTTGTCAGAATTGATTTCTTCCTGCCCAAGTAGTATTTTCACTATGCCCTTATGTCCATACCGAGTGGCCAGCAAGAGTGGTATTCCGCCATCATTAACAGGCTTTGGAGGGTTGATCTCCTCCCGTCCAAGCTCAGGGTTGACCTCCTTCCATTCAAGTAGTATTTTCACTAGTTCCCCTTATCCTTTCCAAGGAGCGAATGAGAGCGATGTGCTGCCGGTAAACTTGGCCTATTAGGCGTATCCACTTCCCGCATGAGTGGTACCATAAAAACCGACTATATCCACTATCGGGGATCGGGACCTTCGCCTTCGCAATCCGAGACAAAACACACTCTGCAGGAATAATGCTTTCTACACAAAGCATAGCTTGGAGAGGCGGAGCTTGCTAGATTTTATTCACTGATATTCGTTATTTTGTTAACATGCCGTGCTCGGTCCATTGTGGTTTGGTGCTGTGGTACAGTTGAGATCTCTGATAGTGCATACAGCCGGTTTTACGGTATTTTAACTACTTCCTTATGTCCTTTCCAACTGGCATGCTGTAACCTGCTCCTAAGTATCGCGAGATTCCCAGAGGGAGATCCAGCGATACTGTAAGGACAGGGAGGAGAAGCGTCAATGGAAATCTCTACTAGAGATATAATAAATGTGAGGGACTAGTAGAGTGACCATTCAACTTTGTATATTAAAGTGAGGGTTCCTGTGAGGCTTGAGAGTTCGAATCCTTAAGGGATTTTGAGCTCTTTAAATACAAAATAAATCATAACTAATATCCTGTCCAAACGAGAATGCTAAGCTACGCTAAGGTAGAAGCGAAAACAACTAAGTCCTAAAACAAAGATGTAGATGCGACAGGATATAACTAACAAAACAAGTAATGGAATCAAACAAAAAAAAATCGCTACTGATGAACTAAACCAGTAATACATAGTAGGAAGCATAGGGTTTCCTAATCGGGTACAAGGAACGAAAGGTAGTAATAAGCGAACTAAGGAAAGTACTACCTAATAGGAAACTATAACAATAGGGAAGGTACTAGTTAAGGAATGATTCGTTAATGAGGAAATCCTATTAGGCAATATCTAACAGGAGGTTAATGGATAGTAGTGATAATAGCAGATTCCGTTACACATGCGACAACGGTGTTGGACAAGTATTACCTAGCTTATGAGGTTGATTGTTTTCCGCCTGAGTAGTATTTTAACCTCTTGGCTATGTCCATTCTGCATTCTAAGCCACATGAGAAAGAAGTGTTTAGCTATCATTGTCAGGCTTGTCAGAGTTGACTCTCCCTGCTTGAGCTGTATTTCCAGTACTCCTGAATGTCAATTCCAAAAAGTATTTTTTATTTATTTATTAGCAGAAGGAAAAACAATTCAAAGCAGCTTATTGACGTGATGAAATAAGAGAGTGTAGGAGCATTTGGATAGATTCATTTTTCCGCTGATTGCTTTCAATCAATAAATCCATTCTTCTTCCCAGGTCTTGCTGTACCTGAATATTTGCTTGCTCCCTCTCATCTCGTTCCTCTATCCTCTTCCTCAAGTCCGCCGCCTTCTCATGCAACCCTTCTACTACACCTGCAACTTCCTTTGCAAAATGGTTTTTCTCTCCCTTTTTGCGCTTTGGTGGTAGAATTGAGTGATCGCTCGCACTATCACTCACCACCTCTGACCCCCTCCTTTCCTTTGACTTTTTTAATCTTTTTTTCAAAACAAGACCTTCGAAAGAGCTCTGTCGAACCTTCTTTCCATCTTCTATCTTCTTTGCCATTTTGACTTTGGCTGATTTTTTGATATCAGCATTCTTCGATAAAGACTCATAGTGGAGAACAATATTGTCGAGTCGTTCAATATGATCGGTTACTTCTTCGTTGGTTCCCGTCTTCTGCTTTGAATGTGTTTCTGCTTCCTATTTTCCCACTTCAATTAGATTTTATTTTATTTACAAAATACTAAATAATATTTACTAACCTTGTGCCATGCAACAAGTTTGTCCATACGGTTCTTGCAGGAAGACCAGGAACGGCTCATTCCATACTGATCAAGATTTTTGGAAACCTCCTCCCAACCGTCCTCCATTCTGCCAACCTGAGTCAAGATCGGGTCGTCTGCCTGGACTTGACGAGCCAGTGCCGGATCCTCCCATGGCTGCCATGCAGCACATCACTTTCACTTCTCTTGAGGTGGAGTAGACACCTCTTCCGGCCGGAAGCTATTCTGGCCACCATAGCTTGCTGCATTTTGTGAGGACTCGGAGGAATGGGTTGGGCGTAAGGAATTTGAACGAGAGGCCAGGCGTATGTGACTCAAACTCATTGTAGATTGTCTTGTTGTTTGAATTAGTTTGTGCCTCGCCTCATTTCTACTCTTCTGTCCTATTTCTTGGTCTGACATCATCATCTCTTTAGTTGCATCTACCGCAAAGTCAATTATCCATCCAGCTCCAAAAACCTGATTCTTGGCATACAGGGATCCTGGATACATCTACCGCAAAGTCTCTAATATGTAGCAGCAGCCCGAGATACTGGGGCGATCACGTGTTCTCACACGGGACTTCCTACTGATACGATGCCGGAAGCATCACCTTAATATGCGGGAAGCTACGAATATCTCCGGCATCTGCTAGACACTAGGATAACATACTCGTATATCGCATTACTATCTGCTACCGGTAGTCTACTTGGAACGTCGAGATCTAGGACATAACAAGATTCATTTTGATATATAACATTATTGATGCCACTGATTTCTGCGAGTAGGGTAGTCCTAGGCGGATCTATGGCAATTCTCTCTCCCTTTCTTTTGTCGATACTGTCCTAGACTCTAGTGCCCTATCTCTCGACTTGGGCTTCTTGTGTGGGGGTCCGACATACTCGGGGGGGGGAATCGATTAAAAACAGGAAAAGGTAAGCCTTGTCTGTATAGAGAATTTTATTGGATCGGTAAATATATTTTTCCGGCTTTTAATAATGCGCCTAAGGACAACATCCCTGGATGCCTAGGAAATGGGAAATGGCTGTCAGTAAATGGAGCCAGGTATCTTGTCAAGGGATCGCCCTACCAACTCACCTGGGGCTGAATCTCGGACCTGGTCGGGGGCAATAACAGTGGGTAGGGGGGATGCAAATATTCTGGAATGGTGTTCCCTACTGGATCACTGATGGTGTTCTATGCAACTACTCGTAATACTGTAGCGCAGGCTAGGCTCCTATCAATCGACTGTATACTGCAGGCGGGCTGGGTGTGCTGTATGACGGCGGTTTGCACAACCGCGATTCCCAATAATAATGTGGTGCCAGCGATGCTTCTTGCTGGAGTTTTGGCCGCCTGGGGTGCATCAGCGGGGTCTCGGAAGAGCTGCCGGAATATGCGAATGGATAGGTTTAGGAGGGGTTGTGGCTACTGGTGTAGCGACTGCGGAATCCCGCCCTGGTTCTTCCTGCGCATTGCCCTTGGTGTGCTGTTCTTACATTCACTATGCAGGGGGTCTCTAAGTGTTTCAATATTGTGCTCGATTGGCAGACTCAGCAGTCTGGAAGGACAACGAAGTGATAAGGAAATCGTTAAAAAAAAGTTCGGTCAGGATGGGGGCTTTTCACATCGTGAGGGGGCTTGGTTTGGGATCTCGGATTGTGGTTTTTACCGATTTGATTGCGAATGGTGGTAAAGATCCCCCTAAATAAATTCGATCTACTTAGTGCGCAATTCAACTACTCACAATTGAATGATGTTTATGTGCGCGACAACTATTGCACGATACCAAGATCCGGACAAGGAAGGTGAATTTTGGCGGTATGCAATAGCAGTTGGGTTCACAAACGTCATTCAATTGCGGGTATGGAGAGTCTCCCCAAACTAGGAAATATGGGCAAGGCTCTCTACACATTGCCTCACGAAACAAGGAGACATGGCTACCGAATATGCAAAAGGATACCTGATTCGTAGTGGCGTAGAGTTTACGAGGATGAGCATTGACGAGAATCTCTCCCTTGAAATGTCTATCTACCTACCGCAGTTTTGCAGATTGGGGCGGGGGCTTGATTCTGTTCGTTGTTTCATTTTGCTTCGCACTCGTTAACTATGAATTATGGGGGGGGGGGCGGGTTCCGTATCACAAGGACTTCACTCTAGTGGCTGTCTCATATGCTGCTGTGCCCTAGTCTATGCTCGCACAACACAGCACAGAACCCTGTTTTACTGTGATCTGCGAGGAGGAGTTAGGCCGTAATAATTCATCAAAACCTCCAATGTTTTCATATTTCCCTGACGTGAAAATGATTGGGCGGTAGTTGCCACAGATAAACTACTTAACTCTGCTTTTCTTCCGCTTTGTTCACAGGAAAATCTTGTAAAGTGCTCCATTAACACTACATATATCTCTACTATTTCTCTACTATTTTTATACACAACCGACATTTTGAACAGAGCATCATGAACCAAACCACAAATACCCACTCAACCAAATTCCGCGACGTCAATGTCAACTGCGGCAACATCAAATACGGCGACCGCAATGTCAACTGTGGCAACGTAGATAATAGTCGCCACACCAACATCTACAATTCCGATGAGGATGCAAAGATTATGAGCTGGCTCTCTCCACTAGAGCCAGGTAACAGACATCATAGCGTGCGCACCAACGGATGTGAAGGTGTCGGGAATTGGCTTTTGGGAACGGGCGAGTGGAGGGAGTGGAGGGGGGGTGAAGGTGGGCAAGATAAGGCTGTTTTGTTTTGCCCCGGAAATCCGGGAGCGGGCAAGACATATCTGAGGTAAGTGGCCGGATTCTTGGAAAAGAGTGAATATCACTAACGGTGAGAAATATTAGTTCCCTGGTGATCGACAGCTTGTGTGATCAGGCAAGCGAGGAAGATCTAGTGGTTGCATGGTTGTACTGCGATTACAATGATCAGCGGGAGCAGACAGTTATTAATATGATGGGAGCGATTTTGAAGCGGCTGGTAGGCAGGGAGATTCAGGAGGATATACGGGAGGCATTTAAGGAAGGGAGGAGGCCGCTACTACCCGATCTGATGCGAATGTTGAGGATCGTGATTGCTTCATTATCACAAGTTTTCATCTGTATTGATGCACTCGACGAATGCCTACCGAAGGATCTTCCAGAGCTGCTTGAGTCACTCAGGGATATTGTTCGAGAGTCACCAAAGACGAGAATATTCCTTACCGGGAGGCCCCATGTGGGGGAAGATATTCAAAGATATTTCCCCAAGGCGGTTGCGATACCCATCAGCCCTAACCAGGATGATATCCGGAATTACGTGGTGATGAGGTTGGATAGGGGTCTTGAACGGGAGGCGATGGGTGATGATTTACGGGCGGGGATTGTGGATTTTATTCTGGACAAGGTGTCTACTATGTACGCTGACGTTTCCCCTCTATCAAAGATGTATACTTACTTACGGCTCTGTCTAGATTCCTCCTCGTTTCTCTAAAAATTGAGGCCATCCTGGGGGAGGTGACAATTCGTGACAGAAGAAAGAAACTCGAAGAGATGGGGCGAGGCAACGGACTGAGTGATGTCTACGCAGCAACCCTAACCCGGCTGAAGGCTCAGAAGGGTAATAGGCCGGAACTCGGGCGGAAGGCACTAATGTGGGTGGTGTATTCGGAAAGGCCATTACGGGCCGAGGAGCTCTGTCATGCCCTAGGAGTGGAGATAGGAGCCACAGAACTCGATCCGGAAAACTTTCCTGCGATGCGGACACTCCTAGCATCTTGCCTAGGTCTTCTCACGGTCGAGTCCTCTTCATCCATAGTCCGATTAGTGCACTTGACCCTGCATGAGTATCTCACAAGCAATCCTACTCTGCTCCATCGTGATCCTACCCTACTCAATAATGGTCATACCCTGCTCCATAGTTTCCACTCAACAATTGCAGAGGCTTGCTTAACATATCTCAATTTTGGATCTGTCAGGGGTATTTCGCCAACCTACTTGACAATGCCCCTCCAAACATATGCTTCTGCTTGCTGGGGGGAGCACGCAAGAAGGGGGATGACAGAAAGTGTCAAAACACTTGCATTGAGGCTTCTCGGTAGATTTGATGAGCATCAATCTGCTCAAATCCCGCTGCTATATCATTGCTTGCAGTTCGAGAAAGATGCCGCGCCGAAAGGGCCTATGGGATTTACCGGACTCCATAGGGCAGCATATTTTGGATAGTCGCTCCTCTTTTAGATATGAAGAAATGGGACGTTAATACAACCGACTGTACCGGGAGTACGGCTCTCACCTGGGCAGCCCAAAGAGGAAAAGAGGGGGTAGTTAAGGTGCTTTTGGAAAGAGAGGACGTCAATCCCGACCCGGCAGAGAATAAATATGGCCGGACACCACTCTCGTGGGCGGCAGAATACGGGCATGAGGGGGTAGTAAAGATGCTGTTGGAACGAGTGGACATCAATCACGACTATGAATTTTCCTCGTATCTCCAAATGCCATTCTCTTTGGCAACTTTGTCCAGGAACGAGGGGGTAGTAAAGATGTTCTTGGAACTAGAATACAGTAATACCCACCGTGTGGACACCAAAGGGATCCCACCGCCGCTCTTTTTAGCAGCTCAGTTCGAGCGTGAAGGGGTAATAAAGATGTTTTTGGAACGAGAGGAGATCAATCCCGACCAGGTAGAGCCCTTCTGTGGCCGAACGCCACTCTCGTGGGCGGCTGAGTACGGTTGTGAGGGGGTCGTAAGGATGCTTTTGGGACGAGAGGAGGTCAATCCCGACTAGGTGGGGGAACTTTATATCCGAACGCCACTCTCGTGGGCGGTTGTGAAGGGGTGTCAGGGGGTGGTAAAGATACTTTTGGAACGAGAAGACGTCAATCCCAACCAGGTAGTCACCGTAGACGGCCAGACGCCGCTTTTCTGAGCAGTTGAGAACGGGCATCTGGAGATAGTAAAGATTCTTTTGGAACGAAAGGACATCAATCTCAGCCAGGCAGTCACCACAGATGGCCAGAAGCCGCTCTCGTGGGCGGCTGCGAACGGGAATGAAAGGCTAGTGAAGATTTTTTTGGAACGAGAGGACGTCAATCCCGACCAGAGAGACGCCGAAGATGGTCAGACGCCACTCTCATGGGCAGCTAACAGAGGGCATGAGGAGATAGTAAAGATGCTTTTGGAACGAAAAGACGTCAATCCCGATCAGGCAATCACAAAAGATGGCCAGACGCCACTCTCGTGGGCGGTAGAACACGGGCATGAGGGGATAGTCGAGATACTTTTGGAACGAGGGGACGCCAATCCCGACCAGAGAGACACCAAAGATGGCCGGACGCCACTCATGTTAACAGCTGAAAGAGAGCATGAGGGGATAATAAAGATGCTTTTGGAGCGAGAGGACGCCAATCCCAACCAGGCACTCACTGCAGATGGTCAGACGCCACTCTCGTGGGCGGTCGCGAACGGGCATCTGGAGATACTAAAGCTACTTTTGGAACGAGAGGATATCGATCCCAACCAGGCAGATCTCGAATCTGGCCGGACGCCACTCTTTCAGGCGGCCGCCAGCGGGCACGAGGGGGTAGTCCAGATGCTTTTGGAAAGAAAGGAGATTAATCCCAACCAGGCAGACTTTGAATGTGGTTGGACACCACTCGTTGTGGCGGTCATGAGCGGGTATGAGGGGGTAGTCAGGATACTTTTAGAACGAAAGGACGTCGATCTTAACCAGGAATTCACCGCAGACATCGGATATGATCAGACGCCACTATTGTGTGCGGCTGAAAACGGGTACGAGGCGATAGTAAAGATGCTTCTAGAACGGATCGATACCGCATAAAATAGATCAAACCCCACTATTGTTAGCTCTCTTCGCGGGACCTGATGGAGCTGCGAGAACCTATGGAAACGGGACAACGCCAATTCCGGCTAGGTCTATCATGGTGGCTAATCATCTCCTTCACCCTCCCTGGGCACAGGATGAGTTTGTGGTGGAAATTCATTCGAGATCTCATCATTCTAATGCCGAAATCACCGATTTTAATAGCCAACCTCCGTTTCCATGTCCTAAGATAACGACTTCCCTGCAACCGAACCATCCATGCCTCCTCAGCCTTCCCCTATTCGGTCTCTAAAGTGCCCGTATCCTCTAGAAATCTGATACTCACCCTAACTACCCACTCAACCTTAGCAACTGGTTATTAGGTCATCCGCTCTTGCGTTTGTCTTTTGCATTTCCTCGCTTACTATAAAAACTCGCATCATTGAACCTCGTGCCAGGATGTTGGAGGTTCCCCTTGCTAATAGTAATATCCGGCATTTTTTTTTGTTTTCTTTTTCAAGGTGAAGTTAGGGAGCTAGTGTGGGCGAGATATCCGTCTGCTTAGATGTAAATAGACTTTGATAAGGGCGTTTTTCTAGCTTATTCTAACCCTTTGCTATTTCTTTGCTTTTTCGTTTGTTTCTTGTTCGCCTCTTTCTTCCCTTGGAGTCGTGGTTAGACATGTTCGGTGGTGTTCTCGGCTTTCATTCCTGTTTTTCTGTTGTATTTTATCTTGCGTTTTTGTTCCTGATTTATAGTCTGTACAGTCTTTTACAAGCGATTTGGTAGGGATAGATATATATATATATATATTTTTAATACCGGCGAATAGTCGCGCCGCTAGCAACTGGAGAACGGGGGCGGTATTGGAGTGGACTAGCTGAGCGAGGTTCTGTAAAGACATGAGGTCGAAACCGGAATACCTGGTCGGGGTATCTGTAGGGTAAAATATTAGGTGCACAAGTAGCTCCGATATGCCACGGAAATATTACGGTATGATACGGTACAAAACTTGAGTAATCTAGCGACTTTTGAAAGAAAGTTAGGAGCCTGTTTATGGTACTCTACCCTACCCCCCACTCTGCCGTACATGACTAGAGCAAAAATTCTACAATAGAGTGATTGTGATCGACATGCCATTGTATTCCTCATAGGCCTCATTCTTGTAGTTAGCTACTTTATAGGGAGTTGAATCATGCGGATCGAACCTGAGAGCATACAATGGGAAATATTGGGATAATTAAAGCATAGTACGGGAGCTCAAACTAACGATTCTTAAATACCGTATCATACGATATCAATGTTACCGGTACTCTATCCAAATCTTTGATTTCCGCCCGGGTGTGGTACTTGAGCGCTTTTTCCCATTTTGGCTACCATAAATAGGAGAATTTCCACGGGGCCGGAATCTGCTATTTCATGGGTAAAGCTTATATAATCATAGAGTTCCACACACCAAGCACATCCTCAGCGGCGTTGATCCTGGGAAAGATTGGCGAAGAATTCAAGGTGTATGGCTCGGGAGGAGATAACAAGAGGTGAACTAAAAGTATTCAGTGGATGTTCGCTTTAAGTATTCGGGTGTTTGTTTCTTAACAAGCCAATAAACAGGTGCATAAAGCTAAAGCTTATCGCATTATGTATGGGATAGCACTAATAATATTGATCCTACTCCCAGACCTGAGTCTCACACTCATTTATTATGAAAAAAAATTCTACCAGTGCACCTCAAGGATGGGGATACTTTAGTTGGAGCGGAGGCTGCCGACAGTGGGGAAACGGTAGCGGAGCCCATCCACTAACTTATTGAACCCCGTATGATCGCTGAATTGCAGTTGAACATGTTTCATTTCATTGTATTTATCACGAACAATTTTAACCCCCAATGATTAATGCTACATTAATTTCTTCATTCTCATTAGCGCTTGTTGACTGCAGACTATGGGGACGGTACCTGAGCTCGCCACTAACTTACTCGATCTTGTACAATTGCTCAATCGCAGTTGAACATCTTCCATTTCATCATATCATCACGGACAATTTGGCGCGTCGTTGTATGATGCCTACTGCGCCCGAAGTTTTTACAGCACTCTATCGTGTTTGACGGTAATCTGTGATGTAGAATCAGATCCCGGGAATTCAACAAAGCCTCAACTTTGTTCGTATTTCCTTGGCATAGAAATGATTGGATGGTAGGGTTGTTGCCACAAGCGAAGCCACATCACCCCGCCTTTTTTTTCAGCTTTGCCGACAGAGAGTTCTGTGGACCCCCCACCCGAGGCATCGTTGTTTCACGCCATTTTTACACTCAACCATCATTTTGGGCACAACTTCATGGCCCAGACCACACATACATATCGATCAAATCCGGCAACAGCAATACCAACCACGGCAACACAAATTGTGTTCCCAACGGGCCAGTCCGTCCGTCTTGAGGTGGGACGAGGACGGACGACTTTTGGCCGTCCCGTCCCGTCCGCCAGCCAAAATGCCCGACGATTCTGAGTGGAGGACGTCGGGCCCCACCGTC
>Ga0307507_10003865_pt1 | contig 27898 bp, 11 predicted proteins | sample 7_EM_MG_FD_207223 | JGI IMG/M metagenome (GOLD analysis project Ga0307507, IMG submission 207223) | Populus trichocarpa ectomycorrhiza microbial communities from riparian zone in the Pacific Northwest, United States - 7_EM | ecosystem: Host-associated > Plants > Roots > Unclassified | place...
AAAGCCTCTCCACTTCGTAAGGTATATATACTGGCGTTTCCGTTTGTCGTACTTAATGTTGTTAATTCTTTTAATAAAGTACTTATCCTCACCATCTACCTTAACTGGTGAGGGGAGGGGGGGGGGGTCCTGGATCTGTTTAGGCAGGGCGTCTAATACAGGGGTAGTAGGGTGGAGGACTGACGTATAGAATATAGGGTGGATTTTAACCGTATTAGGGAGCTTTAGTTGGTAGGCATAAGGAAAGACAACTTTTTTAACCTTATAAGGGCCGGCGTTCTTCCAATTAAGTTTCTTAGTAGGTTGTTTTGTGTTTAGATTTCTTGTGTCTAGCCAGACAAAGTTACCAATTTAGTAAGCTGGTGCTAGGGTTCAGTTCTTATTTACTACGGCTTTATAGACAGACTGGGCCTATGTTATTTTGTTAGTAAGAAACTCCTATAGTTCTTCTATCTTCTTTATGAATTTGTTTGCTTCTGTAACTTATAAGGCCTAATAAGCTGGACGAGGAATATTACTAAAGGGTTTAAAACCCATTTGCGGGTGCTAGCCGTAATTAGCCAGGAATAGGGAGACCTTTGTAGTTTCTAAGATGGAGTTATTTGCGGTAAACTTAGCAAATGCAAGCCAGTCCATCCAGTCGTCCTGTAGATATGATGTGTATATCTAAATATACTGTTCTATTATAGCATTTGCACGTTCCGTTTGACCATCCGTTTCCGGGTAATATGCCGTAGACAATAGTACTTTAATGCGGAGTTGGGTAGTTAGTTCTTTTTAAAACGCCAAGATAAACTAGCGGCCTCTATCGGAGACGATTGTTTTGGGAAGTCTGTGGAGTTTCTATATATAATTTAGGAACAGTCGGGCAACGGCAGGTGCTAATATATTAGGGCAGGCAATTAAGTGTCTTATCTTAGATAGTCGGTCTATAACTACTATAATATTCGTGCAGCCTTTACTTTCGGGGAGATTAACAATAAAGTTAATTAAGATATCCTTCTATCTTCAGTCCGGAACAGGCAGTGGCTTTAGAAAGCCGTTATATGTCTCATGCAAAGCTTTAGCTCGTCGGTAGGTATAGCAGCTGGAGACGTACCTTTATGTCATATTATGCATGTTCGGCCAGTAGTACTCCTATTGGAGTAGTTCCAGGGTTTTTTCTTGGCCTAGGTGGCCGGCTACTAGTAGGTTATATACGTGTTTAAGGAGCTTAAGCTTAAGCTTATTGTGATTAGGGACAACTAGGCGGTTTTAGTAGTATAAGCGGTTTCTATAAACTTTACATTTACTTAAAGAGATCTTTTTAGAGCGTCTAACGCCATCTTAAATTAGCTTAAGTGTCTCTTAGATAAACTCGTCATTTAGGTATTTATTAATTATAATCTATTTAATTAATTAATTAGTTATTTTAAGGATGTATACCATAAGGTCTTTAGCCAGGGGATTAAATAATTCGAGATAAAGTAGGGTTTAATTGTAGTAGGCGCGCGCTTCTTCCTATACTGTTATGTCTTGTAAACGTTGAGTTAGGGCATTAGGTTTTTAACCTTAAACGCCTAGGCAGTACATGATTGAGAATTAGAAACGAGACAGATATTCTAACTAGCGGGCTTAATAATGACTTAGCTATTTTATAGTTGTAAAGTACTATAGATTCTTATGGTCGCTAAGGACCTTAATCAGAAATCCAGCGCCTTCTAGTTTGGGTCGCCATTGTTCAAAACATCTAATAATAGCTAATAATTCTTTATCGTAGATCTTGTAGTTATATTCGGCTGGACTTAGTCGTTTTAAGAAGTATGCTATAGGGTATAGTACCCCTTCTTTATTATACTAAGACAGAATGCCTCTAGTAACGTAGTTAGATAAGTTAGCTTCTATAACACTCTTTCAGTTTGGGTCAAAGTGTTAGAGTATAGGTGCGGTAGTAAATATAACTTTTAGATAGGCAAAGGCCTTCTTACATTCCTTGTTAAAGATAAAGGCTTTATCCTTTTAGGTTAGAGCCATAAGAGGTAAAACTAGGGCGGAGAAGTTATTAATAAACCGTTAATAGAAATTAGCAAATCCTATAAAGGCTCTTATATCCTTAACGTTCTTGGGTTCTTGCTAGTTTACAATTACTTTAATCTTCTTTGGGTCCATTTATATGCTGTCTATAAAGATAATAAGTCTGAGGTATAGAACTTCTGTTTTATAGAACTCGTATTTATCTATATCTAATTGTAGTCTAGCTCCACGTAGGGCTTCTAAGACAAGGTTAATGTGTTTCTTATATTTAGCTAGGTTATTGCTATATACCAGGATGTCGTCAATATAAGCAGTATAGAAAACGTCCAGGTAAGGTCGTAAGGTATTATTTATAAAGTGTTGGAATGAACTTGGGGCATTTATGAGGCCGAATAGCGTTATTAAGTATTTAAATAGTCCATATCTAGTACGGAATGCGGTAAGCCATTTATCTCCTTTTGCGATATAGAGGCGGTTAAATACGTGGATAAGGTTGAGTTTTGTGTAGTAGCGAGCCTTACTTAATTGGTTTAGTGTCTCTTAAATTAACGGGAGCGGGTACTGATTTTTAATAGTAATAGCATTAAGAGCTTAGTAGTCTACATAGAAGCGCAGACCGCCGCTAGGTTTCTTAATAAAGATTACAGGTACAGCTATAGGCGAAGAGCTTGCTCTAATAAATTCTTTACTTAGGTATTCGTCCAAGTACTTCCGCAACACTTGGAGTTCGTTTTAGGATATTCTATATAAGGGTCTAAATCCTGGCTGTTTTCTTTCTTCGAGTACGATCTTATAGTTGTATGGTTGGTGTTCTACTAGCTTATCGGCTTCCTTTTATAAAAATACTTCTAGGTTATTATAGTGGCATACTAGTACTTTCATGGCAGGGTTGGTATGTTTCTTTAGTGCTAAGGCCTTTTTAATATCGGCTATTGTAACAGCAAAGATTATATATTCAGGTTTCTTGGCGAGTTATGCTAACGGAGTAGCTCTAATTATATAGATGTCTAAGGTGTTAAGCGAGCTTAGATTATCCTTAGTTTCTTATATAGTTTCTTATTTAGGTTTAAGCTTAGTGTTAGGTACAAAGTCGGTGTTAGATTTAGGTTCAGGTTCTTTAAGTATCCTTTTTATAGTAGAATACTAGTTCTTCTGGTACTTTTGTATATTAAGCTTAAGCTTCTACTTGGTTTGGGGTGTAGTAGTTAGAGTCAGTTTGTGTGGTCTAGTGTAATTTCCAGGTTCTTGGTGGATGTCGGTGGAAATCTCATATCAGTGGAATTTAGTGGAATTCTTAGGTAGGTGGAATTGGGTGGACTTTTTAGGTATAGGGTAGACGTTAGTGGAAATTTTAGACTAGTAGATCTTAGTAGATTTTCTAGGTTTTGGTTTAGGGTCTAAGCAGCAAGTTATAAGACACTTCTGCTTATAATAGGAGGCGGTAAATAGAAGCTTAAGGTTATCCTAATTAATGGTTACCTTATATAGCTTTATCTAGGGTTGTTTAAGGATTACTAAGTAACCTAGAGTGGTAATAAAAAGCTTAATCAGTTCTTTATAGTTTAGGTATTAGAGTCTTAGGAATACTATATAGGTAATACGGCCTAAGATAGTGCGTTTGCCATTAAATCTAAATACGTTAATATACCGGTTGAGGGGGGTTAGAGTAAAACTATTATCTTATATAAAGATCTTGTTAATGAATCCTGTGCTACTAGCTCCTGTATTAATTAGGACTTAAGCATTAACCTATTAATTATTCTACTGAAGACGACAGTTAATGGTTATGCTGTGATCCTAAGAGTCAGAGTTCGTGACATCTAAAGCATTTAACGAGATCCTAAGGCAGCGCCGTCCTAGAGAGCGACTTAGCTCCAGGGCCTTCCTTTTAGAGGCGATTAGGGTGGAGTTTTTATAGCGTATTAGTTATAGCTTCGTCCTTATAAGTAGTGCTTACTAGATATAGGGCTGGAACTAGGTAGAGATTAGGGACGGTAACTAGAGGATTAATGCGGTAAACGGCTGCTAGTGTTGGCTGTTTATAATTCACGTTAGGGCATAGGGACAGAGTAGTGGTTAGAGAAGTAGGAGCTACTTCTATACTTAAAATAGAGGCCTAGCTTAGTATATTATTCTTATTTAGAGGACCCTAGTAGGGCGTATCCTAGGGTTCCAGTGTTAATATCTATAGCGTTGGGGTGCTTAGGCTGAGACGATGACTTAGTAGACGTTTACGGGTTTATTATATTATATTAAGGAGCAGACTTCGGTGTTAGGCGTAGTATATTATTATATTGTTTATTAATAACATTTGCGTAGGCGTTAAGAGCTCTTAGTAGGTCTACACCTATTAGGGAGGTTTTTAGTTCAGGGCTTAGGGATTTAATAAGGCTGTTAATTAGTATAGAGTCGTTCCAGCCTGTTTCTTTTGCGTAATGGTTGAATTCGGAGAAGTATACTAGGAAGCTTTTTATTCCTTAAGTTATATGGTTTATCTTTCTCTGAGTAGTAGCTTAGCGGTTTGGGTTACCATATATGGCTTTAAGAAGTACAATTAGGCTTAGTACTGAGTTCGGTTAAAGAGGTTTAATAAGGTTAGCTATATCTCCTCCTAATTAACTTAGGGCGTAGCAGAGTTAGTTAGCTTTAGTTAGGTAGCGGTTAGCGTTACCAGTTAGCTTATTTTTAAGCCGGCTTAGGAATAATTAGAGTTCTTATTGTTTACTAGTGAATATCGGAGGGTCTAGTAGTCGTTCAGATTATTGCGGTGCAGTAGTTGGTTTAGGGTGAGTAACTACTGTAGGTTTAGGGCTCTTGTTCCGCGTATTTATCTCTAGAGATAGTATTTAGTCTTAGGGCCCTAATGTAGGCATCTTAAGGGTGCGGATTTCTTCTTAGAGGTCTTTAATTAATTGCTAGTGTTATGCTTCTTGTTTGGCTTATTATTAAGTTAAAGTGGCTTAGTTCTGTGCGAGGGCGTCCGTAAAGGACTTCTATATTTCTGCCAATTGTTCTTAGAGTGCGGATATAATGCCGACGGCTGTTATGGGGGCTTCGGGGTCGTTCTGCATTTTAGAGGGTGGTATATAGGGTTAACATAACATAGTGTTATAGAGTAAGTATAAGCGATAATAATATATAGCGAAGTAGATATTATTAAGCTATGTATATAAACTGTGTAATAAAGTTAAGACGTTGCGTAAGGAAAGAAGGTAAGGAAATGGGAGGAAAGGGGTATATATCGTTAACTTGGTTGCTTGGTTAACACGTACATAGGGCGGAATAGGCTTTGGGTTGTAGTCCTAGCGGATCTTAGTAGAATGTGGCGGAATATAGTAGAGGACGGCAAATTGCCGTAGATTGCCATCACGTGATAGCAAATTGCCTTAGATTGCCGTTATGTGTCTTGATTAACTGAGTCGTTAACATGGAGGTCGAGACGGTGGAAACAGGTGGACGTGTATAAGGTATCACGGAGGTGTCCCGTGACAGTATTAAAGAATAACGTTATAAACGTTCTTAATAATTGTATAATAACTATAGATGCTATTATAAAGTATCCCTTCTATTTACTAGATAGTAGAGCTACGCCAACTATATAGTATAAGACTACTAGATTTAAAAGCACACGCACTAAAATTTAAGAGATAAGTCTCTTTAATTAACTAATTAATTACCTAACCGTATATAATAGCCTAAGGGCGAATATAGGTGTAATATATTAGTGACGCAGGGGATTATAAAAAAGGATTATAAATTATAAATTATATTCTAATAGTTAAAGACAATGGTAAGCTAAGGCTCAATATATTAAATTCTATACTAAAAGGTTCTATAGAACTATATTAGGAATACTAAATTACCTATAATACTTATGATTAATTACAGACCGGTATAAAGGCTTAAAAGTAAAGTTGCATAAAAATTCTTGGGTTAGCTTAAGTAGTTACTAGTATACTTCTAGTAGGCTTCTAATAGGTCTTTTAGCAATCCTCGCGTTTTTTCTCTAGTTATATATTTTCTTTATTAAAGTTTTTAGGAGTTTAAAGTAGGGGTTAGATAGATAATATATAATAGTATACTAATATCTCTCTAAACCCCTTCTGGGACGAGCCCTTATAATCTCCCTTTCCTATAAGGTAATAGCGATTAGGGGCTAACTATAAAAAGGGGGGGTAATATAAGGGATATTATTGCGGTTACTTTGGGTTGCCCTTAGGACAACCCCTAGACACCCCTTAGATATTCGTTAGTTACGTACCAGAGGCATATGCTCGTAGTATATAGTCTCTATAATTCTAGAGGCCTTACCTCCTTAAGAATTTATCTCCTCTATAATCTATCCTATTTCTATAATTGTGCCTTATAGCTACCTATCTACTAAGTCCCCTTATAGAACGTTAAGTTTTTAGGCCTTATTATTATACCTAATAGTATTATAATAAATTTACCCACGTAAAAGCTATTAAGGAATGGCCTAAGCCTAAGTTCTATAGGGATATTTAGGTCTTCCTTAGCTTCGCTAACTTCTATAGGCAATTTATTTAGAACTACTTAGATACTATATACCCCCTATGCGTATATCTTATATAGGCATATTGCGACCTAATGTTAGATAGGGAGAAGAAGAAGTAAAAGTATAAGAAAGGGCCTACTAAATAGTATTAACCCTAGTGTAAGGCTATTGCCTAGGTGTACGGTAGGGAGTAGGCAAGCCAAGCATGAGTCACAAGGAGAGTTGATGGAAGAGGACGATATGGTAATAAGGGTAGGTATAGTAATACCTTGTATAGAGACGAACTGATAAGGAGAGAAAGGGCTGCAGGCCCGAGGAGCTTATAAGGAGGTGCTAAGGGCTAGCCTTAGAGCTCCTATGCGTGCACCCAAGTAAGGAATAAAAGATCCCTTATACTTAGTCCTAGCCTAACGACGCTTAGTAGGCGTTTTATAAGCTACGCGCTATATTTATATAGGCTTTTTTACTTCGCTACTTCGACCCTAATTTACCTCTAATAGTAATTACTAACGCTTCTAATTATGCCTATAGCGGTGTACTCCTATAGCCTTTTAGGTAAGAAGATAAACTCTATTAGTACCTAATTACTTATTATAGTTAGAAGCTTACTAGCCTAGAAGTGTAGTATAATACTTATAATAAGGAACTACTCGCTATAGAGCAATACTTTAAGATATAGCGCTACTACCTTAAGCACACCGTATATATAACGCGCGTACTCTGCAATTATAACAATCTTAGGTACTTTATAATTATAAAGAGCTTATCCACCTATTAGGCCTAGTACACTAAGAAACTAGCTAAATTTAATTTTAAGATTAAATATAAGCGAGGTAAAATTAATCCCGCTAATATAATATCCTAGCGCCTAGATTATACTAAAGGCTTTAAAGATAGTAGTAAGAGGATAGTCCTTAATGCTATACTACCTATATTACAGTAAAATTTACGGGTTATAGGCCTTATAGGCGGCCTTAGTACTACTATACTAAACTAGTAAGTAGTATGCGTATAGTATATAAGCGACCCTTGCGAATATAGTACCGGCGGACTAAGATGTCCTACTATTTTCTTTAAGACCTCCTTAACTGGCCTAATGGCGTTTAACCCTAAGAAAGATCCCTTAGCCTAAGTGATGGTCCCCTGTAATAACCTAGCAAGTTGCCTATATATTATATATTACTTTACTAGCACCAACTTTATATAGAGTTTCGTATTATAGTAAAAGGTAATAATAGCTGCCTTAGCCAAAACGGCTTTTATAAAACACCCCCCTAAGTTACTAATTAATTTTATTTATAGAGTATAAAAAAGGGACGCCTTTATACGCTTTGTATATAGTAGTAACTCTTTAATTAAGGTCTAATATAGATCCTACTGGCCCACGCAGACTACTCCGTCACAGGGGGGAAAACTTATATATTTACAGGAAGAAAACCCCTGTAGTTGGAGGAGGAAAAATCCTATAAGCAGCCTTAGTAGGATAAAAAACCCCAATTTGCTATATTTGCACGTAGCGGCGGCCCTACAGGCCTACAGCATGTCCTCCTTCTTAGATATTTTAAACTCCTTAAGAACCACTGCTTCCTTCTCCAGCTTATCTAAAGCTGGGGTTTACTACGTCCCAGTTAGGCCTTGCTAATCAATTACTGTGTACTTATTATCTCTTTTCTCCCATATCTTAACCGTCCCCTATATACTATCTCTTATTAACTATTACTATATACGCCTTGCCTCCCCCCCTCTAGAGCCATCGAAGGCATAAGGGGGATTTATCCGTTTTAACTACCGTAATATTAACAGCGGGATATATTATTATACTTTAAGTATTATTTATGCCTAGGCCCCAGCTAGGCCCTCTTTAAGGGTTACTACTCTATTAAAAGAAGACAAGGGAAACCGTGGGCCGCAATCCAGGCTATAGGTATTTAGTAGTTGACGGCAAGTAACCGTATGCTCCGCGGGCGATCGCCCTAGGGATTAGGAGGGGCCGTATATTTGCTTATTCGTTTGCTTACGTTCGCTTATTCATTAATATAAGGTCGTTAATGCTTTTAATTGGGGGTTAGGAGATATTAGATTCTATTTTGTATCCGCGAGGATTATATAGGGTTAAATAGGAGTGTAGTAGTTGTCTACTATAAAGGATGTTACCGTTAGTAGTGGTTTTTAAAATCTTACTATCCTATGTAAAAACTTTTCACTACCCCCTATAACATTTCGACCACCACCACAACCTCCTACCCGCAGCTGTACGACGTCTTTGCGTTAGCTCTGCTAAGTCTAAAGACTAGTAGGTTTATAGGCCTTACCATATATAGGTGCAGAGTCCGATTTTAAGGACCACGCTTTATATATAATTAGTTAACCTAGGGATAGGTTCCTACTAGTAATAAGGACTATACCCTTAATAATTAAGGACTTTTAAGGCAAAATAATAGGGTCTATATGCTAAATTGCATACTACTATAATAGAAGATCCTTAAGCGGAATTATAACAATTCTATGGATGGCTACTATAGATTTAACCGTACCTATAAGGTAATTACGCGAAAGTACGCTTAAAATGGCCTTACTAAAGATCTCCGCAAATACTTAGATAATTATAATACCTACTAATGCTATAAATCGCGCCGCTATAAACCCTATAGTAAGCTATAGCCTCTTTAGGTCCCCACTTAAGCCTAGCGACACTATCTACTTAACTTTATTATAGATCTTTCTAAGTCTAAAACTCTTAATAGTATAGAGTACAACTCCATTCTTGTCCTTAACGTATTCTATAAGCGAAGTATCAATATAAGCGAGTTATTGAAACTAATTCCTCACCAAAATCTATAAAATTCACAGCGAAATATCTCAACAATAACAAAATGAAAAAATCTAAAATTTTAATAGATTATAAATATTAATTAGAAAAAGTAATTATTAAATTTTTATAGGATAAAACCTTATAATTATTAAAATATTAAGTTTTTACCTTTAAATTTAAATAAAATTGTTGGGAATACAGGCAAGTTGCCATCACGCGAGGCAAGTTGCCGTCACGTGCCGCCGCGGCACTAGCGTGGCGAGGAGCCTTAAGCTCCTCGCCCTTCCTTAAGGAAGAGCGATATATACAATAACAATCATTATACTATCTATGAACCATAGCTACGTGATATTACCTTGTGATACCTATACTGATTAGTGGTTAACTTCACTATTATACCACAGAACAGCTAGGTATTCCACTAAGAAGAGATAAGCCACCGTACCAGTGCTACTTGTGCTAGAGGAAGCTGTTTTTTAAGGTTAGAACTGGTCCTAAATCTTAAATAGAACTCTTCTATAAATCTAAGGATTTAAAGGCTAGAACTGGTCCTAAGCCTTTCCTAGATTACAGATTCTTGTGTCCATTATATAGAATAACACACTTTATAAGTCTTTATAATTTAAGGCCAGAACTAGTCCTAAGCCCTATAATTGTAAATATATGTTATAAACGTATACCAAACAACAAACGCGTACTAAATAATAATCCCTACCCTAATAACACTTCCCTCCCCCTAAAAATATGGCTACGCCTACCTTAAATAACTGGGAAGACTCCTTACTACTAGGAGTAGCTTTATACGCGAAACTTATTAATAAAGATTGGGACGAATTTACTATTAATATAACAACTTATACCGTAAAATAAGTTAATAGCTTTCTCCTATACTATATTATATTCTACTAAAGTAAACACTATGCCGATCTATAGCTGTGGGAATATTTTAGGGAGGATTTTATAGGATAGACCGCCAACACCTAGGCACTTGGCAATGTTAATATTATTTAGAATTTTTAAGACTTCCTCCGTAGGAATAGGGTATATATTACTAAAAACAGTAACACAATTACCAGTAATATCTAGGCCATTATTATTAGTATAGAAGAACCAGTATGGATGGAAGCTAAGATTATACATTAACTATAGAAACCCAAAACCAACCCATATTCTTTAGAAGGCAACTTTAATTTAAAACAAAACCCCTAGAACGCTACTATCCCACCTAGAGATACTCTCCTACCTAGAGGTACTCTTCCTCTACCTCTGCCGCCTCCAGCTCCTCTACCCCAGCTAACTGGTAAGCCTCTACTATAAGAAGTCACAAATCTAATAAAGGTATATTTGGACAAGGAGAAGAAGTTTAGAGGAGAACTGTATAACATGCTTAGAATAAAACTACAGGTCTTTTATAACTGCTGTAGTAAGGTTAGAATCCAATGCTACTAGTTTTATTATGCTTTCTTGGTTATATTAAAGGGATAGGCGGCGACATTTTATTATAACTATATTGCGGGTAGAAACTATAGCTTTAATATAATACTTTAGCTTATTAGAGCCCACTTTAAGACTAATAAGAATTACTAGCTTTATATATCTAAATAGCAAGAGACTATGTTCTAAAGAGTTATTACTTCTAACTTAATAAAGACTTATTTAGAGTGCCTCCAACTACTCTTTAATAAACTCTAGAAAATCCAATATAGCCTTACTAAAACTTACTAAAATAAGAATAGCCTAAGGGACCAGGTTATCTTAGCCTACTATAGTATTCTTAAGTATAATCTGGCGCTATACAAACCTATAGATATATTTAAAGGAGTATATGCCAAGCTACGCTCCGCTATAGGTACTGCGATGTAAACATAAGAATCTTAATAGTTCTATACTAAAAACCCTACCCAACCAAGTATTCCTAACTAACATAATTATAACTGGACTAACTAAATATATAGTAGCTGTGGTAGGGAATATAGCAAAGGGTACAATTAACGTTAACTATAAGGCAATCATGGAGGTCCTTATAGAGGTTTATTTTAAAGCAATTGCCAAAAAAAGTGCTATATTTATAAGAAACCAAATTGCTAGTTAACTAGACACTCCCTTAATAAGCAAAAGGAGGCATATAATAAGTTTCATCAGAGTATAAGAAACATCAGAAATTATAAGGTTACTATAGCCTACTTCTAAAGCTTCCTGGTTTAATATAAAGGCGTAAAAGATCTTAAGGGTAAGGTTAATAAGACCAAACAGCTTCTTATAGATATAGAAATTAAGAACTACTCTCCTAACCAATACTTTACTAAGTATAGTAAGGTAGATGGCATATAAACTATTACTGTTCTTAATAACCAATCTACGCTCCATTCTATTATAAAGTTAAATATCTTTAATAAGCTAAAGGAAAGCTCTGTGTTCTCCATTAATAATAGATACTTAGCAAACGTCTTCTATAGTATTATGCCAGATACTAGAGCTGTAGGAGTATCTATAGTAGGAGAACCTTAAGTTTAAGCCCTTTAGCAGCTTAATAGCTTTATTTAGATTAACTAATTAACGGCAGGCCAATATATAATACGTTTTAGTAAGGGTACCGCAATCTCTCTTAGCATAATTAGGGTCCAAACCCCCTTAGGATATATTACTTTCCATATTATTCCTACAAACACTCTGTTTCTATTCTGCATTAGGGATATAGATAAATTAGGTGTTAAGCTTAACAACCTTAAGAATATACTTATACAGGGAGATAATTGGGTACCTATTATATGTAAATAGGGTTACCCTTAGCTACTTCTTTAATAACCAGAAAGAAGTGTTGCTTAGAGCCATTTAACTAAGTCAGAGTTACATTAACTACACCGTTGTTTTGGCTACCTATCTGTTTACTAATTACTTAGGGTTCTTTAGCAAGCAGGCCATAAAGTCAAGGTTAAGGCAATTAAGCATTTTATAAAGTACTGCTATTACTGCCAAATAAACCAGAAATCCCTTAGCCAATTTAAGTTCACCCTTAAAGATAATTACAACTTTAACTTCTATATTGTTATTAACATTATATATCTTAGCAGCAGGCCAGTACTCTAAGTTATTAACTTCTTAACCTCCTTCTAAGCTGCACGTTTCTTAAAAGATATATTAGCCAGAAACGTATAGGATACCCTTTAGTTATACTAGATTAATATCTACTTAGGACCCCCTAATTAAATTATCTATAATATAGGAAAGAACTTCTTATTTACAGAGTTCCAATAATAGATAAAGGCAATAGTAATTAAGGTTAAGGAAATCCCCATTAAGGTATATAATAGTGTTAGAAAAGTGGAATAATATTACACGCTATTACGCCGCGTATATAAGATTATCTCTTTAGAACTAGAGGATACTAGTAAAGAACTTACCTTACAAATAGCTATTAAAGCTGTTAACAATTCTACTGGCCTAGATGGACTTATACCCATATTACTAGTCTTTAGCGCCTACCCTTAAATAACTAACAATTCTCTACTATCTCCCTCTATTATATAATAAGCTAAGGCTATTTGCAAGGCAACGAAGGAGGTATAACGTCTCTACACTACACGCTAAGTTAACAACGTATTAGGAATAAGAAATGGCCTAAACACCTTAACTATACTTAATCTGCTACTTTAGTCTAAGGTATATATATAGCGTAAAAAGGGAGGATAGTTAGGCCTATATTAACTTATTATAATTAATGGCTAGACTTATACTATTTAAATGCCTTACAAACCCACTTAATTCTATTTAACTGTTATTAAGCCTTACTATAAAGATAATAGTTCTAAGCCTTTATAGGATACCATAGAAAATGCCCTAGAGAAGAGCTATAATTAACGTACTCTAGAAGGCGATTATGATTTTAATATAATTATAGTAGATACGCTGTAACTATAACGCGGTAGAGGTCGCTTAAAGGGATTATAAAATCACTAACATCTTATTAATTTCAAAGAGCAATTTATTGCCACTATTAAGAATAAAGTTAAGCTGTTAATAGCCTTTATAACAGCCAAGGAGAAGGCTAACTTTAAACTCATAAAACAGCTCTAAAAGGAAGGTTGTATTATAACTTTAGGAGCTTTTTTCCAAGCATCTAATAAGCAGGAGATTAACAGTCTCATTATAAGAGGAGTCTTTAAATTTAAGAAATATAACCCTACTAAGTTTAATAAAGTTTGCATCTTTAAATTAAGAATAGTTAATAAAATTAAAAGCAAAGCTACTAACGCCCTATTTAAGAAATTAAGGCTTATTATCTAAGGTTATAATAATAATAGTAAGGAGGTAATTCTTATATAATCTCCTATAATTTAACAAGCTAGTTAGCAAGTTATTATTGTACTAGCTTCCTCCTTAATAAAGAATAGAATGGCGGTTTATTTATAAGATATTACTTAGGCCTACACCTAATTAGAGACGCGCCTTTAGCGCTTAATATTAGCATACCTTCTAGAGCAAATTCGCCACTAATATCCTAAAGAGACGATTATAGTTGTGCTTAAGCTATTATATAGAATTGCAGAGGTAGGAACTTATTAGTAGGCTACCTATAGCAAGCACTATAAAGAGAAGCTTTTAATAACTACTTCTATATTTAATCTATGCTTCCTTATTACAGCTACAGGGACTCCATTTAGAATTGTTAGTATATAAACTAACAATATAATTATCTTGGGAGACAACTAATTCTTAGCTCTTAAAGAAGATAAGCTAATAAAGGCAAACCTTATAGCAAAGCTAAAGGAAAAGCTTAATTTAATAATACTATTACTCTTTAATAGATGCATCCTCTCCCTAAATAAGGATTCTATTGCTTTACGCCAGAAGAGTTAAGGCAAGAAGATTAACATTATTAACATTAATTCTCTAAAGCAAGGATATATGGAGTAATGCGCCTATAGAGCTTATATTGCTTCTATCTATTAACCCAAGGCTTCTTTTAATCTCTCTATTGCTGCTTAATACTAGGAACTAACTAAGGACAACATTCTTGCCCTAAATAAATGTCTTTCCTAGTAAATGAACCATCTTAATTAGGGACTACTCTATATGCCTATTAATCTTCCCACTGCTAAGCCTTTTATATTTATTAATAGATTATTCACAAATAATAAAGATTTTAGCTCCTAGCTAGGATATAAGATTATTATTACAAATAAATCTACTAAAGAGAATAACTTTATAATCTACGGCAATCTTATCTATTGGAGCTTAACTAAGAGCAAGTGTGTTACTTAAAGCGTTCTAGTATTAGAGATATATGGAATAGTTGGCGGAGTTAATATAGTAATTACAATTGGAACTACCCTAAAGATAATTACAGATTAACTTAAACTTCCCGCTATCCCTATAATTATATACACCAATTCATACTCCCTCTATAAGTGTTTAGTCAAGCTTAGTACCACAAAGAAGAAGCGCCTTATAATTAATATTATAGCACTTTAGCAATCCTATAAGCGTTAAAAACTCTTTAAAATTTAATAGATTAATAGCCAAGATAACCTAGCAGATGTAATAATAAAGACGAACCCAAATAAGGCACTAGAGACGTTTATTAATACAAATACTCTATGTGTATAAGTTAAAGGTTAGGTTAAAAAGGAGTAGGGGTATAATATTCTATAGACCCTAACTTAAACCAGCCAATTAGGATTTTCTATCCCTGGGATAGAAAATTGCTATTAGCTCGCTTATTACTAGCGCCTTAGCGGCCCTCCTAATAAGATATCTACCCATAACTCCTAAGTAAGAAAGCACCACATGCTAAGAGGCAAATTTTAGGACAGTGAGACTTATATTATAATAGTAATAGTAAGTAAGGAGGATTAATATTTATTACGCTAGTTGAGCGGTATATATATATAGATGGCAACCGCAAAAGAAGAGTTGCCAGTGTTGGGAATATAGGCAAGTTGCCGTCACACGAGGTAAGTTGCCGTCACGTGCCGCCGCGGCACTAGCGTGGTGAGGAGCCTTAAGCTCCTCGTCCTTCCTTAAGGAAGAGCGATATATACAACAACAATTATCATACTATCTACGAACCGTAGCTACGTGATATTACCTTGTAATACCTACAAAAATATTATATCTTAATAACTAGCAATTTTATTAATTTTTAATTTTTAATATAGGCTTTAAAATATATATAAAAACTTAATTTTAAAATTTTAGATTTTTTTATTTTATTATTGTTGAGATATTTCGTTGTGAATTTTATAGATTTTAGTAAGGAATTGGTTTTGATAACTCGCTTATGTCAATACTTCGCTTGTGGAATACGTTATAGGTTATTTTACGAAGCTAGTACACTACTATTTAGTATATAAAATAATTAATGCTATGCAACTTGCAGAACTTCTATTTAGAGTCTTTATATTAATAGGGCCTCTAAATAATATTATCCCCAATAGGGGTAGCGTATTTATAAGCGAGTACTAAAGTACTATATACTATTATCTCCACGTTTAGCGTAGGCTTAGTACCGCATTTTATCCGCAGATAGATAGTTAGACGGAACGCCAAAACTAGGAGCTTAAGGTATACCTACGTATATTTATAAACTAGGAATAGTTTAATTAGGCCTCCCTACTTAATAAAGTAGCCTTTACCTATAACTTTAAGTCTATACTATAACAAAATATTCCCCTATTAAGCTTGCCTATGGCTAGCTGCTAAACGTCCTAAATAGAGTCCTAGATGGCGTCTAAGATACCTAATAAGGTAGAAAGGGGTTTAAGTTAATAAATGTTAAACTTATAGAGACGTATTTATAACGTCTACGCCTTATATATAAGGTAGCAGCGGCGTTAATAATATACGCCTAATAGCTTTAGGCAAAATACTATAATTATTACTATTTGGCTAAGTATTTCGCTGTCGGTAAACAAGTCCTACTCTCTTCTAAAATATCTATATAAAACGTCCCTATAAGAAGCTTAATAGTAAGTTTATAGAACCGTTTTAGATCCTAAAGTGTATAAGGTAGTAAGTATATAAGCCAGAGCTTCTACCTGCTATAGCACAGCTCTACCCAGTCTTTTATATCTCCTTACTAAAGCCTTATAGGTTACGCCCTAGGTTTTAACCCTTAGTAGTAAAAGAGCTTAAGAAAAGCAGCTAGAAAGTAGAAGTAATTATTATCTACTAAAATTATGCTAGATAACCGTAGTACCTTATTAAATAGCTAGGATAGCTAAATAAGTATAATAAATAAAAATATATGGCAGGACTTAAAAATTATTAATAATTATTAGATAAGTACTATAAGCGGAACACTCTAGTTTTATAGCTAAAGCGTAGGTAAAAAGCAAGCGCCGCTATTAAAATATAATTTACACTAAAGTGGAGCATAGGACGTCCTAAGGGATTAAAGAATAAGTAATACTTGCGATAAGAACTGTAGTATATATATAGGGTAAAGTGTAATTTATTAATATTCTATATAAGCTACACTCTAATATAACCTGGCTATGCCGGCGACTTATAGGCGACTTATAGGCAAAGCTATGGCATATGCCGGTAACGAAATTTAATTTAAAAAGCACCCTTCCTAAACCTAGTCCGTTACTCTATACTAGCTTAGCAGATTATTATATTAGAGAATAGGTCCACTTAACTAGGGTTTAAAACCTACTAGTAACCTACTAGCAGTAACCTATACTAATAACTTATATACTATTTTATATATATACTAAGCAGATAACGCATAAGGCTAAAGCATAGGTTAATGGCGGATTTAATAGGCATATAGCCTTACTGTCTATAAATCTGGCCGTATATAAGTAACCTATAACCTACCTATAAAGTATATACGGCGCTACGCAAGGCTAAATATAGGGTTAGGGTTTTATTAAGGCTTAAGTATATAAAGGATTGGGGACAATCCTTTTTAAAGGGGGGGGCATTGTTAGGTGAAACCTAAGTAGATAGTTATATAGCCGTAAGGTACGGGCGATCCTAGGGCGACCCAGGGGTGACTCGCCCGTGAGGCACGTGCGCTGCACGTGCCTAGGGAAAACCCTTCCTTACCTCACACACAGACTCCTCCTTTTCCCTTAAGGATTTGTCTGTCTATACAATATACCCTATTGTTCCATCATTGAGCTCCCTATCCACATTCTCACCTCACACAGAGTTCTTATAAGTGACTTGTCAGTCCGACACTTAATATTATTATTTTTGTAGGGAATTTAAGCAGCTATATTTATATACGCGTATATAAAGGAGTATATCTTTATAAGTTTTATCTAAGGATCTAGTTTATAAGTGTTAGGTGACGAAGTCACCTCGCCTATATATATTGTTCCGCACAACCGTGCCTGGTATCTTGCCAGTCACTCGCTTACCTTTTGGGGTTTGTGCCGTGGCCAGTGATATCAATGATATGAATAATATTCAAAGCTTATGAATATATTCATTCATAATACCGTGATATGAATTGAATATTTAATAACCTGAATGAATAAATTATTCATAAGCTTATGAATATATATAGAATATGTATAAAACTTTAGTGGTAGTAAAGAACGTCTTTTAAGAAGAGAATTGAGTGCTTAAAGTCATGGATTCGCATAGGACTAGTAGCTAGATGGAGGCAAGAGCTTATAGAAGGGATTAATATACAGCTTAGGGAGGAAGGCTTCCAGGACGATCAAGACGGCGAGGTTAAGGATGACGATTAAGCAGATTACCATGCCAAGACCGGTAATAGAGCTTACATAATGCATATTCATTCATTCATTCATTCTTATGGATATTTGGCTGGCTTAAGGATATGAATGAATATTTGGTCAAAATATTCATTCATTCATTACTGACACCACTGGCCGTGGCTGAGTGGTGTGGAGCTTGTCGCCTCACAATAAGCAACTCTTTTCAGGTAGGAGTTAATTGCTGCTAGTATTAGCATATGAATCGTTATAGAAGCTTCCTATATAATTAATCGCTTAAAGTTAATTCTAAAACGTTATAAGCTAGTATAGCTTCGTAAATAGGCAAATGTCCCTCATTTTGGTATTTAGCAAGAGCTTCTTATGCTATATCCTTATTTTGAGTTATATTGAACAAGAAGTGGTGGATTAATTAGGTAAGGAAATTGGTGATTTGATTTTGGTGAGGCATCCGAGCTCAGGGGGCGTCCGAGTACTATGGGCCCGAGCTTACACAAAGAAGATATAGGAATAGGGGGGGGGAAGGTGTAGGTAATATAAAAATAAGGACAGGCAACTAGAACAGGTGGCAACTCATAGGGTGGTAGGCAGCAGGTCGACAGCTAGTTACAACAATTATTCTCCAAACAGTACTAACGTACAGGACCCCTGTCTATACCATTCAATACCCTAGTTATATTTGCGATAAATCTAAGAATCGGTTATGACTGTACATAAGTCAAGTGAGCGTCTCATCAATTGTGAGATTCTGTTTAGGAAAAGTGGGGAGCATTGAGGAACAGACCCATGAGTACTCCTCCGAGAGTGCCGGCGATGGGGATGGTGGCGATCCATGCGAGGACGAGGAGGCCGACTCGCTGGAAGTTGACTGCCTTCAAGGTGCCGTTGCAGAGGCCGACACCAACGGTAGCGCCAGTGATGCACATAGAGGTAGAGACGGGAAGAGAGAACTGCGAAAAGACGAGGACGGTGATGGCGGCGCCCATCTCCATAGAGCAACCTGGAAAAAACGAGCGGAGTCAGCAGATGCCGTGTTAGCCAGGAGGGAAGGCGACAAACCTCTACTAGGTGAATGGTATGTGATTTTGTTACCCATGACTGTTCAAGAATCGAGTTAGTATAAGTATTCAAGGTACGCCATTGAGCTCCGCTCACCCTTCATGATGTTGTAACCGTAGGTAATAAGGCCGAGTGAGATGGTTGCAGAGAGAACGGCGAGCTGCCAGATGGGGACAGGAGCCTTGGAAGCAGCGGCACTGCCGGTAGACCAGGCGGAGTAGATGACAGCCCAGGGTCCGACCGAGTTTCCAATGTCATTGGCACCATGGGCAAATGATGCAGTACAAGCGGTGAGGATCTGGACGAACGAGTAGGTGTGCTCGACTTCGTTAAGGTACTTCTCTGCGTGTGCATACACATGCCGCATGCGTTCACCCTCCGGGGTGCCAGCAATACCAGTCTGTGCAGCGTGGATGTCATAGTGGAGGCCATAGAGAGCACCGCAAACGATCATGGCAGGAATGCGCTTTGCGAGAATCTTGATGTTGTGAAGCTCGTAGAGCTGGCCAGCGCCCATAGGGTTGTCATGGAGTGTTCGCATAGCCCAGCCTAGGGGACCGCGCTTCTTCATGAGCTTTGCATGCAGCTTGCTCTCGCCCTGAGCTACGAGCTCTTTGTAGGTGAACTGTGTGGCCTCGGCCGCAGCAAGCTTCTTCTCGTTTTCCTCGGCGGGGGTCGTTACGGGCACGTCTCCTGTTTCGGTCCTATTAGCATCATATTCACTGACTAATTCTGGCGAGCGAGTGGAGAACTGTTCCTCCTGCTCCTCCTGGACGACGGCGTAGTTGGGAACATTGGCCCGGTCAGCATCGGCAGGGGCTGGGCGTTTGAAGAGCAGAGGGCCCAGTATGAACATCCACCACTTAATCTTGTTATCCTTCTTAATAATCTTTGCATGCACGAAGGGAACAAAGAAGATGGCCGACAGGACGGCGACACCACCGCCTGTGCCCATGGTGACGGCGGCAACATACCACGCGGGCTTCTTGTTTAGGCCTAGGTTGGGAGAGCCCTTGTAGACGATGGACAGTGTGCAAATGGTACCGGCGATAAGGAAGAAGAAAGGCGAGGTGTAGACGGCCCACGGCACGGGATTCTTGCGAATGTGCACAACGAGCTTGATGAGCATGAATATGGTAGCGGCAAAGCCGGCGGATATGGCAGGAGCCATTCCCAGACCGGCAAAGATGGCACCGAGACCCTTGCCGTTGTTCCAGCTCCACTGGACCTTGGAGGCCCCGACGGTCGCGACACCGACGCCGGCGACGGCCGAGATGAGCGAGTAGGTCGACGAGACGTGGGCAGAGTGTCGCGTGCACCACATGACCCATGAAGAGGCGGCTGCGAGCGCGCAGGTGAATGCGAGCATCTGGACACCGGCATCACCGCGGAAGGCCGAGTTGGGAATGATGCCGTTCTTGATAGTGTCGGCCGTTCGCGCGCCGACAGTGATCGCTCCAAGCATCTCAAATATGGTGCCAAATATCATTGCCTGTCTGTACGAGATGGATCTCGACGAGACACTGGTCGCCCAGGCGTTTGCCACATCGTCTATCAAATTAATTAGTATCCGTACTACATAGAAGCAGGTCCGAGTTACTCACTTGCACCGTTGTTGTAGGCATCGAGCATGGCAAACAAGGTGCCAATAACAAAGACGTAGGTGTACTGGTCAAGCACCATCTTGACGGAGGGTGAGCAGGTGTTAGTCGATAATAGATATCGGGTACTGGAGGCAAGAGAGAGATAGCGAGACAGAGCCTTTATATGCCATATGGCAGAGCCTTCTGCTACCCCCACCTACCCTCTTAGCTCATCGAGGTCTATAAACGTTGTATACAGACAGTGGCAAGAGTGGTTTGCCCTATTTAGATACAATTCGTGCCACGTTCCCATATCGCGGAGTGTGATTCGCAATAACGGCATAACAGCCACTTTCGCAAGCGTCTTGGTATATCCGTGAAGTTGCGTGAAGATTGGAGTGTCGTTCGCGGATGAGGCTCTCGGCGGGGCTTGGGTGTTGGCTAATAAGCAGTCCGCCTTCTTGGGCGGATCCGCTCTTCGCCTTGGCAGGAGACCGATTGTAGTGGATTATTTATATGCAGACCTATGGTTTATGACAGCGATGTCACCCTCACTAAGGCCCAAATCTAGTATCCAGGGAGGCCCTCCTAGCCTGCTTCTGCTGCCAAGTCTCAAACGGCGGCGAAGAGGCGTCTCTAGGGGTGGACGGTCGGTTATTACGTATTGTATCGTGCTACTTATAATTACAAATACGCGTTTGTAGCGCAACAGCTTTTCGGTCATACATATTGTATCCCTTGCAACGTTGAGGTCCTATAGAGGTGGTCCGTGCGGGAACACCAGAATCACGACTCCAAGATTTTCGCGATTTGATTGGCTGGAGATTATCGATAAGAATAGGGCACATTTTAATGTTGCAAGACTGCTTCGCACCTAAAAAAGAGCATCATGTGATCCTCCTACCCCATTTTATGATAATTACTCTCTTTTATTTTGCATCCGTATATAGGTAACAAACAATGGATTGCACTAAACATCGTTATAAAAATGTACAAGATGTTTAATACAGTGTAATGTCTACGCTTAAGCATCTCTCCTCATTCTTGCCCCCTTCGGTGTGGTCGCACTGCCAAGACAAGCTAGAAAATTCCAGAAAACGCAAAGACCGCCCCCCTTTGTATTGGCTCGGCGTTAAAATTTTCCTTGCACAGCCTCTTAAAATTACGAACTGAGCCCAATAGGGAAATTTTGCCTTAAACTCGAAACCATCTAGTGCAGACTTTTGATCGTCTTGGCGTTGTAGGTAAGCCTTGGCATTATAGGTAAACCTTGGCATTATAGCTAAGCCTTGGCGAATCTTTAGATCCGACATGATTTCTTCGTGCTGTGTGCAGGCGGATCCTTCTCTGGCTTCTCGTACCATCGCCCAACTTTGATGCAATGCCCAAGACTGTCCGCGTAGACGAACATGTTCCTCTGAATGCCGAGAGTATCGAACGCTGAATGAAAAGTCCAATCCAGAAGAGAGGGCCTTGACGATGGTTCTGGAAGAGTCCTCCACATGCGTTTTCCTGCTTACATAAGCAGATTCCCTTTGCTTCTATTTTGGTCGGTATCCTTAGCAATCACTTTGCCACCGTAGACATAGGCCTATATAAGGGCCTATGTTCGTCGTAGATAGAACTAGATAATTACATTCATTCGTTCCAATATCATCCAGTTCATCAGGCCTCACACATCCACTGGATACGGGTGGGATCATGCAATCATTCCACCTGTTCGGTTATCCTGCTTCAAGGCAAGCTCGCAAAGAGTATTCCTGACGTACGAGTGGGATAATGAAGGCTGTGATAGAACAGCACCCGAATCCAAAGCCCAGTCAAGACGCTCAAAGTTATTCCAACAAGGAACAGTAAGACCGCTTGTGCCAAGTAATGCCCAGAATTCCGGCGACTTTATCTCATAGATCAGACCCCCGGTGGACCGTTGGCACGCACAGGCATACTGCTCCTTATCCAACGAATTCTCCACCAAGAGTCTAAGGCTCATGGGCCTCGTTTTAGCACAAACTAAATATTTTAAAAATCGAATTTTATATATTTCTATGAGCTACGTCCTAACTATAAGGGTAATTATATATTATATTAATATATTATATTCTTTAAGTAATTATATTCTTTATAAATATATTTTATAGCTTTATGTAACAGGCGCTCCTAAAAGGTATATATTAGATAAGATAGATAAAGGTTTTACTAATATCCCACCAATGTCCTAAAAAAGACATGGTTAGACAGATAGGGGGCAAATAGTTTTACTAGTATCTTAGAAGGATTATAAAGGGAGCTGGTTCTTCTCTAGAGAAGAACTAGCAATTAGTCTCTAAATAGAAGAGGTTAGAAAGCATTTGTCCTTTAATATATAAAGCTTATTCTACCTTTAACTTACCTTCTACTTATCTATAACTCTTATTCTATACTATTAATTAGATAATTATATATTCTAGTTAGGCTGGCCTCTTATAATTCTAATCACTTATAATTCTTTATAGAAGGAATATATGGCTATTAATTAAGGGAAACGATAATCATACATCCCCTAAATGATACGCGTACACCCCCCAATTGATACGCATACACCCCCTACCCAAACAAGCTTAGATCCTTCCACTTCAAGTTAGAATATCACGTGTGTTTGACTTGTTTACATCTGCATCAGTACGCAACCGATGCGCGCCCATACCCAAAACAATACCTCGCATTTGTCCTGCCTTTCTCTACACCCACCATGGCTCTCAACCCACCCCCGTTAAAGCTGTACGACTCTGCAAGGCTTGCTCTTGATGATATTTATAAGTTGGCTAAAGGGCAGGGCTATGCGGTATCAACTTTCCGTTCAAAAACCGACAAGCAGGTGCCACCAACTATGCGCGGGATGTGGCTTTGGTGTGCCAAAGGAAATGACTATAATAAGACCTCTAGGAAGCGCCAAACTAGCTCTCGCATAACCGGCTGCCCTTTTAAACTTATACTTACTCGTACAGTAATTGGGTGGCAGGTAGAAGTACAGGATCCTACCCATAATTACCAGGCGTTTGCCCACGCCGGAGCTCTACCGCATTACTGACAGCGTACTAAGGAAACAAAGAAGACAATTGCTGATATGTCGGCCAGTAGTATTAATCCAAGCAAAATACTTACAAATCTACTCAAGAAGGACACTACAATTTGCCTCTAGGATATCTGCAATGAACGTCAAGCAAATAAGAAAAAGCTGCTTAGTGGGCTTTCCTCTGTACAAGCATTACTTAGGGCTTTTAATAAGCACGGAGGCGGCGATCTTGAATTAAAATACTACTTTGCGCATAAGCAAGACGATCGCGATCGCGTTAAATACTTATTCTTTACTCATCCGGAGTCTCTTAAGTATTTTTAAAAGAATCCAGATGTCCTCCTACTTAATTGCACCTACAAAACGAATAGATTTAAGATGCCTTTTCTACATGCGGTAGGGGTTAGTAATACTAGGCAGAACTTTAAGCTTGCTTATTATTTCCTACCGGGTGAAACAGAAGACGATTATAACTTTATAATTTAACAGATCTATCTTCTCTACTCTTAATATAATATTACTCCAAATGTTATAATTATAGATAAGGAGCAAGCTCTCAAGAACGCACTACGGCGGTACTTTCCTTTGGTTCCTTAATTACTCTGCCTCTAGCACGTTGCCAAGAACGTCCTTACGCATATACAGAATAACTGGGTTACAAGAGCAGATCAATTAGATAAGGAAAAGGATCAGGCGCAGGAGTACCGTGATAACTTTATAAAGCGCTGGGTCAATTGCTAGAGCCAGAAGTCCTCTAAGAAGTTTACTACTGCCTGGGACAAGCTTATAGAGGACTATCGTAATTAGGAGCGCCTTACTAACTACTTACGCGATGAGTGGTGGCTATACCAGAGGGAATTTGTAACTTGCTATACTAATCTTTAAATGCACTTTGGAAATCGTATTATATCGCGACTTAAGGGCGCGCATGCCAGATTAAAGAGCTTCCTCCAGGTATCTTCTAGCGACTTATTCGACGTGGTTCAGAACATTAAAAACCTTATTAAGAACGAGATAAATAACCATACAATCACCCTAGTAAGGCATAGAGATCGTCCACCACATAACGTTTGCGAGCTGGAGTTTGATGATATCCTTTACCAAGTAACGCCTTAGTGCCTCCGCTACCTTAAGACCCAACTAAAGCTTGCAAAGTCTCCTAATTACCAGCTAATCTATAGTGGTGCGTAGACTGCAGTATACGGCCTCCTATGCTGCTATATACTCCACCAGCAGCTGCACCGAAGCGCCACCTCAGTACTTAAGATTGAGCTTACTCAAATCAACGAACACTGGTAGTTTAATCACCCTTAATCAGATCCTCCTCCTAGCCCACCTATCAATCCTCTACTTCGTATTCAAGAGCCCGTAATTGTTGAGCGCCGCCGTGGCCGCCCGGTTGGCTCTACAAATACGAATCGCATTGATACCTCAGCTCGTCGCGAGCCATCAGCGTTCGAGCGAAATACCGAATATACTCAGCGCGGGCGTGGCCGTGGCCGTGGCCGTGGAGGCAGATTGCAAACGTCAAGCAGAGGTAGCAGCACCCAAATTAGTTCGCGCGGTGCCTCGCAAGCCACTGCGCAATCCAATCAATCAACTTAGGAATAGGTAGGTGGAATTACAGGTGGTGAGAACGGTGGTGGAAGTGAAGATACCAGTGCCTTACCAGATGTCGACGGCAATATTCAACAGGCTTTTAGAGGTCTAGGGGCTTTGCCCTTTTATAAGGACTTTACTAAGGCGTCTTTTCGTGCATTCTAAATTTGATTTAAATTCTACTAGTGGTACTATAGTTAAAATCAAGACTTAATTAAGGAATTGCAGTCATAAAAAGTTACATTTTAATCTTGATTTTCACGATATAGATGTAAACAAGTCAAACACACGTGATATTCTAACTTGAAGTGGAATGATCTAAGCTTGTTTGGGTAGGGGGTGTATGCGTATCAATTGAGGGGTGTACGCATATCATTTAGGGGGTGTATGATTATCGTTTCCCTTAATTAATAATAACGGGCTATACCTCCTTACCCCCTAAAATAACGCCCTTACTATAAGAGGCTGGTAGAGTCTCCCTAAAGGAGTGCATTCCCTCTACTTATAAAGGAGTAGATTAAGAAGCTATAGCTAGTCTGTCTAACTTTCTAAGACCCTTAAAACAATTACTGCTAGGGAGTTATTGGAGCGGTTGCTATATAAAACCCTATAAAAAATAAAGAAGTTAGAGATATAATTAAAATAAGTATATTAAGACTACTAAGAACAATTATAAGGACAATTGGGAGTGTTACGGCGCTGGTGGAAAACGGTGGATCTTGGCAGACGTGGATTATGGTAGACGCGAGTCACGTGACTCGAGGACCGCATAAAATATCGAGCGGCGCTGCTATTCTTCTCCTTCCTTTCTCTAGCTTTGGATCCTCGTTTATAGACTACCAATTGTACAGGCTTGCGCGTCCCTCTTACCGTGCTCGTGCCTCGATTGACTGAGTCGCTAACAGGGAGAAGTATAGATACCCTAGATACAAAGCGGACTTAAAGGGGCAACGCTACACTACGCTATAATATTAGATAAACCTAAATTCCATATAAAGGAACTTAATAAGTATAATAGTAATAGTCTTTAGAACTGTAATTGTTTTATCCGTTAATATAAAACCAAGCTTTAGCTAGATCTGAAATGTTACTCTAACAAGTATAATTAAACACTAATTACTTATACTTTCCTGCATAGCACCATTAAGAGTTTATAGACTCACTATAAGAAGAACCTTACTATACCCCTTAAATTTAGCGAACTTAAGTCTTGGTTAATTAGGTCTAAGACCCTACTAATTAAGGAATAGATTATAACTAGTAATACTATAATACCAAACAGTAAGAAGGCTAGAGTGTAGTCTAGTTTATAAACTACTTAAAAGAGCTAGAAGATAATATACCCTACTTAGACCTATAGGACGACGTTATATAACTTTATCAGCTACTTGCTAAGTTACAACCTAAGATTTAACAGGCCATATAGGAGAAGGGCGAAATTCCTACCTTTTAAGAAAAGTTTATTTCTAAAGCTACTTAGATTAAGAATACTAAAAGAGACTATCTAGGCAAGCGAAAAAAATATAACGCTAATAATAAAGAGCATAAGACTAAACCTAGCTTTAATAATAGGGGAAGATTCCAACCTAACCGCTCTATAGAAGGATAATATAAGCAGGCTTTATAGCCCTAGAATAACGCTGGTTAACCCTAGAATAATAATAGGCAAAAACCTAATCCAAATAAGTAGAATTAAGAGACATATATTTTTGTTATAACTACGGCAGGAAGGGCTATATTTAGCACTTCTACTAGTAGAAGAAGTAAGAGTTGGAATTAAGAAAAGAGAGAGCCTAGTAGACCTTTACTCCCTTACACTAGGCTAGTAAGAGAAGGAGGGAGTAAGCTACCGCATGGTTATTCCCGTCTCTATTTAAGTTAATAATAAATAAGTAACGCGAGACTGCCTTATAGACAGCGGCGTAACTATAGGGTTTATTTCTTAATTACTAGTAAAAGAATTAGATTTGGACCTTAGTGGCTTATAGGTATATACTATTTAAAGTATTAGAGGCTACTAGATTCTATACTATAGGGAACAAACTTTTTCTATGGCCAGCTAGGACCATAATAGTCTATAGGATATATAGGAGATACGCTTCTACGCTGTAGAAATTAAGGATTATAACCTTATTTTAGGATACCTATAGCTTTAATAAGTTAATCCAGATATTAATTAGCCTTTAGCCTTATATTAACATCAGAAGTCTTAACTATATATTATAGTTAAAGATTAAAAGACTTTTTTAAACCATATATAAGAAAAAGGGTGGGTATATGCTATATATACTACTCTTAATACCAAGAATAGGGACATGGGGTATTTATTTTTAGATATCTGGCTATACACAGTTAAGGAACTAGAGATTTTATAGAAATATATAGACTTAGAGAACATTTCCAATAAAGAGGCTACATAAACCTTACTTATACTATACAACCAGCATCGCCCAAAAGTTAAAAGTCACAAACACGCTCAGAACACGTCATTTTTACGCGTCTACACGTCCGAATACACCTTCGAAGCTGCGTACTACCCGCAATGAGCCCGCAGGGGTCTGCTGCGAG
>Ga0307507_10003866_pt1 | contig 27892 bp, 32 predicted proteins | sample 7_EM_MG_FD_207223 | JGI IMG/M metagenome (GOLD analysis project Ga0307507, IMG submission 207223) | Populus trichocarpa ectomycorrhiza microbial communities from riparian zone in the Pacific Northwest, United States - 7_EM | ecosystem: Host-associated > Plants > Roots > Unclassified | place...
TTTTAACCACACTATTTTCATGGGTTCGTGATGGTGATGCCAAAGGGGGTACCCAATCGGCTACATTGTCCTCTTTGTATTAAACACATCATATCTTCGATATTTCACATAATTCTGACACACCTTGTGGCACTTTTATAGAAACCAGATTCCGAATACACGATGAGAATAGAAGTACAGTACAGTAGTAAGCTCAAGGGAATTGGTATACCGGGAAAACAATAATCCGAATTCTCCACTCAAGAATGATTGAGAACGCCTCAAGGTGGACAAAGGGCCGCGGCTGTTGTGCTCGGGTGCGGTGCGGTGCCGTGCGGTACAACACAGCACAAGACATCCAACGTTTTGTGCCAACCTTAAGTTATCGGTGCATGCGGCGACCCTCACACCCCCTCCAAAAAATTAACAAAACCATCACATCCGAACACCCACGCTCTCTCGGACACATTAATACCCCCAACATGAGGTTCCTACTGTCGAAATACCGGATACTTTCCCAGGTGAGGCATCCTAGTTACCTGCTATTAGAGGAGCCTAGGGAAGCGAGGCAAAAAAAAAAACCACAATCCCTAACTCAAGTCCCAGACAGCTACTCGCCCATTCGTGCCAGCCCTCACAAATTCCTACAAGTTCTCTTACAAACGACAGCAGCTCCGGTTGCTCTCTGAATCTACCCGCCAGACCATCGAGGGTGTCTTGTCGACTGCACCGGTGGTCCTCTTCATGAAGGGAACTCCAGAATTCCCGCAATGCGGGTTCTCGCGCGCTTCCATTCAGATTCTGGGCTTGCAGGGGGTCGACCCGAAGAAATTTGCAGCTTTCAATGTTTTGGAGGATAATGAGATTCGGGAGGGTATTTTTTCCTGATGCCCTTTTGGCGATTTCGGCGATAGTGGCGGGTGCGGGCTAATTCCGATGGCGGAAGCTGGAGTAGGTATCAAGGAATACTCCAATTGGCCAACTATTCCTCAGCTCTACGTTAATAAGGAGTTCATCGGCGGGTGTGATATCCTTGTCTCAATGCATCAGTCTGGGGAACTCGAGGATTTGCTAGAGAAGGAGAAGGTCCTTGTTCCGCCGGAGGAGAGTGCCGATGCCAATGCTGAGAAGCCGAGCTCTTGAGGTGTGCGCTGAGGCGGCAAGAGAGGATAGAAGCCACCCATAGGTTGACTAAATAAAAAAATAAAAAATAAAAAAGGATGGGATTTTTCTGTGCTCTTGAGATACTAGTGCTCTGCTCTGTAAAAGCCTCCGACTGATGTTGTAAACTGCGTGTGGGGTTTCCCGAATTTCCCTCCAGTAATTTTGATAAGTTATCAAACAAAGCTTCAATATACCTCTCTCGCGCGCCCCTTGTCGCTATGTGTTATACTAGCTGCATTATGGTCAATTGGCTTTAGATTCCGGATATCCTTATAATTATTGTGTAGCCATCTTCCGGGGTGAGTGCAGGATTGGGGCGTTGGGTAACCTGGACAAAGGTATTATGGTCGCGTGTAACCCAGATCTCAGGCCTCGGTACGAACACCCCCCCCTCCAAAAAAAAAGTCCATCCATCCCTCCACCAAACCCACCTCCGAGCACAGCTCCCCAACCGCCACCATGCCTCCCCGCATACCAACTACGAATTTACCATCCTGCCTCTCCTCTCTCCGAATACCTCCAATCCGTACGCCCCGCCCTATCCCCCGTTCCACTCAATTCCACTCCTACCCCCGCTAATGCTACATCTCTAAACCAACAGCGAAACTCCACTTCTCTACCACCCCCATAGTACTAAAAAAAACCGCTAACCCACGACCCAATGATCTCGTAAAATGGGCCAAATCCGAAAAAATCCGCATAGAAAACCTAGAGAAACGTGAGGAACGAAAGCAGGAGCGCCTATCCTCCCGCGTCGACCCGGTCTTAGGAACGGACACCAAATTCGTCGAGTCCTTCGACGTGCAGCCTCCACCCCTGCCCCCCGTAGATTGGGCACGTGCAAACGAGGTCGACCCTCTCGCCGGGCACACGGAAAAAACACACCTAAACCACTACCTCACACCCGAAGACCTCGCCGAAGCACTCGAGCGCTCCTACCGCCTCACGAAGCCGTATATCAACAATCTAACGGAGTCGGGATCCGCCGGTTTCATGGACCACCAAAAGGAAGAAGGCCTCGTCAGCGCGCACAAGGAAGCGCACGACCGTGCCGTCGCTGCGATCCAGCGGATCGCGAGCCTGAGTATTGGGTCCAGGAGCGATAAAATGAGGGTTCAGAAGGCGAGGTGTATAGATTTATTCGGCAGGCATGTCACGGATGAGACCCTCCCGCGGGACCCGGGCGCGCCGGACCCGGCCGAGTCGAAGAAGACACCAAGGGCTGGGCCGGATACGGGGAGCAGTGAGGTTCAGGTTGCTATCCTGACTGTGAAGATCAGGAACCTAGCGAGGCATTTGGAGTTGAAGGGCCCAACGGATAAGCATAATAAGAGGAATTTGAGACTGCTGGTGCATAAGAGGCAGAAGCTATTGAAGTATCTGAAAAGGAAGGAGAAGGGTGGTGTTAGGTGGAGGAACGTTATGGAGGCTATTGGGTTGGATGATAATGCTGTACAGAGGGAGGTCATGATGTAGGCTGGCTTTTCTCTCCGCCGAGAAAATTGGAGGTGGGATGGGAGGTGTATATTTAGCACATATATTCTTTTGTCCTCTTTTACCTTCTTGTATACAAATTTCCTAGAGCGTAGGACCGGAGGCAAGTGGTAAATATCATGCTTCTGCCCGAAACGATTCTACAACATCACCTAGAGGAGATGATCTTGCACTTCTTGAACTACTTCTTGAACTGTAAAGCGTATTCAGGCCTAGAACGGATATCTCCTCATTCCCCAAAATCCCCAAGCCTCCAAATATCTCATTTACGTCCCACTGCCAAATTCCCAAAATTCCATTTAATCACAATCGCTCACTCGACCTATAAGTAGTTCCTCTCCCTCACGCCTGACCGCCAACCGAAGGGGTCCGCCTACCGACACCGCAAACCCCCACGGCCTTTAGAAACTGGCATACCCTACCATCCCCCGAAGCAACGAGGGGTATACAGAGCGTATTCTAGACTGGAATTCAAGGAGTAAAACTACCGCATTAAGCATACCACCGAAAAGCACTCGAGACCTGTTATGGAGGAGCTACGATAAATATGAGATCGATAGCTTCCTGAAGTGTTCGTGGTGGGGGAGGAGAGTATAACACCCCCCAAGGTGACAGTACACGAATTGGTCTTCGTCTGGGAATATATTGCAAGATCTGTTTAAAACCTACCACTGTATAGTATCATATCGCATAGCTCTACTCTTTATATCTAGTAGCAAGAACAGCGCACTCTCCAAGGGGTAAGCATATAGTATTTCCTAGTTCATCCATTCCAAGATTCTTTGAAGGCTCGATTCCTAAAATGCAAGCCGGTGGGTTCTTGAATTCCCGAGTGAGTGTTGGTGAAACTTTCTCAGGAAAAGTCGATCGGTTCTGTTAGTGATGTTGGTGTAAGCCGGACTTGCCTTCTTTCTTTCTTTATTTTTCTCTTTCAGAATCTTAGATTTACCATTTCTGCCGTTTTGTGGAATCCCCGGTGGGGGGATTTTTTCTTTTCTTTTTCTTTTTCGTTTTGATGGAGCAATCCCATTGTGATATGTCAGGTTAGGGTATACTGATGGGATTGTCACCAGGTTTGGTGCCTTGGGGGGACTGGTTTCCAGTGATATGTGACAGTGGGCCAACTATAATACATAGGTTGACTACCACAAGCTGTATGATATTTATTCTATCAAAGTTTAGTTTCTTTTCTCTGTACTTATTATACATCGAACCACAGACACCCTCTTTTGGTTCCTATTGCATTCTTTCCTCTGGGTCCCTCACGGCGGTCCTTCCCATCCACAGCGATTTCCCCTCACGGCGTGATTTTCTGCCTGTGCCTTATCGATTCACCATCATGTTTTGCTCTTGTAAATTACTAAAATCTAGGGACTCCGGGTGAGGGTCGTTTTGCTTGGGAGAGCTCTTGCATGCCCTAGAAATGTTTTTATGATCCCTGGGGTGTTAAGCTGGCAGTACTTGACAAATATTGGCCCGGAAGGGGAGGAGGAGTATTGAGCGCTAGAATTATATAATACCAGTGGAAGGAAGGAATTCCCTAGTACAAGTAGTGACTTTACATTTGTTCGTTTCTGTCGAGTCAATTACGGGCCCTACGTGCTGAGTCTGAGATCTGTATATTGTTGCAAAATTTCTCATTTCCCAGGAAAAAAAGGAAGAGGATTTCATCTGTGGGGAAGTAATAGGTGCTCAAATTATGATTTAACAGCAAGTTGAATCGCCAGTAGTCAGTGATATCAATAAGGGAAGGTTCAGAGTTGATACTCTTTGGGAGGGGTGAGTTTTTTTACAGTAACTCATGCACTAGCACAGCTGTTCTGCTCTATGTTATTTTACGTTATTAACCTTCATAGAAAAGTCAGAATCTCTCCTCTTCTCTGAGGAGTGCCACGATGTACGACATTAGCTGTCGTCAAGGGATATATCTCACATCGGTGTTCAGGCCGAGACATGCCCGGGTATGGGGGCGGAGAACAGGGGGTTAATGGCACAGTATTGAACGCTTTGACCCAAACCCCCCTGTCCATCACTAAAACCTCTGTCTTAACATCCGAGCTTTTACTATATAGTAGTAGTATCCTCATTCCTAACCCCGGCCCGTCGGGAGCTCAGGAATCACGTGAATACCGTTCTGAACCCGAAGATTGCCGGCCCCGCAGTCTGAGCTAATAACTGTCTCTCATAGCCCGATGGTGGAACTCTAAATTTCCGAGACGGGCCGGAGAGGGTGCATTTGAGACACCGGGAGGTAACGGTCACTCGGTAGAACATGCTCCCGCCAATCCGCGAGAAAGTTACGGAGCCCGTTCGGAATTCCGTGGCGGTAGAAACGTGATTTCCCGTTATTAATAGGATGGCTTCAATTATAGCGTATCTGAGGGGGTAGAATAGGAATGGGAAGGGAAGAGGGAGCCGAGGGAGCCGAGGGAAGAAGGGGAGGAAGAATTGAGGATGGCTAGAGGGGTAGTGGTGTCAGGACTACCGGTCTTCATCCTATACTACCGATGAAGGCGATGCTTTGGAGGAGGAAGCGACAGCTCGGATTAGGGAATCCTAAGATACCTGGGACTCCCGAGCTTTAGATTGAGGGAGCGAACGGTTCCTTAATGCTAACATGTTGGTTGGCTGGCTGATTAACTTTCTAGAGAGGATGGGGACCCAGAACGGTCCCAAGAGCGTATAAATTACCCAATAGGGATACTTACTCTTGCTTTGACATGTTCCGAGGTATATTCAAAGATCTGGTTTACCGCTTTAAAATTTCCTAAACTTAATCAGTCGTCTACTCCAACCACAAACCTGCCAACTCCGACATCATCCAGACTCCTTTCACTATAGCCCAGCCCACAGGAAGAGAGGAATACAGAATCAGAAGCTGTTGAGAAACTTCAGAAATCCAGTTAGAGAGTAAAATATGATATCAAAGGAGATTCAGCAGTAAGTTAAGCGGTCACATGCGAAATTCTTGAAGAATCCATGCATTTATGGCAAAGGTATTGTGTAGCAGGAAAAATATTCTAGAAGCCTACTAGATCTGAGACCAGTGGAATAGGCTATAAATTATCCTCTCGTGATTAACAAAATAACTATAGTAAACGGGACGGAAGATCTACACTACGCCCCCTAACAGTAACTTTAACGTCACTCCCGCCTCTAACTGTAGCTGCTCTCATGCGTGAAGTCCAACATGCGGATTCCCCCCACAATTCCACGGGGGCAATGAACGAGCCCCCGTCATATATGGAGAACCAGACATAAGCAGTGGTGAGCCTCTCCCCGAAAAAAAAAAGAAAAATTGCCGACGTTATCGAAGGCAGAGGATAACCTCAGAGCCCCCAGCACGGTCTCAATCATAACAAATCACTCGCAAGCAGGCTCGGGAAAAACGCATGACAACAACTGGCTCAAGACATCCCGCTGCAGCAAGCATGGGATATTCTACCACTCCAGCAGAATGCCCTTTACATTAACTCCCCCCTCCCTAATCACACAAGCGAAGTATCTACAGTGCGGTGTAATGAGGGTAGGCAGCCAGTCATAAACCTAGGCAGCAGCGATTAACCCTCCGGCGAAAACGGAGTAATCCAGAGCCCAAGTGTAGTCACTACCAAATCAAACGGAATCAACCAATTTATCGAAAACCAGCACGCGCCGAGCACAAGTGCAAGTACCTACCTACCTACCCACCTACTAAAGATCCATCCGGAGCGACCAAGGTAATAAAACTAATATAAATATATGTATGTATGTATGTATGTATGTATGTATGTATGTGTATTATATAATATAATACATAAAAGTGTGAAAAAAAAATAATCCTGCACTCACCAGTCCGAACCAACTATTCGGATCTGATTGTGCAGTCAGTCAGTTAGTCAGTCAGTGGGCGAGTGAGTGAACGAGCAGTAGCACGGGTAGTACACATTCCAGGACCTTGAAAACGTCAGCTTAAATAAATGAATGCATGCATGCACGAAACGTGTAGTAAGATATCCCGCAAAAAGCATATACCCCCACTAATAATACTGTAAATGCCTATGGGCCGTGATGTGGGAAATTACCCGCAGCACAGCCACTTAGTTAAGTATCGCTGGGTAGTTACAGTCGATACCAGAGGAGGAGAAGGAGGTGTATTATAAGTTTAAACAATTGGAAAGAAGCGGAGGAATGGGATAAGACTGCTGGGGGGCCTCTTGAACTGTTAAGCTTTTCGGGAGTTTGGGGTTTGGGGGTTCCTCCGCGGATTAGGGTGCGGTTAGAGAGGCATAGCACGGGGGTGTTGTATTTCCAGTATACAGCATTAGGCAGCACAGTGTAATATTTTCCGACAGGTGTGCTAGAGAAGGGCAATAAAGGCTGGGGCGAGGAGGGGGTCATCTTTGTTCAATGGCTTACTTGGATTGTGGTACCAGAACGCAAGTTAGTCCTGTTTACAACGAAAGAAGGGGGAATACCAGAGAAGGATAAGCAAATAAAGGCTGGGCGATACTATAAAAGGCAAAATGGGTTTCTTTGGCAATTACTCATTTTTATTTTATTTTTCCAGAGACAGGGTTCTAAGCTAACCTTCTTTTGTTTTTGATCGCAAAAGTTGCGAAGAATGATATCATATCATACAAGTATAATAATCAATAAATTCAATTTCTCCTGACACTTCTTCTCAACCCGGGCCTCTCACTATCCCTGTCCCCGATGCTATCGCCTAGGGTATCACCTAATCTTCCTCTCTGCTGGTGGTGCTGGTGGTGCTGAGCCCCAAACGAACTTGGTCCCCCCTGTCCTCCCGTACCCGTCCTCGCTGGCATCCTACCTACTACTGCTCCTATTCCTACACTACTATTCCCTCCAAATTGTACTCCTACACTCATGTCCCTAGCGTAAGAACTACCGATTGCAGCGGAGGAGCGCCAACCTGGTGTTTCCGTGCCAGATCTCCCAAACTTGCTCATCAGTGAAGAAGCGCTTTCATCTCTTCTACTAAAAGGGCCCCCACTGTATGATGGTGCACGGTACATGAAATCCGCGACGCTTGCTGGCCTTCGTATCTGATTGCCTAACGTCCTTGAGGAAACCGGATCATTAAAGCTCCTAGTTGTATTCCCACCTCCTAATTTGTCAACGCTACAAGCAACACTAGAGGGAATTGCTCCCCTGGATTGGCCGTATTGATATCCTGGACTACCTTGTTGCTCGGACAAATGTTGGGAGGGATTAACTCCACGGATTGGCATAGGCATAGCAAAACCATCTCTGTCCTGCGCTTGTGGAGGTGGACCGCGTCCATATGGTGGTTCCGGGGATCGACAGTTCGACGACGATCCGTAGTAATCTTTCCCTTGGCTTCGCACAGAATCATCAATAAGGGGTGGGTCTTGCTGACGAAAATGGGGCTTAAATGGCCTGTTCGTATTGGTAATATACCCCATCGCCGACTGCCTGCCGTCCTGCATTTGTTGCCGCTCCTCTGGGCGAATAAACCCGTTACTAGACACCAACTCCGGCAGCAGAGGCTGGTCTTCGTTTTGGCTCTCATCTCCAAAGAAAGGAACCTGTTGCCCTCCAGATGTGTTCGGATAACCAAGATAAGACAGGCCTTGGTACCCTTGTTCCTTTCGAGGTCCAAACCAGGGCCGCCGAGGGTCTTCAGTGTCACTGGCAGTGGATCTAGCGCTAATGCTTGTCTGATCCCTTTGAATATGCCCGTTTCTATGATCCGTAATGTGGGCATGACCACCACCCCCAAACAGTTGCTCTTTCTGCTGTACAAACGAAGGTAGCATCGGTGGTGGCATATTCTGTCTCTTGTTTAACTCGTCTCTAAAGTATCTAGCCCGAATGCTCGGGTCATCGTCACCTTGATCAGATGCTTTTCTTTTTTCAGGCCTCCCATCGTCGGCAGGTATACGGGACGATGACTCGTGCGGGAGAGTCTGCGGTGACGAGCGGTTTAATTGAACTACCTGCGAAAGATCATTGGATCCCGCAGACGGCACCCGTGCACGAAATGCTGCGAGTTCTTGACGGGCATTTGCTAACTCTCGTTCCAAAACCGCATTTCGCCTTATTAGTCAGTAAAAATAGACTATAAAAGTGATTCAATGTTGATTGTGCAAGACTTGTCTCGTTAAAACAGACCCCTTCAGCTCTTTTCCTCTGATCAGCTCATCCTTGACTTTTAATAAAACCCTTCTCTGGTCCTCAACTTTAGTTTTAAGGGTTTCAGACAAGGTCTTGTAATGTTTGGCTATTCGTATAAGATTATTTGTCCTGAACTGTGATTCAAATCAATATATATCCAATCATTACGCATGCATATCGGGAGTCATACCTTAATAGCCCCAGCCACATCCTCTAGAAGCTCCGATTCGGGGCGAAAATAATCACGAAGATCCATGGGGACCTGCACCGCAATGAATCGGAGTTGTCAAAACCCAAACCCCAAACCCCTGTCCGACTCTTTTTCCCCGGGATCCCCATCTGAGACATGGCTCACCTCACCAGCACCCACCCCAGCTAACGATATCCCATCACTTTTGCAGTAAGGACAGCTGTATGTTTTACTTGCAGCTTCTGGTGGAACTGGTAGTTGAGGGGGACTGAAATCAGCCTGTAATTCTTTCTTTTCTCTTGCAGTTTTTTGCTTCTTCCGCCACTCACTTGGAACTAGGAATCATACCGCCGTCCTGAAAAACGTGGGACGAACACACAATGTGGCCACAACTAGCCAGCCAAAAGGCTGGGTAATTAGTTGATTTACCCCTGCCAGAGTCTATCGCGCTGTCACCCTGAGTAGAAGAGACCGGCAGGTAACAGACACAACAGTAAATTATCAAATCCTCAGAATTCCGAGTGTCAGAAGCTGCAGCAGAGGGTATCTGTGGTTCCGGGCGTGGCGGAGGCGATGAGGGCATTACTGAAGAAGACATCAGTGATTCTCTTTTTTTTTCCCTCCTAGTGCCAGTGATTGAGGATTCGGAATTTCAGGATTCGCGGAGCCTGCCGGGTGGATTTAGGCGGGTTCCACAGCTCGGGCTTACTGGAGTTTGCTTCCGCTGAATAATCTTGTCTTGGCATACAGGGGCTGTTTTTTGGGTTTTCAATTTTCAAACCCCACGATATCCTCCCGCACGAGCCATCTGCGCCTTCATCTGCACTTTCCTCAACTACCACATCGCGTCTTCTCAATTAGCCTTCATCGGGCTGCCTTGCAAGGCATACCTTATTCACCTCCAAGCTTTGCGCTGACAATTTGTTCAGCGTCTTCCACTGTCATCAACGCTTCCGAACAATCATGTCTGTCCAGCCCGTGGTCAACGTGCGTTCAGCCCCACCTCAAACTCGTCATCTCAACCACTCGCTAACCCGCTTACCCGCCACCACAGAAATACACAGTTGGATCGAGAGGGATCTGGGAGGTTATTCGGCGGTTCCTCGCTGTTGATCCCAACCGTTCAAGTGGTGTTCCGCTGAACCCTACATTTCGTAACCCCGGCCCCGCATCATTTCCCGCCCACAAGTACACCGACCCCGTGACTCTTCCTGCGGCAGACATCGCCCAGAATCCTTACTGGCAGCGTGATACGAGACGCAATTACCCTCAATTGAGCACATTCAAGCAATCTGATATTGCCGGGCTGCTTGCGGTGGGCTCTGCAGCCAACCCACGCATAGGGGTCGGCCAAGAGGGTGAGAAACAACTTGTCGCCGTCAAGGAGGAGGGAGAAGGTGGTTTGTCATTAGCGTTCGAGAAGGGTGGTGAGAAGGCTATCTCGGAAGTTCTCGGGGTCGACGGCTTGCCACCTTTCCCCGGACAAGGCACGACATGGAAAATCGTCAAGGACGAAGGTTTCCCGAGCCAGTATGTGTGCATATTTTTCTATTTCATTTAAGCTTTCGGATGATTACTAACTAGCATGTGTCTCTCCCATCAGATACCCTTGCCGGAACTTCAATTAGAAGACAAAGGCAAGGCCTTGGTCGGGGAAGTGCCGAACCTAAAAATGCACGACACTCTGTTAATGTAAGACGATAGATCCGGTTTTGGGGGGGGGGGGGGCGAGCGTAAATGTTCGTTTGGGTTGTCTCGCTTTTCTTTTTTTCCTTTTTCCCTTCTTCCTTGCACCGATGTTCGAATACCGATAAATTGTTAGTGGATAAGCTTAGTTGTACATCACATGCATCCACAAACCTCATTTAGAATTGAACGGTTGAACCCGTACCAATATACCAAACGTACGTGAGATTTCTCAGCAAGGCAAGTTAAACACACTAAACAGTCCAGACTGGTCCAGACTGGTCCGGTCAGTCTGCAAGGTGATTCAGTCCATCCCGGACCAGTACAGTTTAGTGCAGTACTATTATATAGCGCATGCCTCATCACTCGTATCATAATAATATCGTAATCATATCATACCTGCATACATACCATACATACAGTACACAGCATTGTATCGCAGACTACCCTTTTACAAAGCAAAAAAATTCCAAGGATCCGAGTGACCAACCCCCTCAATCCGTTCAAGCTTCCAGAGTCATACTCTATTTTCACACACCCCTGCCCTAAATAAGAAATAAAATAAAAAAATAAAATAAATGAAGGGATAAACAAAAAAAAGATACATAGCTGAACTGCTTCATCCTTCCCTAGCCCTACAATGCAGTGTAGTCCAGTACAGTCCATCCGTCCATCCGTCCGTCCATTCCAAACAGACTGACGGTACAGCACACAAACCCCAAATTAAGCCCCACAACAAACACAAACACAACGCACAAGCATACTAAGCGACCTGCACCCTCCAGCCGCTAGGGACTAACCCAGCCCTATTGTTACCAAGCCAATCTTTCATACGCAACATAAGACAAATAGTCTACCACAAGACAAGCCACAAATCACATCGGTGGCGTAGCACAGCCCCCCCCCCCCCTTCCCGTCCGTCCCTTGTTTTGTTTTTTTTTGTTTTTCCGCCTTTTCCATTTTTTCCATCCAATAGGAAGTAGAGACAATTATAAATCATTCACGAGCTATGGTACCGGTACAGTGGGTACCGTAGTGGAGGTTGACTTGACTTGCCTTGCTTGTACCCGGGTGGAGTGCCGTACCGTGCTGTACAGAAATAACTCTCATTTTTTTTACCTGGGCTAGCGGGTAGTATTGTGATCTCGCGGGGGTATCGTACAGTTCGGCGAACTGTATGGTGTGGTATGTGTGTATGATGCCGCCGGTAAGGACGTACTGTACGATACGTGGAGAAGGGATGAAAGGGAAGAAAAGGGTAATTTTGGTGTCGGGCTCGTGGCAGTGACTAAGTTAAGCTTTGGTACTAGTATATGACACAGGGACTGACACCGCGCTGGTATGGGTGCCCTACTGTATGGGATGGATGGGATGGCTTATGTTTCTCGTGGGAGGGAGTTGTGGTACTGTTCCGTACCTGGTGCGTGGTACCGGTAGTGGCAGTACAGCCTGGTGCCAAAAGTTCTAGCGCCCCAGCTGGGACAGTACTCGTACCGTACGGTACATGTAATAGCCTTTTGTGTCACGGCACCAAGTACCAGCTGGGGACGCCAGAACTTTCAGCACACGGCTGTACGGTGCCGTAAAAACTTGTGTTATCCACTATCCAGATCCACCTAGGCCAGGTGTCTAATCTCCGTGTTCAGAGACACGACCCCCCTAGGAAGGGTTAGCGCTTTCCTCACACGGTCAAGCCTTTGTGTCCTAGATGCCATCCGCAATTCTGTCAACCTGTCAAGCCAAACCTATATATAAAGTTAGTGGGCTGAGGCAGGGATTGATGGAGATTAGAGGCCAGGCGGAGATAACTGTCCGGCAAGAAGTTATTGAACAGTCATTTAAAGTTAACCAGCCAAATATATCCCTGCCCTTTCGGGTTCATTGTTCCCTGTACTAGTACTTGCAGTGGATAACATGAGTTTTTACGGTATTTGGTTATCGGTGGGGGGCTTTGCTCTTCCTTGTTTTCCTTTCCTGGGTCAGCGGGGGATTTGGTATGATTGAAGGAGGAGGATGAGGAGGGATACCCCGAAACCAAGATCTGGATGACAAATAGATCTGATTTTGCCCGGGATAGGAATATAACCTCGGTAGAGATTGTGAAAATGGGCGAATGAATGGAATTGCCCAGGTATGGTTCAAGGCGTCTAAAGCGCGTATCATATCATGCCCTAATGTATGCAGGCGCACTCACGTATGATAATGCCTGCGCCTGTGAATAAAGGATAAAGGCTTCTAAAAACCAGGAATGGGTTTTTGAAGGTCTAATGTTCAATTCTGGCTCGTGTTCGGTTTCTTTTTGGATGTTTTTCGTAGCTTACATGCTGAGATCAGTTCAAACCCATTGATTAACCATTTGACAAAGTTGTGTTTAATTGAGACTAAATTAATCACTTTGGGTTTGAAAATTGTGGGGAAATATATATATATATATAAAGCTCAGAGTTGTGAATATTAGACCTCCGAAATTAATCCATCTTCCGTACTTCGAACCCTTTATTTACCCTTTACAGTACAAATACAAGCATTATTATACATAGGTGCACCTGTAGGTATACACGCTTTAGATGCTTTGCATCATATCACACGGGTATTCTCGCTGGCCTCTGTAACTGCATAGTTACGGTACAGGCAACTAATTAACCCCGGTTGGTATGATATTTTATGCAGCATACCTTACCCACCTACCGTACTCGTATAATAACAGCGGGCACGCTCGTAATATCGAAGCGCTTTAAAAAGAGGACTGCTTACTGCATACCACCCCCAAATCCAAGCAAAAAAGAGCCAAATTTCGGAGGTATGCAATAACGGCCCTTTTATATATATGATATATATATATATAAAACAGGTTTCGACATTTACGAGCAACTCGTGGGGTCCGCAACTTATTTAGAACCTAGGATAAGAATTCCACGTTGTGTTCTAGAGTGTAGACTATGGGGTACGGTAAATAGGATCATGTGCTCTTCTCCCTCCCTCCCTCCCTCCCTCCCTCCCTCCCTCCTTCCTTCCCTGCCCACAGTTGTTTACTCACGCTGCATGCTGCCCGCTACCGTACCCGGACTAGCAATACCAGGGAAAGTGATCTTCGAGATTGCCCCGTTAGCTACATACCGTATCATATCACGCGCTACTATCGTATCTCCTAACAAAACCGGGAGAAGAAGAAGGCGTGAGTTTATGTGCGGTCATTTGCTTTGTCTTCTTGTGTTACGTATCATACTGTATCGTATCGTAAACAACCGTACCGAATCGAATCGTAAGAAACGGGTGAACGGGGGATGTGCGATTGACAACTCGTTAGTATTATTTATAAAATTTAATGATGGAGAAAATGAGAAGAAAAGAATGCAAAAGGTGGATATGATACGATAACAGTGTACCGATACTGTACTTCATCACGATTCCCGAACCGAACCTAAAAAAAACCATGTAGAATGCCATACCATACCGTTACGATACCAAAATTCCAGAAGAAAAATTAATTAAAAACTATGATAACAATCATATACTAGGGGTTTTCAAAGTTCAGAAGACAGAAAATGGTAAAATGATCAGCACGCAGCCATGCATTAGTGTGCATTAGGGTACATATCAACTGTAGCCAATTGTATCAAAGTATTTCAAGTGACATATTTGAGTTCCCCAAAAATGAGTTTGGGAAAGGTAAGCAAGTTTTGGCATGTAAAGTAAGGAAGTGTCCCTTCTCTAATATGATCCTTAGGCTCGAATCAAGTATGGTAGTCTAGTAGTGGTCCCTCACCAACCATGATATCCCCTCAACCCCACTCCTACCGCACCTACCACCACAACAACCGCTACACTCAATTTTTTCAAATCCCTTTCTAGAATTCCTCCCTCTGGAGGTGATCTTACTAAACAGATATTTTTGTTTTCCATGAAGATGTGCTACTTTTCGCCTGCCGACAGTTGATGATAAGGGATGACGTTTGACAAAGGGCCCCTTCTGTTGGGAGTATTTCAAGTGCTTAATTTGCACCCCCAAGTATTCTCACTTTACCAAAACTAAATCCCCAATCTTGGCTCGTTACCGAGCTCTTGACCTCCGTCTCTACCTGAGAAAAATGTATCGTGTGGTAAGGTAAAGTCATAGTAAATTAACTCTTTTTGTGTACGCCAAGCATACTTGAAACGCCACAGTAAGCTACTTTTTGTCAACTTTTTTAACTTTGAAAACCCCTACTAGTAGTAAGTTTCAACACCAACCTCCCTCCTTTCGATAAACAACCAAATTTACACCCTCCAGTACCACCATACCATACCATACCATTCATCCCATCCATCCCATCCCGCATGCCAGAAACAATCTATCTATCCGTCTCACCACCAAAAGAGGGAAAAAGGGGAGAAAAAAAAGGAAGAAAAAGGAAAAAGGAAAAAAAACACCGTTTTTGTCTCATTTTTCCACCCCGAATCAATTCCCTATCACGGGGTATCATAATATAATACAAATTTCATACAGTACGAGTAGAGTTGCAGTGCCATGATACCGGAAACATCATCATCATGATCATCATCATCATCACTGGGTCGTTTCACAACGTTGTTGCATTCATCCCATTCATCCATCCACCCACCCGAGCGCCTGGTCTCTAGTCTTAAGGGAAGGTGCATCATAAAGTATAATATCATACAGTGCGAATATTTGGACGGGCTCGGGGGGAAGGAAGGAAGGAAGGAAGGTGAGTCTAATAATAATAATAATAATAATAACGACACCGGTACAGTATCTATCAAAATAAATTTATCAAGGAGAAGAAAGAAAATAGAGTTTCATAGGTGGATAAAATAAGGTGGAAAAAAAAAACGACTTACAGATCTGCTGCCGTGTTCCGTTATGCCGTATTCTATTTTGTATTGCACGCTCGGGAGTAAGTTATGTTCAAGTTAGGCATGGTATTCCATGGCCCGTGCCGAGGTTGTCTCTTTTCTTTCTTTCTTTCTCCCCTTTCTTGCCCTTCTTATCATAGCATTGAGTACGGTATGTGGTGTCACCTTGCTGTAGAGCCGGTATGCCTACGAATAAAGGTCAAGGAAAGTAAAGCAGGTTGACACGCGGGCGGTCTCACGCACGAGAAAAGAAAAGAAGAAAAAAAAGACGGTGCGAACCTTAAATTTTTTTTCTGCAAGAATTTATTTTCAACTACAAGTACGAGTACATACACTAGACCTACCGTACTTACATACGCAATAACTTTTCCCATCATGGTAGCCTTTTTTTCTTGTGGGCACCGTGGCGTGACCTATCACCCCAATTTACTACCGGTATTCATACTCTGTTACAAGTTACAACATTATTGATTTATTCTCAGCGACGGTAGGAGTAAGGGTCTAATTATAAAAACGGTGGAAACACGATTGAAGAAGAAAAAACAAAAACAAATCAATGATCCCCAAGGAGTCGTTGAAGTGGGGGGAAGGAGAAAAAAAAGCCACCAAATGACCGTTGTTCCACATGATAGGGATTTTTTTTAACCTAGGTAATGTATGATATCTGCCTCCAGTATAACCTCGCCATCTCTTTTTTGCTGAATGGTCTGTGAAAAATCTTCAACCCCGGATCGCTAAAACAATGGGGGAAAGCTTCGCATAACTCGACCTCCTATGATACAGGTGTGTGGCTGGGGCCGACAACACAATTTTTGTATCAGTCACTATCCCCGTGCTCCTTGCGAGCAGTCCTGCCCCCACTAATTAGTGTTCTGCGAATTTCGTATCTTTACCCACCCTCAGATGTGTACTACCTCAAGGGCATGATGATCTTCGCAGAGATCTTAGAGAAGGACAGTAGCTGCCAGACGCCGCTGCCTAAGTTCCTCATCCGCGATTTTCTTCAATACGCGGAGAAACCGGGGTAGTGTTAGCTACGAAGGGTCAAAAGCGTGATATTTTTGTAACCAGCAAAGGGCAGGATGTGACGAAAGGATGAGAAGGGCTCGGACTTTCTCGCACTCCTCCATCTTCTCTGCCCAAACCTCACCCACCGATTTTATTCTTTCAACCAGTGCTGCATATTCAAGTTCTCCCCAATCTTCATCATTTACCATGTCCGATCTCTTGCCATCTCCTTTTCCGCTTCCGTAATGCTTTGCTTTCCTCTCTTCGGCGAAGGTCGCCTCGTCCGTAGCCAATCGTTGAATCTCACCCACACATTGCTTCCACTTCTCCCACAACACCTCCAGCTTCTCAAGCCCCTCGTGAGTCAAATCTTTAAGCTCGTGGGCCTTCTTCTCTAGAGAACCCGAAAGCAAAGGTGAAGAATTGAATAGAGTTTTTTTAAGGCTCGATGAGTGGGAAAGATAGGTCTCGGAATGACTTGTTGTTGCCGCTGTACGGCAGAGAAGTGCCTCTAGTTTATTAGAGAGTGCCAGTGGGAGGCTTTCTGAGAGGTGTGCCGTTGTATGGTCGATCGAATCTATTTCGATGTGAGAGAAAGTGTCAGACAAATGATGATAGAACCACAAAATATGATCCAAACGCTAAAAAACCAACGGGGATCCGGTCTTAGCCCCGGGGAAAACGAGGGAAATAGCAACTGCATAGAGAAGCAGCGACGCATAATAGGACATATTATTATAGGGGAACAGTGTGGGTGAGCGTAATCGAGTGACAATATGTTGGTGTGCGTGCGGGGCAGGCCAGGGTTGGGGAGCAATCAACCAATGGGCAAGGTAGGGCTAGAAAAAAAATGGGATAAATGGGACTATATTTGCTCGGGTCTCTGGTGGATTCTCACTGGGCCGATGTATTATCGTTGGCATACTTTAGTGCCTAGGAGCAAAAATAATTGCCGGCACCTTGGTCAAACAAGGAAAAGCATATTCCAAAATATAGCAATAGGCCGGTACATATGATCCGAGCGTAAATATCGATCTACTGGTCCCACAGTAGAAAGTATTCATCTTGACTTACCAATAAAAGATTTTGCTAGCGGGTGTTGTTGCACTGCTGATTCCCTCTTCTTTGTTGTCTTTGACCATCTCCCATTTCTAATTCCATCTGTATGCATCTTGCCTTTCCCTGACTTGTCTTCGTGACTAGGAGAGGCCTTGTCTCTCCTAGATCCCCTACCCTTCTTACCTCTGCCAAACCTTTGCTTATTGATAGCAGAGGTCGAGCACTCAGGCTTGGCGCCCGCAGGCCTAATTCTGGCCCCACGACGGCCGGCATCATTGGCCTTGCCTTGGCCTGTCATAACAGAGCTTAATTTTGGCTTCAGACTGCTCTTGCTTTGGCTATCCGTAGGCCTGGCCAGAGGTGGATTACGAGATGTATGATTAGAATAAGGTTGTAACTGGTTGGCTCGTAGCATGGCCTTTGGCTCTTGTGTGGCTTGGACGGCAGTGGCGCGTTTCATGTTACTCCATGCATGCTCCCGTTTGGGATGCTCAGCACCGGGTAAGAGCGATCTCTCTTGCTGAGGTCCTGCTGCGGAGGATCCACATTTAAACATCACAGCCACAGAAGAAGCGAGATTCGATCAGATCCAGTACCAATGCACACAGAGGAAGCCGATTGACTATTTTTCGGTTAGTCAACTGTCTGCTCTTACTGGATAATGATTGACACGGTACATGCACCCACTCACGGAAGAGGGGCTGAGGTGTAGGGGGGGTTCCCTTTTTTCTCTTTCCTCCTCAATTTTGGGAATACAGTTGACCCGCACGCCGTGTGTGGAATGTGGATAGGATTACGAAAATAATTGGGTGGGGGATCAAAAGAGCGGAAGAAGAAATAGTTGAAAAAGGGGATAATGGAGGCCGGTTGTCCACTATACTACCGTTAGAAGTGATGAATAGCGAGATGGATGAATGAATGGAAATTCGAGGGAGAGGGATGTGGGTATGTCGGTGGTGGACAAGGGAGAAGGCAAGAGGGCGAGTAAAGCAAGATGGCGACCGTAGTCCGCGAGAGGTTTTAGAAAAATGGAGGTGCCACGAAAACGTTCTACTACAGTACACACGATACTAGCGGTAGGCATGTGCAGCAGCAGGCTAGGTGCTGATGGTGGCGGCTGTTGGAGTGAGATCTGCGTGGAATTCTGTAGTTTATTTTCAAATGATTTCCTAATAATCTGAAAGCAAATTAAATTTTCTTTTTCAGAATGCAGCAGAATTACTCGAGTATTTGGAATTATGCCCTTATGCTACGGTTGGTGCATATTTCTTGCTTTATCCCACCTACCGGCAACCGCACGGTGGATTGGTAACTCTAACACTCCGTATTTTGACAAGAGTATTTGTGGAACAGCATCTTGAATCATGACATATAGATCTGAGTATGAGATGCTTTCGAGATGGATATAGGGAGGGGAGCAGCAGTGAAACCGCCGGGAGTGGTTCACCTAAGCGTCCCATAATGGCAGGCATGTAAGGGTGTGATAGATTATAGTTTAGAAACCACGTGCCTGAAAATAGACGCTCCCACAAGCTTCCAGAAAGAATCCGCCAGCTTCTTCCCAGGTTCCCTCTGAGAGAGTGCTGAGACTATTGCATGGTAGGCAATGGATATCTGAGAAAGGGGGAGGGTTGTGGGTGTGTGGCATTGGACGTTGGGGTGATGAGGGTGTGGGTGCCCTGCGCGAACTGAATTTGGTAGCGGACTTGGTCTTAATTTTACCACCCGAAAGAACCAGTGGGGAAGCATCAGCCATCAGCTTAGACTTGGGGTCTCCAAGAAACTTGGAGAGAGAGACATATCGAGTCGGTACTCGAATAGACAATTACCACCCATGTTGTTTTTTGTTTTTTGTTTTTTCTATTTTTTTTTCCTTTTTTTTTCCTTTTTTTTTCCTCGATGCGCAGCAGGAGCAAATTGTTTTTGCCCGGCGGTGAATCCCCAGACCTCGTGTAAGGCTAGGAATACCGGTAGTCATGGTATGGGATGCAAACATTAGTGGCTGCTAAAGCTCCCGTCTAGATACCCTACTTCTACTTAAGCAGACGCGTTCTCCCTCCTAGAAGCTCCTACCCCCAGCCCCATTATTCAATAGCATATTGCGAACATTCAATCGCAACCACAAAGCGCAACCACCAACCAACCACTTCCACTGCAGATTCAATATTCCGACAAACAAAACATTTCAACCTTGGTCACTCCCCTCCTGTGCCTCCCCCAAGAAAACGCCGAGTTGCCCCACAACAACGACATCTGGTCATAAGAATTAATACACGCTCCCAACCCAGGGGAAAATAACAATATAATACAGCCTGTACCCCCCTCCCTTCCGGGTTGTTGATAAAGAGGGGTAGAGAGCTACATACATAATATCTCAAAAATTGAGAATTAAGCCCTCTCCATCGATCTCTGTCATCCCATCTCGCTCGAATTTTTGTTTCTCTCGCAAAATGTCGATCCGATTTGGGCGAAGTGGTAAGCGGGCCGGTTCTTTTTTTTTCTCTTTCTTGCAAACCTTAGTGGTCTTGTGCTTATTGTGTTTCAACTGCTTAGGAAATGGATACGATAGTTCTGAAGTCATGGAGACCGAGGATGATGATTGGCGTAAGGTCACAGACTTGAACGAACGTCGCAAGATTCAAAACCGTTTGGCTCAGAGAAATTACCGTGAGTACCCTCACTATCACTGATGTCAGCTTTTGGCACAGTAATCCAGGGGCCATTTTGAGCTGAAGAGGTATCTGATCCTGCGCCTTTTAGGTCGAAAGTTGCGTCAGCGTCTGGAAGAACTTGAGAGACAGGCTGGGAAGAATAGTGGCCCATCCACCCCAGTACCCAACAAGAAGAGAGCAAAGCAGCCAACTTCTGGAGCTGGCACCGTTATTGAAACACCTACTAGGAATCGCGCCGATTCTGGACCAAGACGTGGGGAATCATCCCATGCCCCTCATGGAATAGTGGATGCAGAGGGCCGCTTCTCGACGATCGAATCCCTCCTATCACCTCCAAGTGTGTCTGGTGAATCTGAGGATAGCAGCACTTCTGCCTCCTCTCGTGGGATCTATGCCAGTGATTTTGGCCCTTTGGTACTACGACCAACGGCCAGATCCTCAGAAAACACGTATCCAACCTGGCAAAACCAATCACAGCTTCAGTACCCTCAGCCTCCAACTTACGACTCGAGTCAGCCGTACATTGTAAACGCTTCTGAGTACCCTCCTACCAGCAGCGTTCCTACTCCTTCAGTGTCTCCAGCGCCAACTCATCAGCAACTAGAAGCGTACATACCCCCCTCAAACCAACCATTCGTTGTCTGCACCGCTAACTGGCTCTCTCTCCCCTTTTCAAGGCTTGAATACGAACAGTACCTATCGACCCAATGTCCGCCAAACTACCCATATTGAGATATCAAACCAAGCGGAATTTCCAACCGTATCTCCTGCGTATTCGTCTAACCCAACCGTCAACCCAAACCCCCTGCACTTAAACCCATCAATGTCCCGAGACGAGTTCTATCTGACTCTCGACTACTTCAAGCCCCTCAATGCGACAATAGCGATTGGCAAGATCCTGAGCATTAATGAGTTAGAGATGCTTCAGGGCGACACACCCCCGCCGTTCATGCGAGAGAACACAGAAGAATCGTTGCCCAAACTGCCATACAACGCCCCTGATCTCCAATCAACAAAAATGCGAAATGAAATTCAACATCACCCTTACATCGACGCTGTGCCCTTCGGCTTTCATGGCACGCTGCTCGAGTGTATTGAAAAGGGAGAGGAGACAGGAAATTATGTGTACGACGCAAAGCAGATGTATGAGAGCTGGGGTGTTTGGGGAGAATATCCATAGGAAGGACGAAACTTGGAGATTGGTGAAGCCTTCGCTAGGTGAGAAAAACCGCTTTTACTTTTGTATTTAGTTATTGTGACGAGTTTTATTTGTCTTTGGAGTTTTGTTTGTCTTTTGGAGCTTCGTTTTTCTTTGGAGTTTTGTTTGTCTTTGGAGCTTCGTTTTTCTTTGGAGTTTCGTTGTCTCTTTTTTTTTGTCTCCTCTCCTCTTTGACGAATTGCATGCGTATGAGGTTGATGTATATATTTTCCCTTTTTTTCGTTTAGGTTCGTTCGGTTTCCCCTAAATTCATTTCTTTTAGCAGAGGTTTTTCTTAAAATCATGGCCGCAGGCCATTTTTATCTCCTAACTTTGATATTTCATCGCTTCTTCTTCCACTGACTATTTTCCTCAATCCTTCTCTTCCTCATGTCTTTTTCTTCGTGTTCCTTGCTCTTCAGTGATAGCCAGGCGGCGGGCTCTTTCTCGATGAGCCAACAGCTGACGGGGGGAAACCAAAGGGGAATATTGGTTCCTTAATATGGGCGACGGGATAATTTAGTCCACTAACCGGTGGCCAAGGCAAGGGGCCATTCCCAGCTCGAGGAAAAGTTCTGCGAGAAGTGGAATGAATGATGCATAACGATGCTCAGGCTGGATAAAAACGCAATAACATGGCAGTGGAAGACTCTGACATTACGAAACATTGAAGCAATACCTAGGGGGGGGATTTTTGGTCGATACCGGGTCCCAGACTATCTGTGGCAGCCAGGAAAGGGGAGGGAGCATTCATTGTATATATGGAAATTTTTTTCGATAATTTGTTTCTAGTATATAGTAACTCTGTCGTATATTAAATATTTCTCCTAAAAAATCGATCTGACTCTCCTCTTCTGATCCTCCCGTTTAGGTGAACACGTAAGCAAGCAAACAACAATTCCCATTCAATCCACCGGGGAGAGACATGGATCGTCCAAACCCACGGCGGTTCCTGGTGCTTCCCTAGTACTTTGTGCTAGGCACGGCGTAGTATGGTACCTTGGATTACTGGCTTTAGATACCACCATAACAAAAAAAAAAAAAAAAAAGCACTTGGTAATGAACGCCCCACCCGCCCTCCTAAGGCAATCGGAAGATTATCACTCGATCTCGCATCCTAGATTCAAAAGTGTTTCACACACACACACCACACTTGCGCCGTACCTCGAGCGAGCTAATTTAGTTAGCTCACCCGCAGATCGCCCGGCGGCTCGGCGGAAAATTATCTGTGTTATGCCATTTTAGTCCCAAGGATAGTCCGACTCGTGCCAACACCCTCCTTTGGGATGAGGTGTCGGTAGGTGGGGCCTAAATCGGCCGGAACTTACCGGTACTATATCCCCATCACACCATCCAAGGGCTCGGAATTCTAGGGCTGTGATACTGTAGCCACGTCGTTGAGCAGGATTAAATGATGGCTAGGTCAAGTCCTAAGAAAAAAATAAAACAGGATGAGAGCCGAGCCGGATCAACACTTTCCTTTCCTCGGAGGAAAAGTTCACTTTCGTGCCTTTGCTCGAATCATATCCCATGATTTCAATGGAATATGTAGCATTGTCTGGGCGTTTCTCGTGAACGCCGAACGGACATGCAGCGCGATAAGGCTCTATCCCCTTCAGCCCCCAATGATGGAATCTCTTTCAAGTTCGCTAGATGGCTATCGTAGGATATATGAGGTACTCGGCTCGGAAGCCACCGATCGGTTTCATACGGGTTTAGATCATCAATTAGTCGGGTAGGGCCGCTTAGACCCGGGGTTCCTGCTTAATCGTAGTCGTCATTTCGTCTGTTCGTCTATTTCGGAAGGAGGTACTTGTACCGATACTCTTGGCTTATTGGTTGCAATGCATTGTGGATACACTACCAGTACTTGGACTGTGGACGCTCGCGAGATGGCCATTAGCAATGCTCAAAGATCGGAAGGGATTTTTTTTCTTCCCTCCTGTGTCAAGAATTGTGCCGGGGTGTTCGAGATCCCGTTATAAATTTCACTGGTATTTTTCTTTTTTTTTTCCCCCTTTGGAAATGGTGTAGTTCGGAGTTTGTGGGCGGGGGGGGGGGGGGTAGGTGAGGATATGTGGGGGATTTCCAGTCAGGTGGGCCAGGCAATTTAGTGCCTTTACCAAAGTTCTTTAAAGAGCCTCCAATTTCGCTTCCTGGTGGACCTTTCCTTTCCCTTCCTTTCCTTTTCCTTTCTCTCAGTTATTCCCATCAGTGTTACGTAGAGGATAAACTCCCAATCCTGACGACCTGCGCCTTTTTTTCGCCCCAACTGCCGCGACTACCATCCATCCTTCTTAACTAGCTACCGCCTCCAATCTCACTACCCCCTGCCCACACAAGTAAGCACAAGCAAGCAAACAAACGAGCACCAAGTATTTTTCAAAAACTACAGTTATGGCTCCCCCTTCCGCCCTCCCCGCAGACTTGACCCCTACTGCAGAGAACAACTGCACCGAAGCAAACAATGTTACTGAATCTGCCGCTCCAATTGGTACTCCGAAGCTAGCAGAACTTGATCCTTCCAAGTTGAAAGTTACAATTACCAAGACCCCCAGACAGTTCCAGGCCGATAGCAGCAAAATTGAGTGGGGAAAAGCCGACGTCTCCACTGACCACTGGATTACCGCGAAATGGTCAGAGACTGTAGGATGGGCAGCACCCGAATTGAGGCCCTATGGCCCAATCGATTTGTGGCCCACTGCGTCTTGCCTGCACTATGCCACTGAATGTTTTGAGGGTATGAAGGCCTACCGCGGCTTCGATGGGTCCGTGCGTATCTTCCGCCCTACCAGGAACTCGGCGAGAATGCTTGTTTCTAGCAGCAGAATTGCCCTCCCTAGTTTCCCACCTTCTGCTTTGGAGGAATTGATCAAGATCTTGCTTGCTACCGATGGACCAAAGTGGCTTCCAGAGCGTGGCTCGTTCTTATACATCCGTCCGACTATGATTGGTACGGGCGGTGCGTTGGGTGTCCACAAGCCCCGTGAGGCCATGCTTTTCATCATTCTTGGCCAGTTTCCCGTCCTATACGAGAAATCTTTGAAGTTGTTGGCTAGCCGTGAGGACCATATTCGTGCATGGCCTGGTGGGTTCGGTTTCGCCAAAGTCGGAGCGTAAGTCCCTTTCCCGAATTATCACTTCTATTTATAGTAACTAAATACTAACACGATGTTGCACAGGAATTACGGCCCTTCCCTAATAGCGCAGAAGGAAGCTCAGGCTAGGGGCTATGATCAAATCCTTTGGCTTTTCGATAAATCCTGTCATGTGACTGAAGCGGGGGCAAGCAACTTCTTCGTTATCTGGAAGAACAAGGATACCGGGAGAGTCGAATTGGTCACTGCGCCTTTGGACGACAAGGTTATCCTCGATGGAGTTACTCGTCGCTCAGTTCTTGAATTGGCCAAGGATCGTCTTGCCGTTTCCAACGGTGAAATCCAGGGGCTCGATGTTGTCGAGAGGAAGTATACTATGATGGACCTTATTGATGCTGCTAAAGAGGATCGTCTCCTGGAGGCTTTCGCTGCAGGAACTGCCGTATGCTTTCATCCAATTCTACATTTTGTACTGCATTTCTCTAACTTCACCCTAGTTCTTTATCGCATCCGTTTCGAAGATCCACTTCCGCGGCGAAGACATTTCCCCCAAGCAAACTAACGGGACGTATGCTGGCATCTTGAGGGGCTGGCTTAAGGCCATCATGTTCGGCGAGGAGCCCCACGAATGGGCCGTTATCGTTCCTGAAACAGGTTTTGAGGTTGACGCTTCCGCAGCAGAGAAGGAAATTAACGAGATGGCCGAAACTCTTCGTCGTATGAAGACCAGCCCGGCTTTCGCCGCTGCCCTCCAAAAGGTCCAGGCGGAAATCTAATAGTCTTCCTTTACCTTAGAAAGTAAATAGCCTTTTCGCATTTCCTTTTCCTTAACTGTGTCGGTTTTACATTTGCTTTTACTCTCTGGTAGAAAGGTTCTGGATGTGATTTCTGATTGACAAAACGACGATGCTCATGACGTGTCTCTTTATGGTTTCTTTTCTTTCAGTCTTCTACCTCATTCTTCCACTTTTTCCCCTCTGTAGGTATCTAGGCCTTGGTGTTGTGGGGGATTTTTACTGGGAGTTACAAATATGATAAACCGTTTGTAAAACATCCTGGTCTCATGGTCGGGCACTCGTTTTGATCGTGACTACGGCATTCGGTGAGAGTCGAATTCAAAGAGGAAAACAAAAAGCAGAGGCTAGAATGCCAATGATACTATATTGCCAATTATCAATCACGGTGTCTGGTGGGTTTTCAACAGATCTCTCAAGTAATAGCTTCTAGGCAGGAATGGAGTTATGCCGCTAACTAAGTCATAGTTCTTAGAGGCAGCTCACTGTTAGTTACCCGCTACCCTATCTCAACATAGCACAACAACTCCAAAGTGGTGAGAGAACAAAGAAGAAAAAAAGCAAACATGAGCAAATCAAGTCCACCGTGCTAACCCCCTCATGAATTCCCACCAAATCACACATTCAGGTAGACGAGAGCCTAGGGGCTAATATTTTACTGCTCACATCATTGATGAACTTGGGGGCCTGTGCTGTAGGCACGCTTGTGTAGAAGAGCATGGAAATCCAGTGCAAGCGGCTGGAATTCAAATGGCAGCACATATATCATACCGGTGCCCGTCCCAGGCGGGAGGCGGCCGGAAACAAGGGGGCTATATTTCTTTAATCCCTGTTTTTCGGATACTTTTTGCCTGGGACAACGACAAAGGCACTTGTCTGGGGGATTTCCAATTCTGGGGCTTTACAAGGGCTCGGGAGCCGTAGCTATTTTTCTCAGGTCTTGACATAGCGAAAGGTTTCCCAGGCGAAAATTAGGTTTGATTGAATAACTTTCGGTTGTGTCAAAAACCTATGATACCAAAAAAAACATCGTTTTGGATGCAAAACGCACGACCAAGCATCGGATACCATAAGTACTCGAATAGAAGAAATATGTGCTTGGATGCTGTAATTGCCTTCCACAGTAGGGCGCCGCGTATTCTTTTCCTTTTTTTTTTGCCTGCCTTGTCCCGGGTGGGGAGCTTCAACGACCTGGCACTATACGTATTACATTTCTCTTGTACTGTGCTCGAGTATAGTGTTGTTCTTCTGGTATGATATGCCACTGAATTGTACCGTACTGTACTGCACTGTACAGTACATTGATATATCATCACTGTACTCGCGATGTCGGGGTGTTTTTTTTTTAAAAAAACGCTCCGACATCGCGAGTAAATTAATCCCCGCGCTGGCTATATACCCGTCACTTCGAATGCACAGATAGCGGAGTGAGCTGGTTTTTCGGAGTAGGTATGGGCCGCTCTAAAAATATAAGAGCGTTATTGTATGTTACTAAACTATTAGTATTCATCGTGATTTGGTGTCCCCTTCCCCTCTTCCCTCGGAGTTGGAAGTAATTTATACTGGACATGATGGCTTTGTATTGTGTATAATTTAGTGGCTTTGCCCACTCACTTGCTAACGGATGGTTTCGGTGAAACCTTGAGGGCGCATTGCACGCTCGAGTGACATACACAATACACAGCCCACGACTATCATCCGGACCGAAAGGATTTAAAATACCATCAATATAACATGCCCGGTAAGAACTCGAAGAAACGGTTCCCTGTGCTATCATAGGACGTTGGAGTTGCCTCTCTTGGTAAGGTCTGGTGTTTTCTTTCTTTTTCCTCTCCTTTTTTCTGTCTCGGAGGATAGATTTTTGGTTGTGTTTTTCGCTTCTTTTTTCCAGAGGAGGAAATTTCGGACCACCGAGCTAGCACAATAAACCTTTTATTGGAGTTCTTACGGTACTTGTATATTGTGACCAATGGGGGAATCACATTCTATTTTATCCTTTCACGATGCGATAAGATGCTAATTTACTACGAATGGCCTACATATATGCGTGTATGCGTGGATGTACAATATATTACCGTACACTCCCATCTCACGTAACCCATGCTTATACCCCCGATACAGTCCTTCCCTCCCCTCCCCCCCCGCCAGAATTCATATTACTTTGCGTGGGATATGCAGTGAACTATGCGGGGAAGAAGAAATGGAAGTGAAAGACCCCGGGACAGGCCGGAGAGGGGGGGAGTAGTAACAGGAACCACGCAACCTTACCCATGAAACAGAAGCAGGCATGTGATATATAATATCACGGGAGCTTTTAACTAGAAGAAGACGGGGGTAGGTAGGTAGGTAAGTAGTAATATTTACCCGCAAAACTTACCAACACCCAACGTTTTATCCCCTAACATCATAAATAAGAAATTTCCCACCTCAGCCCCAAGGATTCACAACCTCTTCTTGGAGAATACCCGTCTGTTTTCTACCTGTCGTAACCATAAAAAAAAAACGAGTGCTCCGTGATAGAAAAGCGGGAGAAAAGCAGAAATTAGTACTAGCGC
>Ga0307507_10003867_pt1 | contig 27887 bp, 6 predicted proteins | sample 7_EM_MG_FD_207223 | JGI IMG/M metagenome (GOLD analysis project Ga0307507, IMG submission 207223) | Populus trichocarpa ectomycorrhiza microbial communities from riparian zone in the Pacific Northwest, United States - 7_EM | ecosystem: Host-associated > Plants > Roots > Unclassified | place...
TATTAAATTATCTAAAATAATAATATTTATTTTACTAGCCTTATAAATAGCTTTAAAGTAGCTTTTATTTATTTAAAATATGTTATTAGTATAAAAGAGGTAAATATAATTATGGTTACCAAATGCGCAGATTACTGGTAGGTTGCGCGTAGGTTGCGCGCAGGCTGCGCGCAGGCTGCGTGTCAAAAAAACACGACATAGGCTAGTCGGTCGAGTTGCTAAATGACCTCAACTGCGCGCCAATTGCGTTAACCACCAACCATTGAGGCCATTGAAAGGGTACCATATTTTGCCGATGTGTTTATAAGTAATATACTATTAACATTGCTGCGCAAACCCTTTATTCCACTAAGAATACTTCCTAAAATACTACTATAAATCATAGGTCTCTATCTAATATAATCTTTATTAATGTTCTATATCTTATAAACACTTTTTTAATATAGATTCTAGCTATATCCTCCGCTAAGTTTTCTTCTATATATGCTATAAAGTAGTCCTACTTAGTTAACTTGTCTATTATTATAAGGATTACATTATAATCCTACCCAATAATAGGGTTCTTAGACTTTAGTAACTTTATAATAAAGTCCTATAATATAACCTTCTATAGTCTCTCTAGTATTTTAATAAGTTATAGCCCTCTATACGGCTTATACCTTATTAGTTTATTTCTTTAGTAATCTGGGCATTTCTTTATAACTTATCTTGCTAGTCCCTAGATTCCTTAGATAATGTACTCTTCTTAAAGTCTTAACATTAAGCCTATAGCTCTATTATGTTCCTAAGCCATTCCCTTATAGAATTCCTTAACAAACTCCTCTACTATGGTTTTTGGCACGTATATAGCCTCTTAGTACTTATACTGCTCTAAGTCTAGATCCTTATTCTATGCTTTTTAGATCTTTTATAACTATTTGCTTTCTAGCATCTTATAGGTCCTTTCTTTAATTATAGCTACTAGTTTTAGATAATTGTACCTAATTAACCCATTCTCGTCTTTGCGTAATATAGCGCCTAATAGTTTCTCGTTGTTTTACAGTTCTATTTTTCTGCTAAGTGCGTCTACTCTTACGTTTTTAGTTCCCTTAGTATACTAAATCTTAAAGTAATATTCTGTAAGCATTTCCGCCTATCTAACTTGTCTATAATTAAGTTCTTTTATTATTAGAAATCCTATTAGATTCTTATAGTCTATTTTAACCATAAATGGTTTCTCTATACTTATAAGAATGCTCTCTACTCCTTAAGTACTATAACTATACTTAGCAACTCCTTATTATAGATATTATAGTTTAACTCTAATGGTATTATAGTTTAACTCTAATAGTATTATCTTTTAACTATAGTATGCTATTAAATGCTATATGTCCTAATACTTCTGTAATAAGCACGCTCCTAGTATAAAGTTTAATATATCTGTTTCTACAACTGTGTCTAGCTTTAGTTAGTAGATTTTAAGGATTAGATCTTAGGTAAATAGTTCCTTAAGTTCTCTAAACAGTTTCTTTTATTTATTACCCTATACCTATAGTTCCTCTTTCCTTATAAGCCTTATAAACGGCTTAATATTTTTTAACTATTATATAATAAACCTTTTATAGTAGTTACAAAACCCTAGGAATAATCTTAACTATATAACATTCTCTAGTTCTTGCCAACTTACTATAGCTTTGACTTTTTTTGGATCTATTTAAATCTTGCTTAGTTTAATAATAAATCTAATAAAATTGGTCTTCCTAGTAAAAAACTTGCATTTCTTAATTACTACTAGCATCTTGTCTTCTTATAGTCTCTTTAAGACCCATTTAATATATTCTCCGTATTCCTCTTTACTTATTAAGTAGATAATATTACTATTAAGGTGTTCTTCTAATATACTATTAATCCGCTTCTAAAACATTACTGGTGTGTTTATAAGCCCAAACTATATAACTAATGGTTTATACAGTCCTTTTTTTTTAATCTAAAAGCTGCCTTCCATTTATTACCTTCCTTAATCCTAATCTAATGGTACGCCTATCTTAGATCTATCTTTGTAAAGATTTACGCGTTACTAATCCTATCCTAAATTTTACTAATTAAGGGTAAAGGATATCTATCCTTTCTTATAATGCTGTTTAACTGCCTATAGTTAATATATAGTCTAAGTTTCCCGTTTTTCTTTGGTATAAATAGTACTAAATATCTTACTAATAACTACAATGGTCTAATATATCCCTTTTATAGGTTTTCTTAGATAAATTCCTTAAGTACTCTTAACTTATCTTTTATTAGTTTTTAGATTGGAAAGCACTTTAGGCTTATTTTTAGTTCTAACTCTATCTTATAGTCCTATGCCGTATATTTTAACAGTTTTTTACTTTCTAAGCTCTATAGCTTTTTTTATACTTATAGTATCTCTTTAGTATATAACTTAAGCTTCGCTCAGTCCCTTTATATATTACTCTAACTTAGTACTATACCATCTTAGTTTGTTATTATATTCTATGTTATTAAATATCTTTAATATTAATCTAACCTATAACCTAATTAATCTTTAGATTATATTTCTGTAACTAAGGCATTTCTAGTATCACCTTATCCTTCCCTAATAGTAGGATATTAAAAGATATCTTAACTTATCTTCCTTTAATGGTTAGCTAAATAGGTCCTATTTTAAGATTAATAATGCCTCCTCTATAGGCTATTAAATCTCCTAAAATTATTATTAACAGATATAGGTGTTCTTTCTATCTATATAGTAACCCCATTTTTTTTAACTACTGCTAGTAATATATAGTTCCTTATTACTCCACTATCTACTAATACTTTAAACTTTTAATCTTACTATTTACCTTATAAATTTAAGTGCTAACTTGTAATTCCTTTAAGGGTTTAAGGCTTTACCACTAGCTCCCTCTAGTCCTATAGGCCTCTACTTTTTCTAACTATTAGCTGCTAGATCCTGTTTATACTTAGTCCACGTTTAGCTAATATTTAGTTTACTTCTTTTCCTTAATATACTATAGACACGTATTTTCTAGGCACTTCCACTACTATTATCCGTCTAAGCATTTTTCTATAAGGAATCTTCCTAGTTAAAGTATTAAGTTGCCTAGCTCCTAAACTTCTACTAGGTGCTAACTATGTATATACTTAGCGTCTTTAAATTGCTTTTCCCCTATTATCTAATATATTCTTATTAGATACTTACAATACTTATCCTTTAGTACTCTATATATATTATATATATTATCCACACACGCGATCTACGACAATTTATAATATACTAAATATTACCATCTTATTTACTAGTACTAATATCTATATTATTTCTCTCTAGTCTATAGCTTGTCCCTCTAGATCCTTTAATATAGCTTATCTATTTTTCTATTATAGCTTAATCTAGTATAGCTTTCTTGTCTAGCTATATATAGAAGTCTTCCTACTTATTATTCTTTTATTGCTTATACTACTTATAGTATAGCTCTGTAAGTGTATATAACCTATCTATAAAGAAGTATCTCTTTATTACTATATTATTGCAACCCTTTATATATCGCTTTATAAACCTAGTTAGGATCTCTAAATTCTCCTCTTATTCTAGGTTATTTAACTACTTAGCTTTTAGCGTTCTTACCCTTAGCCTATTAATAACCTTCTATATAGGTACTCTGTTCTTTATATATCCTAATATGCTAGATCTGTCACGGCACTGACCTATTGCATACTGTTTTATACTGTCTTGTACTATTTCCTACGGTTGGCTGGCCCACTACTAGCGCCTTGGCGCCTGGCCCTACTACTTGTATACAATACCCCTTTCGCCTCTTCTCCTCTTTATACCATAACGTAGTTATTTGGTCTACTTTATTGCAGCACCGTAACAGTTTATGGTATCTCCTTTTGCGCCCCGTCGCGATCTTTGCCCTCCTAGTCTACCGCCTCTATTTATAGTCTCTATTTTTCCCAGTATAATCGCAACCCGGCGCGACTCATAACACCGTACTATAGTCTTAGCATAGCCTTAGTATAGTCTTAGCATAGTCCTAGACAGTCTTAATAATCTTAGTACTATAGTCAGCCTTATAAGATTTCGATTGCCCTACCTAGATCCCTTAAAATGGGCGACCAAAATATAAATAATACCCCATTAACGAACACACGCAAAGCGCTCGCCTGCCTCTTTAATACCCCCTATATCTATATTACCTAGGTAATTAGGAGTGGTCCGAAGTACCTTAAGGACCTTAATATAGCAGGAACCTTCCAGCACCTCTTTATATGTACAACCTTTTTAACTAGCGTTAAGAGCGGTCTCCAAGCCGTCTATAATGAAGGTTAAACTATAATATCCTAACTTAAAAAAGCTTAGCACAGAATTAACTCCCTTAAGACACTTAAACTGCGTGTTAAATAATATAAATAGCAAGCTTTTGTATATACTAAGACTATATAAAGCCTAAGCTCTTAGATTGCTATATTTACCTAGGCTATTGCTAATAAGAATATAAACCCTATAACTAGCTTCCCTTTTCTAGCTAAGTCCTGTAGAAAAAAGTATAAAGTAAAAGATCCAACCCTATTTAATGTCAAGGGATTACTAATTAAAAAGTAAGAAAAATTTAAAATATGGGAAATGAAGATTTAAGGCGTTTTTTAGAGGGATGCAAAGTGCTTTAAGACCCTAATGGACGAAGTCCTCTATATATTAGACATGCTAATAGATAAGGCCTATAACTATGTTAAATATGGCCTTAATATACTACGTATATACCTAAATAACCTAAGTAAATGGACCTTTTCTGACTGAGAGTCTATGTTTATATATATAAGAAGACACTATAAGACTATAGATATAACCCAAGCGGCTAAAAATAAGTTGGGTACTTTATGTTAAGGTAAGTGTAACTACTGGTTTTGGAAAGTAGAGCTTAATAAGTTAATAATTAAAGCAAATAAGACTAAGGAATAAAAGGTGGATTTACTTAGGAAGAATACTTCCCCTAAAATAAAGGACCTAGCCCTTACCCTTAGCCGTAAGATTAATAATGCCGACTATAAGGGCTGGAGCGAGTAAATGGACGTGTTTGCTTACAACCTATAGAACTATACCTACCATACTAAGCTAAATGCCGCTAAGCTAAATATTGCTAGTGGATATTAACCTATATTACCTAATAATAACACCTTAGTACTGGCACTATAGAATAACCTAATGGACCTTAACGCCGTTAAATTCGGCAGCGGTAGTAGTAGCCTCCCTAATAATATCTAAAGACATTATATGGATAATAGACTCTGTATGGCATATGGTTAACCTAGCTACTAGAAAGATACTTATAACCCTAAGATAAACCCAAATCCCCTCCTAATATTACTACGCTAATCCCCTTCTAGCCGCGGCGGATTCTTTAGTAGAGGGGATAGTAACTGAAATAATAACTGCAAATAGGTATATAGGTTTAAATACAGAGACCTACCCCTACAATTCCCTTCCCTAATATAGCCCTAGCTAATAGTCCCGTACGCAAACTATGGATAAGCGCTCTATATTGCTACTAATTGTAAAACCGGCTATGTCCTTGGTAAAGTACCCCCTAGTATATATACACTGTTAGAGACTAATACGTTAGGATATACCAGCCAAGACTATAGCTACTAGCTAAGCCCTATAATCTAGTTATTAAAAGACTAACCCTTAGACTAAGTTGCCTTTAAGGGTTAGAACTATATAGGGAGGAGGATAAAAGGATTAGATCTATACTACTAAATTAGTTAGACCTTATTCTAAGCCAGCTACTACTTAACCTTAGAACAGCAAATAATAATAGAAATGCTATCCTTATTTAGACCTACCTCTCCTTATTATATAACCCACTCCTAGAAGCTTTTATTAAAATAGTAAGCCTTATTAATAGTAGTAGTATAGCACTAGTATTTGCAGACGAAGACTTGCTTATAAAAAAGCATAATATTATAATAAAAAGACTCCTAGTCCTAAAACCACTCCGCCTTACTAATAGACTCCCATCTAGCTTTATTACCTATTACTTTATAGTAAAAATAATAATCAGCCACTACACAGAATCTATGCTTTTCTACGTTACAAAGTTATTACCCTTAATACTAGTAATTCTTAGAATGCCCTAGCTTAAAAAGTATAACCTAAGACTAGACTTCCCCATTCTAGAGCTTAAATTTAACTCTAATTACTGCGCCTATAACTATCTCCCATGGCACATCCCTAATTATGACAGAGTAGCACCATATAGACGTATTATATGGCTAACGCTTAGATACCGTTAGCTGATAGTAGAAGAGGTGCCTAATACTAGTAAGCCAATATACGCAGTAAATAAAGCGGAGATTCTGGAAGACTGGACTACTACCCTATCCCTAAAAAAATTAACACCGCTAGAACTATAAGTCCCCTATATACACCCGCTTAACCTAGGATAGCTAATAAAACACCTAACTTTAAGTTATCTGCTATATGCATATATAACCGCATATATAACAGCCAAGAGTGTTATAGCTAAAACTAAAACTAGAGTAATTAAGACCTTCTCCCCGCAATACCTAACCTTATACCTGTCTCCCGCGCGTACCATATAGGGCCGCCACCTTATTTCTACCCTCCTAGGCTAACTAAACCGTGCTAGCCCAGCTATAGCATTAGAGAACCAGACACGCCCTAACCTAGATAACATTAGATGCACCTATGCCGTTAATTTTACCTAGTTCTATAAATAAAAAGACGTAAAAGTAATAAGGATCTATATAGCGGAGCTAATAGAACTGGTTAAATAAGAAGAATACTAATAGCTGCTTAAAGAACTGCCTACAGGCCTAGTAGAAGTACTAAACCTATTAAAAAGGTCTTTTCGCTGGCTGGTGGAAGGCAACTATATAATAGAGGAAGTCCGAAAAGCGCTACCCCCTTATTTTTATAGCTTCCTTAAGATGAACCTAAAAACTAAATCTAAGTTTCTACACCAAAAGATAGTTAACACCAATATTAAAAAAATTCTAAAAGGTAAACCAGGATTAACCCACAGAGACATTTTATAACGCCTATTAAAAGAGTTTCGCGAATATATTAAACACTTCCTCCCTAAGAACATAGAGAAGCTGCCCCCTTACTAACCATAGGACTATAAAATTAAGATTATACCTAGAAAGTAGGCCCTATATTATAAAAACAAACCACTTTTACCTGCTAAACTTAGTTATATAAAGAAGTGGATTAATAAGATACTAGATAAGGGTTTTATCCGTAAATTGACCTTACTAGCTATTATACCCCTCCTCCTTATAGCGAAACCTAGCGGCGGTATATAAATCTACTATAACTACTGAGGCCTAAATATAGTTACTATTAAAAATTGGTACCTATTACTACTAGTCCATAAGACACTTAACGCACTCTATAGTGCTAAATACTTTACTAAGCTTAACATAATTGCTATATTTAACCAGATCTGGATTGTGGAAGGCCATAAGTAGCTTATAGCATTTATTACCCAGTTTAGACTCTATAAAATGCTAGTTACACCATTTGGTCTCTATAATGCACCCGCTATATTCTAGAACTATATCAACCATATTTTATATAACGCCCTTAATAACTACTACACTGTGTACCTTAATAATATTCTTATTTTTTTAAAAACACATACTAAGCACACGAGATATATAAATAAAATTATTTAGAGACTTAGTAATGCTGGACTCCAGATTAATATTAATAAGTCTAAGTTCTACGCTACAAAAATAAAACACCTTAGCTTAATTATCTTAACTAACGGCATAACTATAGACCCTAAGAAGGTACAGGCCCTATAGAAATAAAAGGACCTAACATTAGTTAAGGAACTACAGCAATTTCTTAGCTTCGCGAATTTCTACTAATAATTTATCTAAGGCTATTCTAAGGTAGTTAAGCCTATAACTAGGCTACTAAAGAAAAGCCCTAACTAGTTATAGAGCCCTAACTAAGCACAGGTGTTCTAGACCCTAAAAATAGCGTTTACTATAGTACCGGTCTTAGCGTACTACGACTATATAAAGAAGACCGTAGTAGAGATAGACGCCTCAAACTAGGCTTTAGGAGGAGTGCTCTATTAGGCTAGTAAAGATGGTAAACTTAAGCCAGTCGCGTTCTTCTCCGCTAAGTACTCCGCCCCTAAATATAACTATAAGATATATAATAAGGAGCTCCTAGCAATTATAAAAGCACTAGAAGAATGGCGCCCTAAACTGTAATAAACTGAGTAACTGTTTAAGATTATTACGGACCATAAGAATCTCTAGACCTTTATAATAACAAAATAACTAAACCAGCGCCAAGTCCGTTAGGCTAAGTTCCTCTCTTAGTTTAACTTTGTTATTACCTATAGGCCTAGCACTAAAGCTATAATTCCAGACGCTCTCAGCCGCCTCCTAGGCGTAGCACCTGCTAACGCTAGTAACGAACGCCTACAACACAGAGACCGCGTTGTCTTACTACTAAAAAAAGTTGACCCTACTATCCTAAACGAGCTATTGAGTAAATCCTAAGACTAAAGCATTAAGGACTTTATTATAGTAATAAACCTAGAGCCTAAGAAAAAAAACCTTAAGGAGCTTATTAAGAATGCCTATAAAGAGAACGAACTAGCTAGAGATATGTTGGCCGCGCTATAAGAACAGGAAGGCCGTAAGGCACGCCACTGGCCCAAGTAGATTAGGAAGTTGCTCCGCTATAATAAATCCAAATACTTAATTATTGACGGCCTAATCTACTATAGAAACCAAGTATTTGTCCCTAATTTACCTAAACTTTAACTAAAAGTTATACACTACACACATAGTTTAGGTCCTATAGGCCATCTAGGCCGCGTTAAGACCCTAAACCTCCTTAGTTAAACCTATTAGTGGCTAGGTATTTTACAGTTCACAGCTACATTTATAAAAGACTGCGCTCTCTACTTCCGCACAAAGACCCTATACTTAGCACCGCCTGGTTTCCTAAAACTACTAAAACTACTAGTCTATCCATAGACTGATATCTCTATTAACCACATTGTTAACCTGCCTAAGTGCCTTTGCAATAGCAAAACATATAGATATATTTTTATCGTTGTTAACCGCCTAATAAAGATAAGATACTTTATTCCTGTCACTAGCCTAGACACTAAGGAGCTTATTAAAGCATTTATCTATACTATCTATAAGTTACACGGCGCCCTAAGTACTATCGTTTCTAATAGAGGGTCTTTATTTATCTCCGACTTCTAGCACCGCCTAAACTAGCGCCTAAAAGTAACCCTAAACCCTAGTTCCGTATAGCACCCTAAAACAGATAGTTAGACCGAGATTGTTAACACAGCAATAAATAAGTACCTACGCGCTTTTATAAGCTTTACCTAAGTGTCGGTATATATTCGTTTTACGTATTATGTGCACAGCACGTGATCTACGCGAGACGCGTATATATATTATTAAGACGTGTAGATAGAACGACAAGAATCTACTAACAATACCGCATAGTACATATTATTGTGATATATGTACTCTGCATGTTGTTAAAGCATACCAACACTGATTAGTGAGCGTGTATAGATTAGGAAACACGCAGATAGCTTGGAAGACAGTTATACTGTCCACCTTGCAGCAGATTGGAAGATAGTTATACTTATCCACCTTTCGTATCAGCCTATTTTAGTTAAAGAGAAGAAGAGAAACTACCTAGGAGTACTTGTCTGGTATCCACGACGACTTCTAGATATCTCGTTCTATCTATTTCTGTTAAAGAGAAGAAGAGAAACCACCTAGGAGTACTTGTCTGGTATCTACGACGACTACTAGACTTCTCGTCCTATCTATTCCAGAGGACTACTGCGCAGAATACCTTACCCTTAAATAACTCGAACCGCCCCCTTAACTGCCTTCTTAACCGCCTCCTTAACCGCCTCCTTAACCGTTCCCCTACCTTTACCCTATAAACACCCTTACCTTTACCTACTTAAATAAAACAAGATGTCAGAAACGGAGAAAGACTGGGAGAAAGAAGTAGCTAAATGGGAAGATGGAATTAACCTAATGGAAGTCTCTAAGGACGACCTGACCAACTACGTACGATGCAAGATGTACGTATATACGGAAATACACAACTAACTAGACTTTACGCTCTGGGAATCGTTCCAGGGAGATTTTAAGGACTTTATGGTTGACACCTTTATGAAAATCCCCTTATACTGGCTTCAATAACTACGCGATTGTCTAAATAGCAGAGGAGTATGGGTTAACACTAACCATAAATAAGGCAAACTACTCCCTTAGTCTTTATACGATATAGTATAAGAAGAAGACTAAACCGAATGGAGTAGAGAGATGATTAAATCAGCCAAGAATAAGTATGGACCGACGCTATCTAGATCGATTAAGGTATACATGATGGAGGGCACCTTAGAGGAGTAATGACAAGCTGAAGCTACTGCAACCCAACCAACCGGTACACCGACTACTCCCCCCTTTGTGTTATCGACCACCTATCCCTTTGCACCAGCACACACTGCTCCTGTATAGACTCCAGTACCTATATATGCCCCTGCGGACGCAATACAAGGCTATGGAAAAGAGATCGCGAATATGGCTAAGATATATACTGAGGAGTAGAAATACGGTGGTATAAACAAAAGCCTTGACTACAAACTGACAATATTCTACGACATCTGTAATTGAGTAGACGTACCCCAAGAAGCTTACCTTAAGGCATTCCCTACTATGCTAAAAGGACTAGCTTTAGACCACTTCTACATAAACCAACTGTCCCGCCTACTATTTGCCAAAGCTTGTGAGCACCTTTGGAATTTCTTTGAAGGACCAGGATTTCAACGCAAGAATCTGGATGAGTGGAACACCATTACACTTATAATAGTAATAGCAGAAAATACAGATAAGTTTATAAGTGAATGCCTCTAATTACTAATTTATAGACTTTATTAGCTATAGCATAGCCTTAGACCTACCTTATAAACCATAGACTTCCTTTACAATAAAATTGTCACTTCTTGCTAGGGAATACTGGCATGTAGATATGTAGTCTCTGACCCACTAGACAACCTTAGAGCCCTTATTAATAAACTTTAATCGTCTATTATAGCATATGAGAAAGAATATGTGGAGAAGATATAAGCTTTCTTTACGGACCGACAATTCTATAGAAGAGATAATAACTACAACCGCAATAACCGTAACAACTGCAGCAACCCCCTATATAACCGCAACTAATAGAAACTACGTTGCTTCGTTTGTAATAAGGAAGGATGTCGCTTATGGAAATATACTAAGGAGGAGCAAGAAGAGTCTAAGACTAAGTTTAAAAATAAGTTTAAGGACCGCTTCTAGGAGCGAATAAAGTAATATATTATGGACTACAAAGGTGATGATAATGAGGACAATGACTTAGACGACAAGATTACCGACGCATTTAACGCTCTGGTAGTTAATATGGACCCTGGCACTCTACCAAACGAGGACGACTAGGCCACAGTATACTATACTTTGTATAGTGAGATTGAACTAGACAATGCAACCGCTATAGTCTTAGAACTAGCCAACAGAGTATATAGCCACGCAGTTATAACCATCGATATTATGACAGATATATTCCTTACTGACATAGACCCGTTTGCGTATAATATGACCTTACGCTACACCTCTATAAAGTTTATAGGTGTAATAATTGACACTAGAGCCTCTAAACGTTCTATAGTAGGATATAGTTAGTTTCTTGCACTTTAGGAGATTAACAAAGTACAGTTAAACAAGTCTATAAGAGGTATAGTTAGTGTACAGTTCGGAATAGGTTCTACATCTTCTATTGGTTCTATTAAGGTAGCTATACCAATAGGTACAGTAGAGTTCCACACTGTTAAAGTTAACACCCCTTTCCTGCTTTGCCTAGCAGATATAGATAACTTATAAGTGTACTTTAATAACCTAAAGAATGTCCTAATAACCCCCTTAAAGACTATACTAGTCATATGCCGATTTGGACACCCGTTTCTACTATGGGATACCTTGTTATATATATTTATTATAGAGTCTTTTAACTAAAACCCATGCTATTTAACTGATGTAGAATTGTGACGCCTATACCAACGCTTTAGACATCCGTTAGTAGAGCAACTTAAGAGAATATTGGACCGCGCTGGCTATAAAAATGATGCTAACTAAAAGACCCTTAAGTATATTACCCGCTACTGCTTATACTGTCAAAAGCACGGAAAGTTACCAGGCAGATTCAGATTTACCTTAAAGGACGATATTAATTTTAACTACTGCATTATTGTTAACATTATATATATTAATAGTAAGCCCGTACTTTATATTATTAATAAAGGCACCTGATTTTAAATAGGCAGATGGCTATAGAATATCAGCGCTAAGCATATATAGGATATGTTATGAGCGTGCTAGATTAACACATACCTAGGCCCCCTAGATGTAATTGCACATGACATAGGAAAGAACTTTATTAGTAGAGAGTTTAAGCAATACGCGGTTAATATAGGCACTACTATAAAGAGTGTACCGGTTAAAGCTCACAACTTAATTAGCATAGTAGAGCGTTACTACGGCCCCTTGTAATGTATATACTATATTATCACTTCTAAGATACCAGGAATTAATAAGGATATGGCACTATAAATGGCCTTTAAAGCAATTAACGACTCCGTAGGACTAGATGGTCTAATACCCACGCTATTAGTATTTGGAGCGTACCCCCGAATAACAGAGTCTAACGCACCTTCACCTATAGTGATATAGCGTGCGATTACATTTAAGAAAGCTATAGAGGAAGTAAAGAAGATACAAGCGGAGCGCTAGGTTGCAGATACACTTAACATACGCAATAGCCCCAGCACTACCGCAATTCATAATCTACCCCTTAACTCTTTAGTACTAGTCTGGAGAGAAGGTAATATAGGACAACCTAGATACTGAGCAGGACCATACAACCTACTAAATATTAAAGGAGAAATGTGTGCTGTTAACCTACCTAACGGCCCTATAAAGTTCCGCAGCACTACTGTTAAACCGTACTTAATAGACCCTAGAAATATTCAAGCTAAAGACATTTAAGATAACGGCACCCAAGTTAACAATATTTAAGTTGACGAAACTGTCCGTACATACAAACTGTCCATAGAAACCGTCTCTATATAGAAACTGTCCCTTACCAAAGCTAGAGAAGCATAACCACCTTATTAAGGAAGAGGAAGACCCCACAAGTATCCCCCTTATATTAATACCGCTGACATTACCATATTCCTGCAAGAGGACAGTAACTATAAGCAGTTTAAAACGTCCCGTTAAAAGGAAATTACAGGACTGATTAAAAAGGGCGTATTTAAGATAATTAACCCTTAGGATATACCCGCAGGAGTCAGAATCTTTAACTTACAATTTATAGATAAGATTAAGAACCCCAGTACTAACAAAGCCTTTAAGAAATCGAGACTCGTTGTCTAAGCGTACAACAACCTTAAAAAGGGCATTGTACTAACCCAGTTACCTACTATTCAACGAGTCAGCCAACGCCTTATTCTATGTATTGCAGCGATACTACGAGGCAATGGCACACAGTTATACCTACGAGATATCTCCTAGGCGTATGTTCAGTCCCTTATAAAGCTAAATCAAGACTTCTATATCTAACCACCTTACGAATTAGGAAGCCAACTAGGCATTGGAAAGGACTCCATCCTAAAGGTAATTAAGCCTTTATACAGTGTTCTAGAAGTAGGTAATTACTAGTTTACAACCTACTATAATCATTATATTAAGGAGTTAGATATGAACTTATTAACATATAACCCTTGCCTCTTATAGAGCAACACTACTAACTACTTTAGCATTGTTAGCCTTTAAACTAACGACACTCTCTTCCTGGCTAATACCACCTTTGCGGACGCGGAGCAACAATATCTAGAAAAGGCTTACTTTCTCGCAAAAGAGCGCGAGCAACTCACGGTCAAACAGTCACTTAAATTCAATGGATGCATTATTTAACTCTCTTGGGAAGGCAATATTACAATAACCTAGGAATACCAGTGCAAGAACTTAAATACGGTCCACCTTAGTAAAATAGCTACAACTACAAGCTTAAGAGGCATCATCCATAATGCACTAACTATAAAGGAACAATACGTTACGCAACGTGCAAGAGGTGCATATATTACCTCTATATGTCAACCAGAAGCTTCCTTTAATCTCTCTTTTACCGCCCAGGTAATCAGCCCTAAGAAGGAAGATATTACAGCACTTAATAAATAACTATAATTGCAGATCGACAATCTAATAAGAGGCCTTACGTTCGTTAAATTGGACATTAACATATTACGCCTACTTGCTTTTACTAATACCTTATTTGCCAACAATAAGGACCTCTTGTTATAAATAGGATATATACTAGTATTATAGGACGCGTTATACAAGGCTAATATTATTCACTGGTTGTTAATTAAGTGCAAGAGAGTCACCAGAAGCGTACTAGCCTTAGAACTCTACGTAATGGCCTATAGATTTGACATTGGCGCCGCAATTAAGTCAACCGTTAAACAACTCCTACAGATCGAACTCCCACTTGTACTTTACACCAACTTAAAATTACTCTACAAATGTCTTGTTAAGCTAGGCATTATATAAAAGAAACGTCTTATAATAGACGTTATGTGTCTCCGTTAGTTATATAAGCGCAAAGAGATTACGGAAGTTAAGTGGATTGACGGTAATAGCAACCCTACTAACTTGATAACTAAGAGCAAGGCATCTACGGCTCTTAAGAAGTTAATTAATACCAATTACTTAGAACTGTAGGCTATGGAGTGGGTTAAATAAACGAACTTAGATCTGGCTTAGCGTTGTAACGGTACCAGGGCACGCAACCTACTACATTCTATGGACCCTGAATTCAACCAGCCAATTAGGATTTTTCATGCCCGGTATAGAAAATCGCCATTAGCTCGCTTACCACTAGCGCCTTGGCGGCACTCGCGATATGTCTACCTACTGCCCCTAATGATCCTTCTTCTCCTTCTTTTCCTTTGTCTAGTATCTTTATTAGATAGCAATTGTCACGGGATATCCCCGCGACACCTTACACACGTCCACCTATTTCCACTGACTTAGCAATTAGAGACTGACCGCGAAACGGCAATCTGATGGCAATTTACGGCAATCTAACGGCAATCTATGGCATTCTGCTATATTCTGCCAAGTCCACCAAACCCTGCCAAGTTCTGCCAGGACCACTACCCAAATCCTATTCTGCTCCGTGCACATATTGACCAAGCAACTAAGTCAATGATATATACCCTTTCTTCCCATTTTCTTACCCCCTTTCCTTACGCAACGTCTTAACTTTATTACACAGCTTATTAACCCACAAGCTTTGGTTTAAAGGCATTTATGTGAGCCGTCACAAGCGATATATAACTGGGATAGGGTTGAAGGAGAAGCTACTGTGTATCATGGACGGAAGAGCTAGTTATTGCGTATACGCTACGAATAACGGGAATGGTATGATTTGGTTTCCTTCAGAGTTGCTCCAGTGTCGGTATATATTCGTTTTACATATTACGTGCACAGCACGTGATCTACGCGAGACGCGTATATGTATTATCAAGACGTGTAGATAGAATGACAAGAATCCACCAACAACACCGCATAGTATATATCATTGTGATATATGTACTCTGCATGTTGTTAAAGCATACCAACACTAAGATAATTGGGTAAATTAGCTCCCCTTTGCTAAGTTTGCTATAAATAACCAAGTTAATAAGACCACGGAAATCTTACTATTCTTTACTAACTATAGCTATAACCTACGTCTGGGCATTAAACTAGCGGGCCCTTAGCTATTAGCCCTATCTATATATGTAAAGAAAAAGTACCTATAAGCTAATACTATTACTAACCGCTTTAAGTATATTCTAACTTAGCTTAAAGCTCTAGCTTGTATCTCCCAGTAACGCTATAAAGATAACACCAATATAAAATGGGATAAAGGTATAATATTTAAAAAGGATAATATGGTTATAGTTAGCCTTAAAAATATAAAGACTAACCGGCCTAAGAGAAAATGGGATAATAACTAGGATAGACCCTAGCCTATCTTAGCTGCCTATAGAGGGGCAATTATAGTGGACCTTCTAGACCATATTTACGTTAATAAGTCTTTCTATACGTTAAAAGTCCACCTCTAGTTCCCTAAGGAGATTCCTAGCTAAGCACGTATTAATAAAGAGGAATATTATAATATTGCAGGCAGGATAGCTAAAAGAGATAACAATAGCAATATTACGGATAAGTGGGAATTTAAAAAAATTCTTAATATATATAATAAACAAAGGGACAAGCACGGCTTAACGTACTATATTAAGTGGAAGTATTACAATAAGAAAACCTAGGAACCCGAGAAGTCCCTAAAAGGGTACGAGCGCGCACTACTAAAGTTCCATAAATAATACCCTAAGAAGCCCGGACCCCCAGACTGGGTATAAGATAAGAGAGACTTGCCACACCAAGGCCGTGGACAACAACCACGATAATTTAGAAAAGTTAAGATCTTAGGGAACTTTAACCACCGGTTAAAGTTGTCTAATTGGTTAGATTCTTGCTAAGAGCGCCACGCCTAGTTGGTTTAGGTAGCAGTATAGAGTTCTGCCAACGCTATTCGTTAAGCTAGCCAGTTATTGGCTCGGCAAAAAGTAGTAAGTGAAACTAATATCTTCGCTTACCAAATCCACCGTTTTCTACTAATACCGTAGCTACTGGCTATATAACCGCAATTTGCCATTACTTAACGGCAATCTAACGGTAATCTAACGGCAGTTTGCTAGTACCGTAATATTCTGTTTTAGAGTTACTTGTTTAGTTTGGGGACTAAACCTTCTAGGGGAAAGGAGTACTATTACGGCACTAACCTGTTGCATACTGTTTTATACTATCTCGTACTATTTCCTACGGTTAGCTGGCCCACTACTAGCGCCTTGGCGCCTGGCCCTACTACTTATATACAATACCCCTTTCGCCTCTTCTCCTCTTTATACCACAACGTAGTTATTTGGTCTACTTTATTGCAGCACCATAACAAGATCTCTATTCTAGTTTTTATTCTTACTATACAATAATTTATTGCCTAAACTTATCTATACTTTCTATCCTATTACGTCTTATAAACAGATTTTTAATATTATTAAACTTTTTAACTATTATATTAACTTCTTAACCTTTAGGCTAAATACTGTGTTTACCTAGGATTACTATAGACCTTATTTATTCTTTAAAATCTTAGCTCCCTAGGAATTGTTATCCTATACTTATTTATTTGCCTTTAAACCAAGCTACTGCCCTTTTTTATTAGTTTTCGTCTATTATAGGTTCTTAGGTATGTCTTATCTTATCTTAAGAATCTTAAGCGTCTCTTATCTCTTCCTAAGAATCTTAAGCCTATAGCCTTTTACCTTTATTAAGTGGTAAGCTAGCACTAGCAGTTATCTGCTTGCTTAACCGTTTTTAGATATTACTCCTTCCGTTTTATAAAGTAATAGATACCGTACCTAACGGTATTATAACGTCCATTACTAAACCGCGTTCTATAGTAGTCTTAGTCTCTGCTTTTATTGCATTATTAAGGTTTACATACCCCCAATTAGCTGCTTTTTTTCCTTATTGCTATTAATTAATAAGTACTCTAACTCTATTATTATATCTACTAATCTTTATTTATATATTATAACGAAGCCTTATAGGGAAACACTATGGTAGACTTGTTATTGGGCTAGGTTGTATAGATAAACAGGAAGTTAATAATATAACAAACAGATAATAACTAGTGAAGTAGTTGCCTAATAGATTAACTCTAATTGTATTCTAAGATTCACTATAAGGAAAGGAACTATCTAGGTAGGGACTGTAGTCCTTTAAATACACATCCATACTCCTAAGAAAGTTATTACTCTATCTACTCTGTCTGCTCTATATACTCTATTATAGATCTTATAGATTATACAGATTATATAGATTATATTACATAACCTCGCTTACCATTTCTTATTATATGGCTCTACTAGTTCCATCCTAGACCGTGCCCTTATTAACTAACTAGCTTTCTCTAACTCTTCTCCAAGTAGTTATAATATTATACTTAAAGCGTCCGTAACACTATCTCCCTCCCTTTTATCTTTGTTCTTAAAGATTTTTAATATCTCTAAGTTGTCTACTAGAGGTGTAATATCCACTTAATTAATTTGGTTAATATCCTTACTTATTATACCTAAAGTATCTTCTTCTTCTTCTATAGCTTGTTAGTCTTGTACTATTACTACTATATTATCTTTTAGTAAGATAATGCCGTCTCTATATTCTTATTATATAAAAGAGGGGTTAATCTATATTACGCTGGCGAGTTCTTTATCTTAGCAACCCTCTTTATATTTAGAGTGTATTAAAGCGAATATTTAGTTGTCCTATAACATTTGCTTAGTTTCTAATGCTAAGTATACGCGTCCTATTACTCTTAATAGTCTTTAAATACCCTTATTAATTGCTGCTAGGGTCCTAGGTTTAATCTACCGCTATAAAACTTAATAATAAGCTTTCCGTAGTGCTGGCTAAACTTTATTATTCTTATAATACTAAATAAGAGGCTGCCGTTGCTTAACAACGGGCTTTTAACTCTTGTCTTACTACTTTCACTTAGTTAATCTGTCTTAAAAAGGGTTATAAAAAGGTGCGTTTTAAGGAGTAGAAGCTTATAGAATAAGGCCTTTATGAACTTGGTAATAAAAGAATAGATTCTCCTCTAACAGAGGAGGAAATAACTCTAAGTACCTTAGTAGCTGCTCCTCTTAGGTCCCCCTTAGGTAACTTATTCTTTAGTAATCCTTCTTTATTAATACTGCTTAACCCTTTTTCTTTTAATACTCCTATACCTTTCTTATAGCGTTTTTTAAGTTGTCTAATAGCTCCTAGGTAGTCTTATTATAGCCTATACACTTAACTTTATACTATATTTTGTTATTAATATCCTTATAACTAATAATCTTTAAAACCTCCTATTTGTCCTCTTCTTGTCCTCTATATATGTCTGCCTTATAGACTAGTGGCTTAACATTCCTATATACTGGCTCTAGTATTGCAATATACTATATAGGGTGGATTTTTATTTTCCCAAGTTAATGTAACAGGACTAGCCCAGTTACAGTAGGAATGTCCTGGTAAAACACTTAACAGATAACTGTCTAAAACTGTTTACAACTATTTGCAACTATTTGTAACTATTTATAACTGTCTATAACTGTCTATAACTATCTACAATTGTCTGCTATAATCTACTGTTTTTTACTAGCGCTATAACACTAAAGTCTGTTAAAGACTGTTAAAGACCGCGTGTATATATATGCATGTAGTAACTACCAAGACCCTAACTGTTTAATTATATAATTCTCTTATCATTCCTTTCTCTTCTTTATATGTCTTGTTCTCTATAAGAGCTATATATCCTTGGATTTAGATAGAATTTATATTGTTCCTTTAAATCTTCCTTAAAGCCCCTTCGCGCCCTTATACTATATTGTGTTAAAATAACTACTATTAAAATAGTAAACGGACCTAAATCCTATTTAATAACTATAATGCAACAGTTCTTTATAGATGCCTTAGCTTAGTAGCGGGCTACACTGGAAACCCAATATTAATAATTAATGGAAGCACTCCGCGAAGAACTCTATAATATTAAGGTACTTATATTAGAGACCCCAACACCGCCTATAAACGAAATTAATATAACTATATCTAAGCCTAGCCCCTTAGATGCAAACTCTAAACTAGTAATAGTAACTTAACCTATATCTATAATGAATTTAATACCTACTATAAAATCTAAAAAGCTCTCTAATCCTCTAATATTTAATAGAAATTAAAACAACCTATATCCCTTTATAACTAAGCTCCATCTTAAACTTTTAATAAACTATAACTAATACCATACTAAAGCCAGCAAGGTTAGCTATAGAATGTCTTGTTTAAGCAAAGACGTTATATATACTATAGATCTATTCTTTTATAACGGCACCTTTATTAATTTTAAAATCTTTATCTCTCTACTAGAATAAATATATAATAATGCTAGCCGCAAATACACAGCTATTACTAAACTTAAAAACTTATAATAATAGAACCGAGACTTTACCAGCTTCTTTTTAGAATTTTTAGACCTTATTAGCGAGCTAGATTAGAATAAAACCGCTAAAGTCGCTGCCCTTTAATAAGCTATTTTAGATAAGAATAGAGCCTAGTTAGTAGGTAGAGAACTACTAAAAAACCTATCTAAATTTGCTATAATATGTTAACAAATTAATAAGGACCTTTAATATAATAAATAGACTTATTTTCTAAAGCCAATTATACCTTATATCTAGAACTCCATAAACCCAGTATATACCTAGAAGCGCAATCCGTCTCTAAAACCTAAAAGCTCTATATATAACCCTATAGGCCTTAATGCCGCTTAATCCTATATACCCTTAGGAACTAACAAATAAAGAACTTAAGCTATAAATAGAGAATGCTTTATATATGGTAAAAAGGGACACATTTAAAGGAATTACTAAACTTACCCTTTTAAAAAGGTCTGCCGTAGTTCCTCCTAATCCTTAAATTATACTTATTCTATAAATTATACTTAGTTGCTATAAAGTATATTGCCTTTTATTAACTTGGAAAACAAATTATCCTAGAGCTAAGTTGCGTCTTAGGATAAGAAGTGGAAGAGTATAAGTGTCTAGGCTCTTTTAGCGCTAATACATAACATAACTCCCTTAATATACTTAGCAAAATTTAAATACTTAGAAAATAGAAGGAAGTATAAATTCTAATAGATAGCGGAGCTACTAGCATAGGCTTTATTAATACGAACTATACAAAAATTTAATACCTAAATTTAAAGAAACTTAATAAGCCCTAAGGCCTATAAGGCTTTAATGGCAAACCCTTAATATATAGTAAATTAACCTACTACACTTTAGTAAAAATATAGATAGGCAAATACCTTAAATATATTTCCCTATTTATTATACCCTTAAAGCAATATAAAGTTATACTTAGATATAGATAGCTAAAATAACACAACCCTTTAATTAGCTGGGTTAAAGAAATACTAAAGTTCTATATAACCTACTGCTAAAGTTATTACTTAAAAAACTATTTGCCCTACAAACACATATATAACTATTTAAATTTAATATAATACAAATTGCCCTTGCTATAAGCCTTAAACTAAAATAATAAAGCTATAACCGATAATTATAGTAAAGAATGCGAAGATCTTATATTAAAACCTCTTAAAATTTATATAATATAGGCCGTGCCCTTTATCTTATTAGTAAAAAGATAGGATTATAAAATCTTTACTATAACTATAGAAGATATTAAGAAAGCACTAGAACTAAAATAGTATATTAATCCTTAACCTCTTATACCTAAAGAGTACCACAATTTAATTAATAAGTTTAAAAAACAATTTATAGACTAACTAGCCCTATACTAAGATAAGTATAATTTTAAAATAGAACTTAAACCTAGTATAATACTAAAGTTCGGTCCGCTATATGGTATATTATAAGAAGAATTGCTTATAATACGATAAAACCTTAACAAGCATTTAAAAAAAGGATTTATTTGCCCTAGTTAATCTCTATTTGCCTTACCTGTATTATTTATTAAAAGCCAGAAGGAGGCTTAAGATTCTATATTAATTATTAAGTGTCGGTATACTCGCTTTATCAACGTGCACAAATATCACTTATAGTGGTACGTATGCAGTGTTGAAGTTAGTAGTTAATTATTGTCTTAAAGTAAGGGGTTGCTCTAAGGTCAGATTAGCTAGTCTCGCTTTATAGTCTCGTAACCACGTCACATAACTAACATTCCGATACTAGAGCAACTCTAAAAAGAAGGCTAATCTATACTCCAAAGCCAAGCCTACTTCTAGACTATTTATAGCATATACGTAATAACTAGAGATCTAATTAATACGTAATAGCTTCCATGCTCCTTTTACAGGTCCGTAATTATATAACCCATATTACGGCTTATACAAATACCTCTAAACCAAAGCTTATAGAATGCTATATTACAAAAACGCTAAGCTAAGAAGAAGAAGAAGAATTGTTAGGGGTAGCAGGTTAATATATCGCAAGGGCTGCTAAGGCGCTAGTAATAAGCGAGCCAATGGCAATTTTCTATGCTGGGTATAGAAAATCCTAATTGGCTAGTTAAATTTAGGGTCCGCTCCGTTATAATTAGTTATATAACGCTAAGCTAAATCTAAGTTCGTTCATTTAACCTATCCTACAACTTATAGGTCGATTTGGTTTGTATTAATAAGCCATTAAAGAGCCATGCAGGGTTTTCCCTTCATTATGGCGTTAGTAGGGTTGGCCTCTCTATTAATCTATTTTACCTCTATAATCTGTCTCCGTTCGTAGGCTTACCAGAGGCACATTATATTAATTATTAGGCGTTTTTCTTAGGTGGTTCCAAGTCATACTAGATAGTTATATAAGGACTTAGAGTTAGTGCAAAGTATAAATAGGAGGTTAATTTATAGGATCTTGTCTACTATAGACTTAATTATAACGCCAATGTTAAAGCCGTGGGCTATACCATAGAGTTTAGAAGCTAGTACGCTCTAAGTAACTCTTTTACACTTAACTAAGCTCTAATAGACGATATTGGCCTTCTTTATAGTATTAGTTAGTACAATAACGTAGCTAATCTACAAAGAGAGGTCCTTGTTGTTGGCAAATAACGCATCCACAAATACTAGTAGCTATAGGGTTTTAATATCTAACTTAACAAACTTAAGGCCTCTATTGGTGTTCTTAATTTACCAGTTTAGACGCTTATTTAACTATTTTGCGTCTTCCTTATTAGGGTTAATTACTTAGGCGGCAAAGGATAAATTAAATAAGGCTTCTGGTTAGCAGACTAAAGCAATATATACACCTTTAGTATGTTGGGCGATATACTAGTCCTTTAGGGTTAGGGTTCTTATAGCTCCTCTTAATCCTATACTTATAGTAAGTTTAGTGCTAATCATACTAAGGTTTATGCATTATTATTCCTAAGTAAGCGTAATGCTCCCGTTAGTTAATAGCTGAATAACTCCACCATTAAACTTAATGGGTGTATTAACGGTAAGCTATTCCCATTCCTTAGCTATAAACTTAGCCTTATACAGCTTATTTTGCTCTGCGTTTATAAAGGTCTCATCTACTAGGAATAGAGTATTATTAGTTTATAGGCCTATAATGCTAAAGGGCTCGTTACTCTATAGGAGATAGGGGTCATATATAGATTGGTCTATATATAACTGTTAGATGTAATGCAAGTAATATATCTTAAACTAGTAGTTACTGGCTTCTAGTACTCTATAGAGTGGTTTTACAACCTTTAAAACTGAGGCCTTATTAATCCCAAGTTGCTTAATTAGCTTGTGTGGAGGTTATACATAAAACTCTTAATTTAGTATAGTGGTTAATTATATGTAGGCCTATAAAATGTCTTAGAGGTAAAGTTATACCTATAGAAGCTTTATGGCGGCAATGTAGAGAATTAGTCATTAGCTGACTTATTAAATAGTTAGTAATTAGGTAAGAACCAGTTCCTTTTCTAAGTTATTATAAGCTTATATAACTAGTTGGGATTTCTTAAAGGCTTTATTAGTTCCCTTATTCTTAATCTTATTAACAAATCACAAATTAAAGAGTTGTACGCCTTATAGTATATCCATAAGTCTTATAATCTCGAGAACTCCCTTCTTAAGTAGACTAGTGAGCTCCTTCTATTAAAAGGCGCTAAATTAAGTACTAAATTAACTGTCATCCTATAGGTAGATAGTGGTGTTAGTTATAGCCGTAAGTAGAGGATATTTACAAGGGCGTCCTCTACCTTATTTTAGGGGTTATTACTAAGCTTTAGCAGGTCTCTTTAAGACAGTCTTAAGAAGGACTAACCCAGATAAAGGTTTAGGTAGTAATTTTAGTCTAACAATTTACTTCTACAATTTAGTTGCTTAAAGGTAGGGTTTTATAACCATAGATTAAAAGGCTATAGGTCTGCCAAATAGCTTAACAGTGCATATTTTACCCTTAATAGTAAGTAAGGTAAATAGCCTGTCCTAATAGCCGCTTTAGCTAGTGTTTCCTTCTCTCCAGACCAAAACAGGTAAATTTAGTGGGAGATTATGAATCGCATTAGCATTGGGTCCGTTTCGCATATTTAGCGTATTAGCAATCTGTCGTTTAGCTTATAGCTTCTATATCTCTACTATAGCCTTTTTAATTATAGCAGCGCGTTATATAACCGTAGGGGATGGTGCATTGGATTTAACCATTTGGGGGTAGGCTTTAAAGACTAGAAGTATAGGAACTAGTCCTTTAGGGCTAGCTAAATTGTTAATTGCTTTAAACGCTATTTAAAGTCCCATCTTCTTATTAATCTTAGGGATTTCAGTTATAATAATCTAATAGGCTTGCTATAATAGACTATAGTAGCGCTCTACTATTCTAATGGAGTTATATGCTTTGATTAGTACTCCCTTTATACTAATTCCTATAATGGTGGTGTATTGCTTAAATTCTTTACTAATAAAGTTCTTTCTAGTATTGTGGGTAATTAGGTCTAGTGGCCCTAAATAAGTATTAATCCAGTATATCCATAGAACGTCCTATATATGTTTAGCGCTAATGTCTTATAGCTATCTACTGGCTTGGAATTGCGTTCCTTTATTAATAACGTATAGAAGGGGTAATCCGCTAATATACATAATATCAACAATAATATTATAGTTAAAATTAACGTCGTCTTATAGGGTAAAGCGGAATCTGCCTGGTAATTTGCTAAACTTTTAATAGTAGTGGTAGAACTTAGTTAGTTGCTTAATGGCCATTCTATTAGTTTTATAGCCAGTATAGTAGAGTAGCTTTTGCAATTTCTTAACTAAGGGGTGTCTAAATTAACGATATAGGCGCCGTAGCTCTATATCTGTTAAGTAGCAGGGGTTCGCGTTAAAGGATTCAGATAAATATAACTGTAGTAATAAGCTCTATAAGAGAAATAGGTAGCCAAACCATCGCACTACTAGCACTCTTTTAGTGTAAGTAATAACAATATTTCTAAGGTTGTTATAGTAGATTTAGAGTCTGTCTATATCCATTAAATAGAGCAAGAAGGGGGTATCCATATAGATAATATAAAACTGTATCTTGCCTATAGGGGTGATAATATCCGTAGTTCTAATAGAGGTAGTAATTCTAATGCCAAACTACACGTTAACTTGTCCTTTGGTTAAGGTATTAAGTCTTATAAATTGGTCCGCGTTCTATAGTGCCTAGAATTATCCATAACCGGCCATAGACTTTTTTAATGCACTAGTATTAATTATAATTCCTATAAATACTATAGAAGTATAGCGTGAAGCGGCGGTTGTTATATTATAGTTAAACGGGTCAGTTTCCGTAGTAGGTTCCGTAGAGGTTGTAGTAAGTAAGTAAGCGTAAGCCTTATTAGCTAGTTCTACGCTTATAGAGGTTACTTTGTCTATAGTAAGAGTTCTAAATAATGTAAGGTAGTAGCTGTTAGGGTCTTCTAATTCTTCCTCGCTGTTGTTATTATTAGTGTTTTTATTAGCGTCTATATCTAGTATAAGAGCTTTAAAGGTCTTATTACACTTATTATTGTTATCTCCTTTATAGTAGATAGTGTATTGTCTAAAGCGTTTTTTAAAGTTACCGTTACGGCCCTTATTATTATTAAAACGTCTTTTATACTTATTTCTAGAACGGTTCTACTCCTCCTCTATATGTTTCTATAAGCGGCAGCTCTCCTTTTAGCAAATGTAGCACTTGGCCTTTAGGGATCTGACGGTGTTTTATCTATAGGAGCGGGTTTGGTCATGGTTGTTACGGATATTACAGTAGTATATGTGATCCGTAAAGTAGGCTCCTTAAAATAGTCTTATTAAGGCCTAAAAAGGGTGTTCCTTCTCCTATATAACTATAGAAGATTGCAACTTACTAATTAACTGGGAGAGGTCTTTAGAAGGGTTGGAAATGGTAATATAGTATATTAGTATTTCTTGGCAAGTAGTAACTAGTTTATTTATAAAGAAGAGGTCTGTATAAAACTCTAAGTATAATCTGTGGTAATATTTTAAGAGCTTATTAAGGAGTAGTTAGAAACTCTAATAGATTTGCTTATTAGGGTTCTTATTAATAATTCCTTAAAAGTTAGTGGCGTTTTATTTAATAAGGTTTCTCTAATAGTACTCTAGTCCTTTAAAAAAGTGACGCATATAGTTATATACCTTAGTAAATAATTTGGTTAAAAGGCTGCTATTATAGTAGTAATCCTAAGTAAGTCCCTTTAGTATGGTTAGGAATACAGTTATATAGCCTTTAGGAGGTAGACTAGCTCTCTTATAGATATTATAGAAGATAGTTAACTTAAAGTTAAAGCTATTACTTACTCCATCATACTTCTGGTCGTCTGTGTAGATCTTAGCGATAGTGGCTGCCTCCTTGCTGTATATAGGCAGGTGCATAGTAGGGTCAGTATTAGTAGTGCTAGGGTGAAGATACTAGGCAGAAGGAGGACTAGGTAGGGTAAAGGCAGTTACTAAAGGAAGGGTAGAGGCAGTTACCGCAGGTAATAATTACTAATTCTACATCTGTAGGAGTTAAGTAAGGAGAGTAAGTAGTTAATCTTAGGTAGAGGGAGGTGCAGCTTGCTATTAGGTAGCGGTTGGTACAGTTTACTGGGGTGTAGATGCAATAGCTAGTTGGGGTGTTATAGGGGTAGGTATTTACGTTTTAGGTGTTGTGGCTGTAGCTATAGGCTGGATTATAGGCGTTAGAGGTAGTAGAGGTAGTTAATAGTTTATAGGCGTTAGCACCGTATGGGTAGGTAGTTGGCTGCTAGGGGGGGTTATAGAAACTGAAGAGGCTATAACTAACGGGGGTATAGCTTAATTTAATTTTAGAGCTGTTTATATTAAGTTAAGTTGTTCTTGTAGTGCCACTATAATTATAGGGCTGACTTTCTTAAGAGCTCCTGTAATTTCCTTATCTGTCTATTCGTGAGGTTCCTCTTCTATAAGAGCATTATATAAAACCTTATAAAGTGGGTATCTGTTGCTGTATATGGCGACATATACTCCTCTTTGGAGTAGGTAAGTACAGAGCTTTGCTCTAGTAATAGAGCGTATCTTTCTAAAGTCCTTAATGGTAAAGCCTTTGAATTCTTCCTAGAATAGCAACCATAATATATAATCCGTAAAGTTCTTATATATATACTTATAGATTTTTATTTTTATATATTCTTCTAGGTCTTCCTCTAAGGCAGTTGCTATATTAATCCTATAACTATATCTGGCGATTCTCTCCTTCTAATTAATTTCCATATTGTCGTGTCTTTGTATATATTGTAGTTTAAGGTTAAGGTTAAGGTCAGGGTTAAGGTTAAGGTTAAGGGTTATGGTTAAGGTTAAGGTTAAGGTTAAGATTAAGGTTTAAGGTAAGGGTATAAAGGTAAGGGTGTATACGTCCTCTATAGCCATTGGGCCTGTAAAGTGTTTTTAGCAAGACTGCTATTCTCTTAGCGATCTGTTATATTAGCTGTAAGGCCAGTACAAATTCTCTTAAGCTTAAGGGAGGTTGTAATCTTCTCTAAATAAAGATATAATTCTCTAGGCGATCTAACGCGTTAGTAGTTAAGCTAATACGTGGTCTTAAGCTTTAAGGGTAATATAGCTTTCTCCTTTAACTAAAATAGACAAGGCTAGG
>Ga0307507_10003868_pt1 | contig 27885 bp, 8 predicted proteins | sample 7_EM_MG_FD_207223 | JGI IMG/M metagenome (GOLD analysis project Ga0307507, IMG submission 207223) | Populus trichocarpa ectomycorrhiza microbial communities from riparian zone in the Pacific Northwest, United States - 7_EM | ecosystem: Host-associated > Plants > Roots > Unclassified | place...
ACCGTCGCTAGAACCAGACGACCGTCGCCAGAACCAGACGACCGTTACCAGAACCAGATGACCGTCGCCAGAACTAGACGACTGTCGCCAGAGCTAGACGACCGTCGCTAGAACCAGACGACCGTCACCAGAGCTAGACGACAACGACTAGCCAGCGAGCACTATAAACGATTTGATTAATTGATCGAATCAAGGTAGCACAGACAGGTAGGCACAAATAGGGAGATGCTGACGGGTAGGCAGATATAGACAGGTAAGCAGATACAGACAGGCAAGCAAATACAGACAGGTAAGCAGATGCAGACAGGCAAGCAGATGCAGACAGGTAGGCAGATGCTAACGGGTAGGCAGATATAGACAGGTAGGCAGATACAAATAGGTAGGCAATGCAGACAGGTAGGCAATGCAAATAGGTAAGTAGATACAGACAGGCAAGTAGATGCAGACAGGTAGGCAGATGCTAACGGGTAGGTAGATATAGATAGGTAGGCAGATGCAAACAGGTAGGCAATGCAGATAGGTAGGCGATGTAGGCAGGTAGGTAAGTCAATAGGTAGATAGGTAGAAGAGAACCATCGCTATATTATATTAAATTATCTAAAATAATATTATTTATTTTGCTAGCCTTATAAATAGCTTTAAAGTAGCTTTTATTTATTTAAAATATATTATTAGTATAAAAGAGGTAAATATAATTATAGTTGCCAAATGCGCAGATTACTGGCAGGTTACGCGCAGGTTGCGCGTAGGTTACGCGCAGGCTGCGTGTCAAAAAAACACAACATAGGCTAGTTGGTCGAGTTGCTAAATGACCTCAACTGCGCGCCAATTGCGTTAACCACCAACCATTGAGGCCATTGAAAGGGTACCATATTTTGCCGATGTATTAAGCCTATAAGGGCTACTTTAAAATTAATAACTTTATTAGATGGCTATACGGCTGCCTATTTCCTACGCTTTATAAGCAATATCTAAATTAGACTATAGTAATTGTAATAAATAACCTTGACGAGAAGGCAAAAATCCTCACAGAAAGATTTTTCCCCTAACCAGCTCCAGCAGACCTTAGCGACATCACCAGTAAAACACCGGTGACTTGCCTAAGGGTCGACAGCGACATGACAACTGAAGAAATGGCCAGAACTATTAGCCGCCTCTTAAATAACACAGCATTAGGACCAAATAGGATCCCAAACAAAGCCCTAAAGACTTGTGGACCGCTTATAGCACCTTAGCTTGCAGACGTAGCCAGAGCATGCTTTAAAATAGGCTACTACCCGTAACTTGGAAGATCTATAATGACGGTTATCCTACAAAAAGAAGGCAAAGCAGACTACTTAATTCCAGGAAGCTACCGCCCTATTGCCTTAGAAAACACCCTAAGCAAGATCTTAAAAAAGGTTATAGCGGACCACATAGTAGATATAGTAGAGGAACACGCCCTACTACCACAAAGCTAAATAGGGGCAAGAAAGAATCGCTTAACGCTATTAGCACTTACACTACTCGCTACTACCATTAAAACTGCATGGGCTATGCGAAAGGACTTTATAGTATTAATACTTAGCCTAGATATTAGCGGCGCCTACAATAATATACCCTATAAGCGTCTCCTATACATCCTTAGGGCAAAGGGCTTCCTAGAATGGATCATCCAATTTATTTAAGGATTTATAGGCCAGAAAGAAATATTACTGGTCTTTAGCGGATACCAGAGCCCCTCTATTACAGTCATAATAGGAATACCATAAGGATCACCTCTTTTACCTATACTCTTCCTCTTCTTTGTAAGTAACCTACTTAACACCTTTAAGGAAGGGGCGACCTAGGGGATAGGCTTCGTTAATAACACAAACCTAATTATATACGGGCTAACAGCCGCAAAGAACTGCAGGACACTAGAGAAAGCCTATAATACCTATATAGAATAGGTAAGATAATATGGAGTCTAATTCTTACTAGAGAAATACCAGCTAATCCATTTTATAAGAAAATGCAACTAATCTATAGATCTTTAGCATATAATCTATATCTAAGGCTTTAGGGGTTAACCAGTTTAAGGCCTAAGGGTATTAGGAGTGTGGATAGACAGCAAGCTCTAATAGAGCGCACATACGGCGCAAGCGGCCCGTAAGGGCTAAGCACAGTATATCGCTATGTCCAGGATCGTTAATTCTATATAGGGTCCATGCTTCCAGAGGTCACGCCTACTATATATAGCAGTTGTCCGGCTGACTATAACGTATAAATCTAGTATTTAGGCCATAGGAGAAACTAAGAAAGGCCCCCCTAAATCACTCCTTAAACCACTCTAAAAGGTCCAAATAGCCTGCCTCTAGAGCATAACAGGCGGGTATAAGCAAACAGCCACAGCACTGCTTAAGAAGGAAGCCAATATTCCCCCTCTATAACTATATATTAAAGCCAATGCAATGTAAAGGGTGCAAAAGGAACGTAATTCTAATATTATAAAGTATATCAAGACACGCCTAAACAAACTATGGAGGGACCCTAGGGTGCCCTATAGGAGAAGAAACTAACAACCCTAAAGTAGGGAAGATATATTAGGAAAACAGGTAGAGAAAGCAAAAGAAAAATGGTGCGGCGTTAGGGCCTAGGCCTATATAGAGAAGGAAGGGAAACACGCAAGAGGCCAGTAAAGACAACAGTAAGGGAGAGAAAGGAGCTAAAGTAGAGCATAAAAGAATACTAGAAAACCATCTACTGCAATATAATACTGGTTGGACTGTCGCTGGAGAGACACATAGGAGTTAAACATATAGAGGTAGACTTAGGCAAGAGAAACCTAAGCTATAGTATAGTTAATATTATAGGGGGTAAATACCTAAGGGCTCTAAGAGGGCCTAATAAAGGTAGAAAATACAATGGCAATACTCCTAAGGACAGGAGTAATAGGACTAAAAGATTGGCTTTACTAGGTAGGTGTCCTAGTAGGTAGCCTAAGGTGCGAATATAGCTAGCTAAAACAGACATTAAAACACATAATACTGTTATACCCCTTATACACCGGCCAAAAAGCAATACTCTTAGTAGCTAGTATAGAAAACTATAATATACTACTCTTAATATAGAAAGGCCTTAAGGCGGCTACCCGGTGGCTTATTAGCTAAAATATACTAGACCAGTTCTGGGTTACAAGGGAAATAGTAATAGAAGGCAAAGGGGCAACTAACAGGCGCCCCCTAATAACTCTACAGGAGTAGAGTAAAGTTTGTAATACTAGCGCGTCTATAGACTTATTACGGCAGCAGTGGTTCCCAAGGAGGTTAAAAAGTAAGGTAGTAGAGCACCACTGGTGACTTGTAGGCGACTCGTAAGCGAGTCCTAAAAAGGCGGGAAGATGGATTATGGGGTTTTCTTAAATAGAGTTTTCTCCCTATATGTATATAAGGAGTAGTCCGTGTAGGCCCAACAGGGATCCGAATCGGACGTTAAGCAATGAATAATAATAATAAATAACCTTTCGGTTTACGTTAAATATAAATTCCGGCTACTATTAAAGAGGAGGGCCATATTATTTACTATCTGCCGCTGTACTTACTAGACTTTAATCTAATTAAGCTTATATAGGCCGTCTTAAAGGTATAGATCTATTGCTAGCACTTATATACTTAAGAACTCTACTATAATTATAGTAAGTTTCTTAAGCGAGCTATCCACAAGAGTAGGTGCAATTTTTTTTATCTAATAGTAGTTTTAATATATCGTAGGAGGAATATATATAGAATAGGCTGAGCTAGAGCGTTTACGGCGTTAATTAGAGCAATTTAAGCGTAGTGTTAAGGTTTAAAGACCAGAGAAGTTAACTATGGCCTTTAATATTGCTACTGGCACTTACTAGGAAAACGTCTAATATTAGATTACTAACGTAGTTCACAAGCGAGCTGCGCACCCAAGTAAGCTGCGCACCCCACTAACTTTCTACACCTTTACAACTACGTAGTTTAACAACGCATTAAAATACTATTAATATAGTAGCTATTTACGATTGAGTAGCATCTATAGTCTCCTTCTAACACGTACATAAGTTATGCCTAGGCTCTTTACAGCGCCTATAGCGCGGTGCAGCCCTTTAGCTTATACTTGATTGCCCTGCCTCCTAACACCTTTCCTACTATAGGTGCTGCTTAGCAGCCTTTTAAGCAACTATTTCTACCCCCTCTACTACTATTAGAGTCCCTTCCCTTTATATACGCTTCTTTTTGCGCGCTCTACGCTTTATAGCGAGCTTATTGGCCTATTAAAGGGCAGAGACCTAATCGCGCAGCAACACAGCTAAATGCATTATTATCTTAGCACCCTTAGTAAGCCTACTAAGCGACTTAATAATTAATATAGGTGTAGAGCCCTAGCGCCTTTAAATTCTCTTACAAACTAAAGTTAACTAAGCCTCTAGCTTATACGCGTTGCTAGGTGTCCTTAACTCCTATATAGCCTCTAATTAAGCTACTAGCGGCGTATAAAGCCTAATATTAAGCTTTAATAGTACTGCTTCTAGCTTAAGTAGAACTAGCCCTACACCTTAAAAACTCGCGCGTATATTCTCTATAGTAAATACCTAAGTATAGGCCGCCTTAAAGGCTGGTGTTACGGACGCTTTAAGTACAATGTTACAACTACTTAGAGAAGAGTCGGCGGAAGCTAGTTAGTTAATATAGGCACGGTCTAGAATAGATCTGGTGGAACTATATAACGAGGAATAGTAAGCGAGTTATATAATATTATACGCAGTATACGAAGTATATATAGTGTACGCCACGTATAACACATATAATACGTACCTTACGTATAAGAGAGGATTTCTTAGGAGTATAGTTATATATTTAAAGGACCTCAGTCCCTACCGTAGATAGTTCTCTCCTTATAGTAAATCTTAGAATATAATTAGAGTTAATCTATTAGGCAACCACTCCACCAGTTATTATTACGTTGTTACTTTATTCTTACCTATATACCCAGCCTAATAATAGAACCCACCATAGTTCCTACTACAAGGTTCTGTTATACATTCACTACCAAGGTTACGGTATTAAATAAGGTTGAACAACATACTACCAGGAGCAGCACTAGTTATAACGGCGTCGGCAACAGCCATAACCTTAGGGCTAGATACCAGTATGGACAAGGGGGATTCTTAAGTGGTTACGCAAGGTTAGTTACAGGAAATAGTTAATCACTTATAAGACAATAATAGGATACTTAAAAAACGCATTAATAGAATTAAAGTAGTAAAGATTAAGCTACCTTCAATTAAACAATTCTTAGGGGAGAAGTTAAAGCTTAAAGGATTTCTTATGCAGATGCACTTTAAAGTGGTACAGAAAGGAGCGAAGTTAGCAATATTATTAGATTAAGTAGCCTATATAGGATTGTTCCTAACCGGAAGGGCACTTAAGTGGTTTAAGCTGTATCTTATAAAAATATAGGCTAATAGCATGACAACTACTAACCAAGACGTATAGTATATATTTGCTAGTTGGAATGGGTTCGCAGAATAGTTAACGCAGATATTTAGAGACCTAGAAGCCACAACTATAGCGGAACAAAAGCTTCAGAACTTAGTACAACACACTTTAGTAATTAAGTATACAACACAGTTTTAAATACTAGCCATGTAGGTTAAGTGGAATGACAGGGCGCTTATAGCACAGTATAAATAGGGACTTAAGGCTAAAGTCCAGGATATAATCATCCTAATAGAAGATGCGGATACTCTAAGGGAGTTAATAGATTAGTTAATAAAGATTAATAACAGAATCTATTAAAGGGAATAAGCTAAGAGAGGGTAAGACAAAGTTCTACAGTTATATAAGGCGTAGAGTACACAACAGCAGATATAGAGTTAAAAACTATAGAATGGCGCAAAGCTAATAGACCTAAGTAGTACTAAAGAAACCTAAAAATAGGAAAAGAAACCATAGAAACCTAAAGGTTAAGGATCAAGTAATTAAAAAACCTAAAAGTAAAGGCTAAACTAAGGATCTCAGCAGCAGAAGACATTTAGGCGGACTCCATAATAAGAAAAGTGGTTTAAAAACGGGGCTTATATAAATTATAGAAAATAAGGTTATTTCGCTAGAGACTATAGAGGTAGTTAGAGTAACTATATAGTAAAGGGAACTAGGCTAGCAGACGGCACATATGTATAAAGGGATAACAGTGCACTGCAAAAAATAAAAGAATATTTAATTAACAGTTTTACGTATTATTACAACAACGTATACCAAATTTATAAGGACGCTAAGTACGGCGCAAGCTATTAGCTATAAGAGCTATTATTATCTAAGTTTAAAGGAACCAGCGAACCAGCTTGTAGATTGGACATTAAAGACAATAAATTTAATATAGGCAAAACATTTACCAATAATAAGGCAATAAGGGCAGCTTACTAGAAGTATATAGACCTTAGAGAAGTTAAAATAGAAGTAGAGACTAAGACCATTATAGAATAGGGTTTAATAATGGGTATTATAATACCGTTAGATACGATTTCTATTGCTTTATAAGACAATAGGAGTAATATTTAGAAGAAACTAAGCAAGTAGATAACTACTAGTACTAGCTTATTACTTAATAAAGGCAAAAGGCTATAGGCTTAAGATTCTTAAGCAGAGATAAGAGAAGCTTAAGATTCTTAAAGTAAAATAAGATATACCTAAGGACCTATAACGGACGAAAACCAATAGGAAAGGGTAGTAACTTAGTTCAGTAACAAACAAATAAGTACAGGACGTAAGTTTAAGAACTACAAGTTTAGGGAATAAATAAGAATGTTAGTAATCCTAGGTAAACACAGTATTCAGCCTAAAGATTAAACAGTTAATACTAGGATTAAAAAGTAAGACGGCTATAAAGATCTAGCTATAAGATACAGAAAATAAGAAACTATAGATAAGTTTAGAACAAGAATTATTATATAGCAAAAGCAAAAGCTAGATAAGAGGTCAGCTATACTAGGTTATATAAAGGACAGAGTACCCATATAAAGAGTTACTAATAGGCTAAGTACAGGGACACCTAGGGTAAAGTAGTTAGACAAACTGGAATAAAAAGAGAATTTAGATATTCTAACTAGGTTTAAAGAAAGATATACTAAAGGATATTATAATGCAGCAATAACAAGGTACTTTCTAATAGATAGACCATATATACTAAACCAGTTATACGGAAAGTGGTATAGGTAACAACACAATGATAAATAGGAAGACTTTTATATATAGCTAGACAAAAAAGTTGTCTAAGACTAACCCATTACGGAGAAACGTATAAGTCACATTAAAAAAGCATTAATTATAATGTTAAGAAACCTAGAAGAGGGATCCAGGGACTAGAGAAGCAAGCAATAAATCTTAGTACCTATAGCGGAGATACTAGTAGTTAGGTTAACCAGGTATAGATTTAAACTTAAAAATAAAAAAAAACTAAGAGTTAACCTAAAATATACAGCGCATTATACACTATTATAGATAGCTTGTATGGATAACATATATAACATACATAGAGCACCTAAAGATAAGAACCGGAAGTACCTAATAAGGATATATTAGGCACCAGAAGAAAAGCGGTTTAAAAATGCTAAGTATATACATAGTTGGCACCCAGTAGAAGTACAAGGTTAAGGGGACTTAATACTTTAACCAGGAAGATTCCTTACGGAAGAATACCTAGACGGATAATAGTAGTAGGAGTACCCAGAGAACACTTGTCTATAGTATATAGAGGAAAAGAAACAAACTAAGTATTGGCCAAAGTTAGACTAAGTACAGGCAGGATCAAGTAGCCATTAGTTAGGAAAAGGGGAGGCGCATAGGACTAAAGGGAACCAGTATTAGAGCCTTAAACTCTTAAAGGAATTTAAGATTGGTACCTAAATTTAAGAGCTAAGTGGTAAGATTAGCAGTTTAAAGCATTAGTAGATAGTAGAGCAACTAGAAACCATATATCACTAAAGGCAGTAAAAAGAATAGGGTTACTATACAGACAAAAGGAACACCTATATCTACTTACAATAATTTTAGGAGATTAGATAGCCTACAGAGGAGGTATTATTAATCTCAAAATAGGACCTATTTAGATAACTATTAAAGGGAGACCAGTTAGAATGTCTTTTAATATCCTACTATTAGAACAGGACAAGGCGATACTAGAAATACCTTAGTTATAGGAGTATAATCTAAAGATTAATTGGGTTATAGGTTAGGTTAATATCAAAAATATACAATAGTATAAAGTGCAATAGTAAACCAAGTTAGTATAGTACTAAGTTAGAGCGATATATAAAGAGACTAAGCGAGGCTTAAGTTATATACCAAAGAGATACCACAAGTATAGTAAAAAGTTATAGTTACTAAAAAGTAAAAAGCTATTAGAGTATGCAGCTTAGGACTATAAAATAGAATTAGAAGAGGGAATAAGTCTAAGGTTTTTTCTAATTTATAAGCTTACTAAAATAGAGTTAGTAGCACTTAAGGAGTTTATCTAGGAGAACTTACATAAGGGATATATTAGACTATTATAGTCATTAGCAGGATATCTAGTACTATTTATCCCAAAGAAAAACGGAAAACTCAGAATATATATAGACTACAGACAGTTAAATAGCATTACTAGAAAAGATAGGTATCCTTTACCCTTAATTAGCAAAATCCAAGACAGAATAGGTAATATAAAGATCTTTATAAAGATAGATCTAAGATAAGCATACCATTAGATTAGAATCAAGGAAGGCAACAAATAAAAGGCAGCCTTTAGGTCAAAGAAAGGACTATATAAGCCGTTAGTTATACAGTTTAGGCTTATAAATATACTAGTAACATTCTAGAAGCAAATTAATAGTATATTAGGAGAACACCTAGATGAATTTATTATAGCATACCTCAACAACATTATTATCTACTTAAAGAGTAAGGAAGAGCACAGAGAACATATTAAATGGGTCTTAAAGAGACTACAAGAAGAACAGATACCAGTAGCAATTAAAAAATATAAGTTCTTTACCAGGAAAACTAATTTTGTTAGATTTATTATTAAACTAGGCCAACTTAGCATAGATCTAAAAAAGATCGAGGCTATAGTAAATTAGTAAAAATTAGAGAACGTTACACAGTTAAGATCATTCCTAGGGTTTTGCAATTACTATAAAAAGTTCATAGCGCAATGGTCACAGAACATTAAGCTGTTTACAAGGTTAATAAAAAAAGAAGAACTATAGGCATAGAGAAAGGAGTAACAAGAACTGTTTAAAAAAGTTAAAGAGTTATTTACCTAGGAGCCAGTTCTTAAGATCTATCAACCAGGTCTAGAGACGGTTGTAGAAATAGATATATTAGACTTTATACTAGGGGCGTACTTTATATAAAAACATTAAGATAGATAGCACCTAGTAGCATATTATAGTCAAAAGATAACACCACCAGAGTTAAACTATAACATCTACAATAAGGAGTTATTAGGTATAGTTACAGCACTTAAAAAATAGAAAGCATTCTTACAAGGTATAGAGAAACCATTTATAGTTAAGACAGACTATAAGAACCTTATAGGATTCCTAATAATAAAGAAACTCAACTAAAGACAGGTTAGATAGGCGGAAATACTTACAGAATACTATTTTAAAATTTAGTATACTAAGGGTACAAACAATGCATAAGCAGATACTCTAAGCAGAAAGGCTAAACTATAAAGTAATTGTTCGTACTAACTTAATAGCATAAGTGAGTCGTATCCCGGGGCACGAAATACGTATAGTATTGTATGCTCTTTGGGATGGTGGTGACTGTTGATTGTATGAAGCAGACTACGTGGTCTATATACTGATGCGTCCTCCCCCTAATTAGTTAGTGCTTCATAAGTGCACCAGACGCGTAAGCGAGTGGTTGGTGCACTGAACGCGTAAACGCGTACCTGGCGTACCGAACGCGTAGGCACGCGGTTGGTACGATAGGTGCTGTAATTATACACTGGCGGTACTTGAAAAATAAAACCACTTGTGTACAGCCTCCGTAATTGCTTTAATAGAACCATAAAACATAAAAGAAAATACATAGGAAATCTCCCCTAAGGTGCCATCTAGGCTGCCTTCTAAACGGTGCCCCAAGCTGGCCGTAAGTTCTGCTTATGGTCCGTAGAATAAACCGTACGGCCTTTTAACGGGCAGTAGATAAGCTATAAGTCGGATCATGAGGGCCGCTAAGGCGCTAGTGCTAAGCGAGCCAATGGCGATTTTCCATCCCGGGGATGGAAAATTGTGATTGGTTAATTCAACTACCCTATAAAATTTGGCGGGTTACATAAGTCCACCAAGTTCCACCGTAGCTTTCCACCGTTTTCCACCTGTACCGTATAACAAGCTGTACGGCCTTCCAACGGGCCGTAGACATACCATAGGTGCTCCGTTAGTCCCGTTCTACCCATTCTATAACTTCTAGGTTAAGCCTATTTGTGTTAATTAGGGTTTTAAGAGCTTAACACGGCTTTGCCTTAGTTATAGCGTCTGCTAGGTTGTCTCCGCTGCTAATCCATTTAACCTCCATAATCTTACGCCGTTTATAGGCCTAACATAAGCACATAAGGTTGACCATAAGCCTCTTCTCTTATATTGTACCTAGTTTGACTAGGCAGTTGTAGAGGGACTTTAAATTAGTGCATAGAACCAGGGGTAACTGCTCTAGTTATAGAATCTTCTAGACCGTTAATTTGATTGCGGCTGCTATATTAAAGCTATGGGCTAGTGCATATAGCTCAGAAGCTAGTACACTGTGGGTTACTTATTTGCACTTAATTAAAGACCAGTGCAGTATATTTGCGTCCTAATTGCGGTCCATAAGTATAATTACAAAGCCAATTTATAATGATAGGTCTTTGTTATTAGCAAAGGAGGCGTCCGTAAATGCCATTATACTAAGGGAATTTAGGTCCAGTGGTACAAAAGTAAGTCCTCTTGTTGCGTTATTAATTTGCCATTAAATGCGCTTATTAAGCTGCTTGACATTTTCTTCTTACAGATCTACTGCCTAGGCCGCAAAGGACAAGTCATAGGCAGATTTGGGTTGGCAGACTGTGGCTATATAGACGCCTCTTGCACGCTATGCAGCGTATTAATCCTTTATATTTATGGTCTTATAGGTCTCTCCGCGGGAACTGGTAAGGTCCGTAGGCTTTACTGTAACAGGCTTTAGGTTTTAGGCTTGGCGTTCCTAAGTCAGCTTAATTAGGTTGCCCTTTTATATAATTAGGCCTCTATTAAACTTAATCAGATTCTACTTAGTTAACTACTCTCACGGCTTTACCAAGAACTTGGCCTTTTATAGTTTAGTTTCTTTAGCATCCGCAAAGGTCTAGTCTGCTAGAAATAGGGTATTATCTATTTAGAGTCCAACAATACTAAGGCCGTTTAATAGGCTGTATAGGAGGCAGGGGTCATAGGTCAACTATTCCATTTTAAGTTTACTAACATAGTGCTAGTAGTATGTCTTAAACCAATAGTTTCCAGCTTCTAGTACTCCGTACAGAGGTTTTACGACCCATAGGATTATTCCTGGTTATAGGTTAAGCTCAGGGGGTGGCCGTATAAAGATGTCCCTACTTAGGTAGATATTAGACTGCATATAGGCTTATAAGATGTCCCATAGGTAAAGAGCTATAGGTTTGCTTTGCTGTAGTCCAGGTATAAGTGCAAGTATAATCCGTTGGCTGACTCGTTAAATTATAGGCAATTGCGTAAGGACTAAGCCCTTCCCTTGGTTATTATAGGCTTATATAATAAGCCTTAATTTTTTAAAAGCTTTATTAGTACCCAGGTGCTTAATTTCGTCAATAAAGCGTAAGTTGAATATATGGACGCCTTGCGGAACGTCTTTCTCCGTTATAACCGCAAAGACGCCCTTTTTAAGTAGTCCGTTAATCTCTTTACGTTATAAGTCTGTAAAGGGGGTTTCCTGTACTAGAACTAATATATCCACAGGCGGAGATTGCCTTACGGATATCCCTGCGGAGGTTAGGTAAGTCTCTATTATAGTATTCTTAGTTACAGGGTGCTTTTAGGGGCGTCCTTAACCGCGCTTTATAGTAGGTATAGTAGGTTCAGTAGGTTTCTGGAGGACTTCTAGGGTAGGCAAGGGTGCTTCTAGCTTATCTAATTCGGCGGTTACTTCTGGTTTGTCTGGTTTGGCAGTTACCTCCAGTTTATTTAGCTTAGTAGTTGCTTCTAGTTTATCTAGCTTAACGTTATGGGTGTCTTTGGGCTGAAAGTAGGGTTTTACAGACATGCTCCTAAAGTTAGTTAGGCCGCTAGGAAGTTATACACAGCACGTCTCGTTTTCTACAGCTAGTAAACAGTAGGGTCCGGTCCACTTGCCACTTTTACGCTATATAAGGACTTCAGAGTTAAGCGGGAGGTCGTATACTAGGGTTATATTGGGTCCGTTATGGTGGTGCAGGGCGTTGTTAACAGCTTGTTTAGCCCGTAGCTTGACTATCTCAGCCATCGCCTTCCATATTGCAGCTGCTCATTCCATAATAGACAGGGTAGGAGGATCTAGGTTACTTATCCTTAGGTAGGCTCCATAGACCAAGAGGGTAGGTACTAGTCCATCCAGGCCAGCAGTGTTATTAACGGCTTTTATGGCCATCTATAGAGCCAGTTCCTTTTAGATGTCCTTGCACTCGTCTATAATAATCTGGTAAGCTCTCCATAGGGCTAGGTAAGCTCGCTTAATAAGCCTAATAGACTAATACGCCTTAACTAGAACGGCTTTTATTAATATAGCTATAGCTATAGCATACTGCTGGAATTTCTTGCTAATAAAGTTCCTACCGGTATTGTGGGTGATATACTTAGGAGGTCCAATATACATGTCAATCCAGCAGGTCCATAAAATATCCCAAGTATGCTTTATAGATATATTTTGCAACCAATGGGCGGCTTAATAGCAGGTTGCCTCATCAATTATATATAATACTGGGCTGCCGTTAATGTACATAATGTCTATATACACTAAATGGTTGAAGTTAAGATCCTTATAAAGGGTAAACTTGAATTAGCCTAGGGAACGTCCGTATTTCTAGCAGTAGGAGCAGTATTTAGTCAGGTGGTTAATTGCCTTCCTATTAACGTCGTTATGTCCAGAACGTTCAAGGACTCTATACAGCTTTTTGGCTAACAGGTAGCCAAAACGGCAGTGCAGGTAGTGGATTTCCGTACTACTAAGGTAGCACGGGTTATAGTTAAAAGATTCCTAAATGTAGGTCCATAAAGTCTCTCCCCATATAAGGAACGGGTGTCTAAATCGTTATATAATTGGTAGGGTAATATGCTTACTTCCTAGGGCAGTTACAGGGCCAATTAGGGTGTCTGTAACGTTATTATAGTATACCTATAACCTATCTATATCCGCAAGGTAGAGTAGGAAAGGGGTGTCCGCCTTTACTACGTGGAAGTTAACTAGGCTAATTAGAGTCTTAACTGCTACTAATCCAATTAATGCAGTTGAGCTAATGCCAAATTGGACGGTTACGGCCCCAGTTTGCGTAATATCAATGTCCGTATTGTCATTTATGGTGGTCCTATATATAAGGTATTGTCCATAGCCTGCGGTAGACTTCTTAGAGGCACCTATGTTAATTATAACACCGTAGAATTCCTTGGGGGTATAGCGTTCTGTGGTGATATATGCAAATGGGTCCTACTTGTGATCTATAACGTCCATAATAGGAGTGCTTGTGGAATGGTTTTTGGGCGCAACTGAGTGTATGAATAAACGGTCGGCTAATACGGTCATAATATTGAAGGCTTGGCTGTCCATAAAAGGTCTAAAAGTGGTTAAAAATATCTCTAAGGTCTCTTATTCCTAAGCGTCTGAGTTAAAGTTAATTATAAGGGCTTCTATTAACTTATCAGGGGGCTCTTCTACTTCCTCTCCTTTGTATTCCAAAATGAACTAGCTAATATGGCTATCAAGTCTCTTCCTAGACTTGTTACGTTCTTCCTGGGTATGCCTTATAGACCAATATCCTTCCTTGCCGCACACAAAGCACTTTTGGCTGGTTTGTCTACGGGGGTATGTTTTTGTATAGGGGTTACTGCGGGGGTTACAGGTAGGACTTGGTCAGTACGGGTGCTGCTAGCGGTAGCGGCGGTCCGTAAAGTAGACGTCTAAGTCTGTTTATAGATATTAAATATCCGTAACAAAGGCTTGCGTACTGCCTAGTGGGTTTAAGACTTTATACATTACAATAGAGGAGTGTAGATTATTAATAAGGCCAGCTAAGGTATCTACAGGCTTGTAGTAGGCGTACTTATAGGGCTCTACTTCCTGGTAGGCCGTAATAAGTTTATTATGCAGGAAGTCGTCTGTTCAAAGCTTAGTGTCAAGGCCGTGCTATAGGTGCCGGAGGTCTTTAATAAGAATTTACAGGCACTCTATAGTCGATTTTTCAGTGTTCTTATTAATTACGGTCTGTAGCTTAGTTGCATTCCATTAGGTAAGGATATTACGCTTATATTCCGGTCCTTTAAAGTAGTTATGGGTAGCTTTATATAGCTTGTTAAAGGGAACACCAAGGGGGTTACTCTTGAGGTTGGTGTAGTAGTGGTTAAGTGCTAGGCCGCACAGCATAGTAGAGTAGGCTTGGCTGAACTCCTGTTTAGGAATATCGGCCTTCTGACAGAGGTCCGTAAAGATAGTTAGTTTAAAGTTAAAGTTGTTGTTTTTACCGCTATACTTAGATTCGTCAGTGTAGAGCTTGGCTAGGTTGGCTAGCTCCTTACCATAGGTCTTTGCTTGGGTGCGTTGCGGATCTATAACTTACGGATCTGTGGCTTGCGGATATGTGGCTTACGGATATATAATTTGCGGATATATAGCTTGTGGATCTATGACTTGGGCAGGTTGCGGATCTATAGCTTTGTTAATGGAAGGGTTTTAGTCCGTATTTTGGTTTATGGGGGTATTATAGTCCGTAACTTAGGTACTGGGTGTGCTTTGGCCCGTAAGGTCAATTCCGAAATTGCTTAGGTTTATAGGACGAATTTGGTTAAGTAGGTTAGGTATAAGGCCAGTGATGCCATTAAGTTTAGGAGAAGCAGAGAGATTATTTGTGGCTTTAACCTAGTCTAGGATTTTCTCTTTAGTCCATTCCATTTAGTCCTCCTCCTGTATTGTGTTGTATAAGGACCGTGTAATAGTAACTTGTTTATCCTTTTCAACCCATACACCTTAGTAATGTAAAAGGGTTCATAGGTTACGGATAGCAGTAGGGTTATAAGCCTTAAGAATAGCTTCCGTAAAGTCCGCAAAGTCTTCCTTATATTGCTCCTATAGGTTATCGTTTAGAAGCTTATAGTGTCCGTATTTAAGGATTTTGAAATTAATGTAGTTGTTAACATCGTCCGTAGACATAAGGTCGACTCCTTAGCTCCACTTCTTTTAACCTTCGCTAATTTGCTTGCTTATATCTGCCATATTATGTAGCGTTATATATCTGTATAAGCTATAGCAGGTCGTAGTAGCTTATAGCGGGTGGAGGAGGTCTTGTAACGGTCCGTAAAATCAATTAGCGGGTCCGTAATAGTTTAAGGGGTCTTGTAGTGGTCCATAAAGGTAATTAACAGGTCCGTAACGGTTTGTAGAAGGGTAGGGGTCTCTATAAGGGGTCTAAAAAGAGGTTGGGGGTATTAAGGGAGGGTGTAGTAGGAATAGGGGTTTAAGGTTTAAAGGGGGTTAAGAATAGGGGGTTCCGTAAAGGTCTATATTCGCGTCTATAACTTCCGGTAAACCGTACTAAGACTTAAATAAGTATACAGAGTTGGTAATAGTCTGTAATCCCCAACTTCCAACCTTCCAGTAGGTCGTACTAGGAGTCTAAATAGGTGGTCGCTGTCGTATATATCGCTCAGTGGGAGGTGTTAAGTGATTGCTGATCTATACGCGCTTACTAATCAGTGTTTGTACTAACTTAATAGCATAAGTAAGTCATATCCCGGGGCACGAAATACGTATAGTATTGTATGCTCTTTGGGATGGTGGTGACTATCAATTGTATAAAGCAGACTATGTGGTCTATATACTGATGCGTCCTCCCCCTAATTAGTTAGTGCTTTATAAGTGCACCAGACGCGTAAGCGAGTGGTTAGTGTATTAAACGCGTAAACGCGTACCTGGCGTACCGAACGCGTAGGCACGCGGTTAGTACAATAGGTGCTGTAATTATACAGTAATAAAAAGCTATTGGGAGCTTTGTTATAAAAGAATCAAGATAGATTAATTAGGTATAATTATCCAAAGATTACAGCAACTAAGGAAAGTCAAATCCATAAGTTACTAGAGAATAATTAAACACAGAAAATCTAAGAAGCATAGGCAAAAAATCTAAATATCAGTATCACTTCCGGTAATACGTAATGCTATTGCAATAGTATGGGTGGTAACTGATTTTAATTAATGCTTATTAATTCTCCTATTCTACAGGTAGAATTTGGTGGATTTCCTGAGCTCGCTTAGCTCACGTAATCGCGTGCAACTGCATTATAAAACCTTGTTCAGACACTGGGGGCATTTAGTTTTGTGACGGTGCTTAAGCGCGTCACTGCTGAATTCCGCTAAGTTCTGCCAGATTCCATCAAGTTCTGCCAAATTCCACTATAGTCCACCAAATTCCATCAAGTTCTGCTAAATTCTGCTATATTCTACTTAGATTCTGCTAAATTCTGCCAGGTGGTTAAAGTAACCAATCACAATTTTCCATACCCGGTATGGAAAATCGCTATTGGCTCACTTAATACTAGCGCCTTAGCTACTAGCTCGACATCTTTACACTCTTTATTCCTGCCTTAACGTCTTCTCTTTCTACCTACTCGGTGACCTGTAGCTTAATTATATTTATATTAATTAGGTCCTTTAACGCCTAGCAAGGCTTTAATTTTATTATAGCATTTACAGGGTTACTGCCTCCGTTAATCTATTTAATCTCTGCTATTTCTTTTCTCTTATATAATTATCGTAAACACATTAGGTTAACCATAAGTCGTTTCTCTTATATTGTTCCAAGTTTGACTAGGCAGTTATATAGAGATTTTAAATCGGTATAAAGGGTAAGCGGTAGTCGTTCAAGTTATAGGATCTTTTTAATAGTTACTTTAATCGCAGCTCCAGTATCAAATCCGTGGGCTATACTATATAGTTTAGATGCTAGGACACTTCGTATAACTCACTTGCACTTAATAGATGACCAATAGAGGATATTAGCCCTATTATCCTTATCCGTAAGTGTAATAACAAAGCCAATCTAAGAAGAGAGGTCGTGGTTATTAGCAAAGGATAAGTCCGTGAATATTATTAGTTTAAAAGTGCTTATATCGAGTTATACAAAACGAAGTCCTCAGGAGGGATTATCAATTTACTATTATAGCCGCTTATTAAGCTGCTTTGTATATTCTTCCTTTAGGTTAACAACTTATACTATAAAGGAGAGGTTAAAGGCAGCTTCTGGTTAACAGATTGTGGCGATATAGGCTCCTCTTGCTCTTTGGGCAACGTACTAGTCCTTTAGTATAACTGCCTTGCAAACTTCCCCTCTGGAGCTGGTTAGGTCTATAGCCTTTATAGTAACCAACTTTAGGTTCTGGCATTAACGTTTCTAGGTAAGGGCTATTAAGTCTTTTTCTTGCTTAATATAGCCTCCATTAAACTTAATTAGGGTATTTGGTGTAAGCTTCTCTCTCTTTTTTACTAGGAACTTTGCCTCCTAAAGTCTAGCTTCTTTAGCCTCTGTAAAGGTTTCATTAGTAAGGAACAGTATGTTATCAGTCTATAATCCTACAATTCCAAAGCCGTTGCTGTTTATGTATAACAAGCAGGGGTTATATATTAACTGGTTTATCCGTAGCTTGTTAAGGTAGTAATGGTGGTATATATTAAACCAATAGTTACCGGCTTCCGGGACACCGTAGAGTAGTTTGATAACTCTCAGAATTGATCCATCTTTTAGTCCAAGTTCTAGTGGCGGGCGTACAAAGAAGTCTCTGTTTAAGTAGGTACTAAACTATACGTAAGCTTATAAGATATTATATAGGTATAAAGAGGCTAGTCTTCTTTCATTTCCCTATAGGGTTGCTGTAAGTGCTAGGATAATTCTCTAGCTGATACGTTAAATGGTTGGTAACTGTGTTAAGACCAGATCTTTGCTATAGTCATTATAGGCTTATACAACTAGTTTAGACTTCTTAAAGGCCTTATCTATTCTAGCGTTTTTAATCTTGTCAACAAACCGGGAGTTAAAGATTCTGACTCCTTTTAGAATGTCTACTGTATTAATAAACTTAAAGACGCCTTTCTTAAGTAAACCGTTTATCTCCTTATGTCAAGACTCTGTGAATGACGGTAAGGTGCACTTAAGGGTTATAGTATTAGGTTTCGTCGGGCTGTTATTAATAAATATTAATATATCCGCGATATTTTACTAGGACTTTATTAGCGATCGTTATATCCATTTTAATCTTTAGAGGGGTGCAGTAGTTATTAGTTCTTTAGTTAATTCCTTAGTTAGTTCTTTAAATAGCTCCTCCTTTGGTTCCTTATTAGGTTCTTCTAGTTCAGGTTATAGGTATAGCTTCACTACTATAGTCCTAAAGTTGGTAGGTCCACTAGGGAGTTATATCTTATATATTTCTCTGTCAATTCTAAGCAGCTTAAATGGGCCAGTCTATCTGCCGCTTTGTCCAGTATTACCTTCGCGCCATACAAGTACATCTGAGTTAAGGGGGAGGTCGTGGATTATAGTAACAGATGGACCATTTTATTGGTTTAATGTATTATTAACTTACTTCTTTACCCTAATCCTTACAATCTCCTCCATTACCTTCTTTATAGCTGCCGCTTGCTGTGTAATAGAGGGTGCTAGTGGGTCGATTTCGCTTATTTAAGGATAGGTACCAAAGACAAGTAGTATTAGGACCAGGCCGTCTGGGCCAGCTATATCATTGGCGGCTTTTACTGCCATTTATAAAGCTAGTTCTTTAGTTATTCCTAAGTCCTATAGTTCTTCCATAATTATCTAGTATGCTCGGCGTAGTATTAGATAAGCTCTTTCTACCATTCCAATAAACCAGTAAGCTTCCACTAGGACGCTCTTGGTTAATATGGCTATTGCCATAGCGTGCTATTAAAACTCCTTACTTACAAAGTTCTTCTTAGTGTTGTAGGTAATGTAATCAGGTGGTCTAATATAGGTGTTAATCTAGCATAGTTATAGGATATCCCATATATATTTTGCGGAGATATTGCGTAGCTATCTTACGGCTTAAAATCTGGTAGCTTCATCAATTATATGGAAAATAGGACTCCCGTTAATATACATAATATTAACAAAAATGGAATAGTTAAAATCGGAATCTTAGTCTTTTTATAGTGTGAACTTAAACTATCTAGGAGATTTACCGTGTTTCTAGCAGTGGGAACAGTACTTAGTAAAATAGTTAATAACCTGCTTATTAATATTATCATAGCCAGAGCGTTCTAATACTTTATACAGCTTATCTGCCGATAGGTGTCTGAAGCGACAGTAGAGTTGGCGGAGTTCGGTGGTGGTTAGGTAGTAAGGGTTTTAATTAAACGAGTAGGTTATAAATAACTACAGTAACTCTTCCCATAATAAAAAGGGGTGACCGAATCGGCGAACTACTAGCATTAATTTTGTTGGGGTGACTAGGACGTTCTTAAGGTTATTATAGTAGACCTTTAGTACGTCCATATCTGCGAGACACAGTAGGAAAGGTATGTTGGCCTTTACAATATGGAACTCAACATTGCCGACTAGTGTGTTAACTATAACGGAGCCAATGGAAGAGGTAGAACCGATACTAAACTAGACGTTAATAGCGCCAGCCTTTAAAGTATCGATAATGGTATTGTGGGTCTTCCTATATGCAAGGTATTATCCGTAGCTAGCTGTTAATCTCTTTAAGGCTCCTGTATCGATTATTACTCTATAGAACTTGTTGGAGGTATATTAGCTAGTAGCAACATAGGCAAATGGGTCTGAGTCGTTGTGGTAAGCAATTAGATTAGTGCCGGTAATCGCATAGGTAAAGGATCGGTCCGCTAAGTCAGTCACAGTATTAATGGCTCCTTCGTGCTGTATCGTTCCAAAAGAGGTAAGGAATAGTTCGGTCTATTCCTAAGTTAAAGATGGTAGTGGTAACTTAATATTAATTATAAGAGCTTCCATTACGTTATTAATGGATTCCGAATTAAGTTTATTATTGTAATCTATTCCCTTATACTCAGCAATATATTATTGGGCATATCTGTTAAAGCGGCGGCTAAATCTGTCCTTAAACTTCTTCTTTAATTCATCACGTTCTTCTTTTAAGTGTTTAGATAACTAGCAACCTTTCTTATAACAAACAAAGCAGCGCTTCTTTAATAATGCATATCGGCCAGATAAGGATAATTGTGTTCTGTAAGGTAATTAGGGGTGTTGTCTATAGTAGCGGCGGTTAGTAAAGAAGGCTTAGGGGTTCTCATTATTTAACTTTTCGAAAGTTATAATAGAAGATTATAGGTTATTAATTAAGCCAGTCAGGCTGTCAAAAGGTTTAAAGCAGGCGTATTAACAGGCTAGTAACTCCTAGCAAGCGTTAATAAGTTTATTATAGAGGAACTTATCAGTACATAAGTCTGGGTCAAGACCGTGCTGGAGGTGTCTTAGTTCTTTAATAAGCAATTACAGGCAATCTAAAGTTAATTTTCTAGTATTCTTACCTTTACTCATTATAGACCTTAAGGTTATCGAGTTCCATTACCCTAGTATGCCACGCCTGTACTTAGGTCCCTTAAAGTAATTGCGTATGGCGTCACAGATTTGGTCAAGTAAAAGGGTTAGGGTAACGTTCTTAAGGTTAGTATAGTAGTGGTCAAGTGCTAAACCGCGTAACATTGTAGGGTAGGCTTTAACCTTGGCTTCTTAGGGTACATCAGCTCTGCTACAGAGGTCGTAGAAGATGGTAAGTTTAAAGTTAAAGTTATCATCTTCTCCGCTGTACTTATTGTCTTCCATATATATCTTTACGAGGTTTGTTAACTCCTTGCCAAAACCCTAGGTTTAACTCTGTCTAATAGGTGGTTCTGGTTATAGGGTTAAGTCAATATAATCAGGCTCCCGTTATAGGGGTGGTATAAAGGTAGGTTAGGGTGTAGTGGGTAGTATTATAAGTAGGGTAGGTTTCGTGGTTGGTAAGGTTAAGGTTAGGGTTTCAATGGTACTAGTGCTAGTAAAGTTGTTCTTAAGGAGGTAGTTAATTCGTCCTAAATTAAACTTCCCTTTAGTTGCCATATGTTCCCTAATCTTAAGTTTAGTCCATTCTATAGGATCTTCTTCTTATAAGGTGTTAAGAAGGGCTTCTAGCATTGTTGTATTTCTATACTTCTTAACCCATACACCATAAACTCGGAGGAATTGTCAAAGGTTATAAATAGTAATCTGGTTACAATCTCTGAAGGTCTGTGCTATAAAGGTACTAAAATCTTCACGGTAAGTTTCCCATAGGTCATCGTCCTTAAGCTTATATGTTTCGTACTCAAGGAGCTTAAACTCTATAAAATCTTTAATCTCCTTCTTGTCAACATCGTCGGATTATATATTAATTCCCTCGCTCCATCTGTCTTGTTCTTCGTTGACTTATGCCCTAATATCTGCCATGTTAATTCTTATAACTCTTATCAAGTTCGATTTTAGGTTCTGGGTAAAAACGCGTAATAGATACAAACTAAGGGTTCCTTATCTTGTCGGGTTCTAAACGCGTAGTAGACGCGAACTAATTAAAATACGTGATGGACGCGAACTAAGGGCCTATACTAGATAGGGGTCGGTTCTTTAAATACCTAGGGACTATATATAAAGAATTAAGGGCCTCTCTTATAAGATAGGGTTGGTTCTTTAAGTACACGTTAACTAATACTCCTTGGCAAGTGATCTGGTGGTAAATGTACGTAATAGACGCGAATCAAGGGCCTATACTAGATAGGGGTTAACTCTTTAAATACCTAAGGACTGTATATAAAGAATCAAGGGCCTCTCTTACGAGATAGGGTTGGTTCTTTAAATATATATCAACTGATACTCCTTAGCAAACGTTCTCGATAGATTGCCTCTAGTTAAAAAGGGACTGTTTGAGTTCGCCTCTCTTTATAGATAATACGTCTCCTGATCTATAATTACTAATTAGTATTAGTATCACTTCCGGTAATATGTAATGCTATTGCAATAGTATAGGTGGTAACTGATTTTGATTAATGCTTATTAATTCTCCTATTCTACAGGTGGAATTTAGTGGATTTCCTAAGCTCGCTTAGCTCACGTGATCGCGTACAACTGCATTACAAAACCTTATTCAGACACTAAACTTAGAGCAATACAAAAACAAAGAAGTAACGTATGTGCCTAAGTCTATTATAGAAGAATTTGTTAAGGAATTTTATAAGGGAATAATATAAGGACATAATAGAGCTATAGGCTTAGTATTAAAACTTTAAAAGGAGTATATTAAGGAATCTGGGGACTAGTAAGACAAGTTATAAAGGAATATCCAGATTACTAAAGGAATAAACTAACAAGGCATAAGCCGTATAGAGGGCTATAACCTATTAAAACACTAGGAAGACCATAGGAAGTTATATTATAGAACTTTATTATTAAGTTACTAAAGTTAAGAGATCCTATTACAGGACAAAATCATGACGTAATTTTAGTAATAGTAGATAAGCTAACAAAGTAGGGATACTTTATAGCATACACTAAAGAGATATCAATAGAGGATATCGCTAGAATCTATATAAAGAAAGTATTTGCAAGATATAGAGCACTAAACAAGATCATATTAAATAGAGATCTAAGATTTATAGTAGTATTTTAAGAAGTGTTTCTAGCAGAATAAGGGGTTTATACAGCAACATCTACAGCATATTATCCGCAGATGGACGGATAGACAAAAAGACTAAACTAGATACTAGAGTAGTATCTAAGGCACTATATTAATTACGCGCAGAATAATTGGGTATCATTATTACCAGTTATATAGTTTGCATATAATATAACACCATAGAAAGGAATGGGGACATTACCATTTAGGGCAAATTATAGATACAAGCCAAGAACATCGTTATCACCATATTAAGCAAAAAAGACGAGTAGCACAGCTAAGTAAAGAATGGAGATATTAATAAATCTTTATACAGACCTTAAAGAAACAGCTAAATTAGTACAAGAATAAATAAAAAGGTACTATAATACTAAGAGATTTAAGGGACCAGATCTTAAGGAGGGAGATAAAGTATGGCTACTATACAAAAATTATAAGAGTTGACGACTAAGTAAGAAGTTAGACTATATTAAACTAGGACCTTTTAAAATCAAGCAAAGAATTTCATCGGTTATATATAAGTTAAACCTACCAGCCAAAATAAAAATCTACCCTATATAATACGTTGCAATGCTAGAGCTAGCACACGGGAATATTAAGCCACCAGTCTATAAGGCAGACACGTATAGAGGATAAGAGAAAGACAAATAGTAAGTTTTAAAGATTATTAGTTATAAGGACGTAGATAACAAAACATAGTATAAAGTAAAGTAGATAGGCTACAGTAAGACTACCTAGAAACCACTAAGCAACCTAAAAAACGCTATAGGAAAGGTATAGGAGTATTAGAAGAAAGTAGGTTAGGTAATATTAACAAGAAAGAATTACCAAAGAATAAGTCACCTAAGGGGGACCTAAGAGAAGCAATTGCCGAGCTACTTAGAGTTATTTCCCTTATAGGAGGAAAGCTAGTCCTTTTATCACCCAGCTTAGACAAACCCTATTAAACCAGTTTCCACTCCTTAAAACAAACCTTCTTACAAACACATTTAAGATAAAGAAGATGGGCAGAGGCCAATAAACAGGCTTTAAGGGCGCGCTATTAAGCAGCTATAGCCTCCTACTCCGCTTCCCGCGAATAACAAAGCTTATCCAAGGCGCTTAAAAGCTCACCGTTAAGTTTCGTAGCGGTAGATTAAACACAAGACCCTATAATAAGTTACTTAGGGAACTCGAAAACTGTTAAAAGTTATAGAACGCGCACACTTAGCGTTAGAGATAGAGCGAACATTATAGGATAATTAAACGTTTGCTTTAGTGCACTCTAAGTAAAATAAGGGTTGTCGAGACAAGGGACTTGCTATCGCAATATATACTAACCCCGCTTTCATATAATAAGAATATAGAGACGATATTATCTCACCAAGCGACAGTATAGCAGCTACGGTGCGAGCGCGATATTACACTTATAAAGAAGAGGAAGCTTTAGGCATAATAAGTAAGGATATTAACCAGACTAATTAAACGGACATCACACCTCTAGTAGACGACTTAGAGATGTTAGAAATCTTCAAGGACAAAAATAAAGAGGAGGGAGATAGTATTACGGACGCTTTAAGTATAATGTTATAACTACTTAGAGAAGAGTTGGCGGAAGCTAGTTAGTTAATATAGGCATAGTCCAGAATAGATCTAGTGGAACCATATAACAAGGAATGGTAAGCGAGTCACATAATATTATACGCAGTATATAGAGTATACGCAATATACGCCACATATAATACATATAACACGTACCTTACGTATAAGAGAGGATTTCTTAGGAGTATAATTGTGTATTTAAAGGACCTTAGTCCCTACCATAGATAGTTCTCTCCTTATAGTAAATCTTAGAATATAATTGGAGTTAATCTGTTAGGTAACCACTCCACCAGTTATTATTATGTTGTTACTTTATTCTTACCTATATACCCAGCCTAATAATAGAACCCACCGTAGTTCCTACTATAAGGTTCCGTTACAGCTGGTAGGAACTTAAGCTTAGTAATATGGTTAATATAGTTATAAATAAGGCTATTAATCTTATACCCGTACGCTCGCTTTAGAGGTAAGAAGCAGCCAACATTAAGAGGCTATAGGAGGTGTAATAAATAACTTAGCATATAGAGTATATAGATATTGTTCTCCTAGCAGAGCTCTCTAAATTTTAGAGATTTATAGCTCTTATAGCCGTTTAGGATAAGTAGCTGGCGCGCGCCTACTACTCTACTCTCTATATACTTAATAAAGTGCCTTAGCTAGGAGAGTCTAGGCTTATTTATAGTCTAGCTATTGTTACTTACTATAAGCTCCTAGTTGCGTAGTATAGTCTTATCCTTATACCAGGCAGATAGGTAATATAGGCCTACAAGGATAATAAAGGGCGGAATTGCCCATCCTATAGCATTAACTCCTCCTATAACTATTGCCCATTTACAATTACCTAGCTGTATAGCCTTTGGCCAACCGCGCCTCTCTAAGCTAGTAATAACTAGTTAAGAGGATATCTTGCCTATTATAAACCCAGCTTTATTAAAGTTATAGGTGTCCTTATCTAGTATCCTTTATATAGCCTTTATACGCTATATAAGCTTAAACCAGTTACTAATAGTCTTAGGATCCTTATATAGAGCTCTCTATAGGTTATACGGTTAATTAAATCGCGTAGTAAGGCTCTTTATACACCGTATAAAGTTCCCTAGCCAGTTCTTGCCAACCTTACTAGCACCCTACTTAGTAAGTAGCTTATTGGTTATCTCTTATATAGCATTAAGAGAGGGCGCAAAGTCTTATAAATCTAGGTCTAGTATATACCTAACAATTACCTCCTCTTCTAGCTTAGTAAGCTTCTTTAATTTAGGCTAGCAATTGCGTTATAAGCTAACTCCAGTGCGTCAGCTGCGGAGGGTGCTTTTGGGAACATTAAATGTTAATACTACTCGCCGTACGCTTTAAATTTGCGAATAATCAATAGATGAGATAGCAAGGAGGATATCTCCTTCATTAGGAGGCAATCGAGCAGTAGTTAGTGGAGCCATTGTAGTAAGTAGGTAACGCGTCGCAGAAAGTTGGTGGGGTGCGCAGCTCACTTAGGTGCGCAGCTCGCTTGTGAACTACGTTATAGAAATGTCATGATAACGAAGTATCACATGCGAACACTAGATGAACAAGCATCAGATTCGTGGAATTAATAGCTACGTACGGCTGTCGTGGAGACTCAAGAGGATTGCTAGAGAGTTTGACAGGAATGCAACTGAGGTTGAATCTATATAGGGGCAATTGGGGCGGATAAACTATCTGCCGAGCGATATCAAACAAGGAAAGGAAAGCTTACCTCAGCAAGCTCAGACGTGATTCCGTTGGTTCGGATTTTTAATCGGTCCGCAAGCGGACTAACTACGTTTGTGCGAAACCACCAGAATCACGTCTAAGCCACATATCCAAAGTTTCTTAGTATTCCGTCGAAATCCGCGTTGCGGAGGTTACGGATATTAAAATAACTCAACACTAGTATTTTATATTATTTCCTAAAGTTGATTAATTATACAATAGAACCTAGGCTTTTAGAATATATTATTTTTATTACTTAGGTATTTTTAGGTCTTATAATCATTTTCGTTAAAAAAAAAAAACGCGTTATTAGGGATTGTAAAACTCTATATAACTTTACTAAACGCTAGCTAATATATATAAAACCTATATAGATCTATAATAGCCACCCTAAAGAACCTATTATAGCCTGGCGGACATATAGCGTCTATATTATAGTATATAAATACCTACTAAAACCTTATCGCGCGCCAACTACCAAGTTACGGATATTTAAACTAACCTATAGTATACCGCTACAAAAACCTATAGGACGGAGAGGTAGAAGGTTAAATAAGATACTAGAACAGCCGCTACCGTATTAGGTGCCGGAAACTCAAACTCGGAGAGGTTGTACCATAGAGCGGGCGCGACGGCTCCGAATGGATATCCGCAACGTCCTCAATCGCACTGCGGGTCTCTTCGTGCAGAGCTTAGAGCAGAGCCTCGTGCAGAGCCTCGTGCAGAGCATCGTGCAGAGCATCGTGCAGAGCCTCGTGCAGAGCATCGTGCAGAGCCTCGTGCAGAGCCTCGTGCAGAGCCTCGTGCAAAGCTTCGTGCAGAGCCTCATGCAGAGCTTCGAGCAGAGCTTCGAGCAGATCTTCGAGCAGAGCTTCGTGCAAAGCCTCGTGCAGAGCTTCGTGCAAAGCCTCGTGTAGAGCTTCGTGCAACGCCTCGTGCAGAGCTTCTGTAAAGCTTCGTGCAGAGCTTCGTGTAAAGCTTCGTGCAGAGTTTCGTGCAGAGCCTCCGTACGCAGAGCTTCGTGCAGAGCTTCGTGCAGAGCTTCGTGCAGAGCTTCGTGCAGAGCTTCGTGCAGAGCTTCGTGCAGACCTTTGAGCAAAGCTTTGTGTAGGCATTTGTGTAGCGTTTGTACAGACCTTCGTGCAGAGCTTCGTGCAGACGTTTATAGCCCCCTAAGATAGTAGTAATAAGCAGCTTAAAGTCCTTAGGTGGTTGTTGTTTGGGTAGGCAGCAGGCGATTCAATAGACACATCACCCATTCGGCAGCGCTTTCTGCTTAACATCGCGGGGGCTGATGGGGTAGATGTATTAATCAATTATAGAGCTGCTTCTACGGATCAATTTAATGGTATTTCTGAGATGATAGCTGTTGTGGGGGTGTAGATCAATTTCATTAAAAAAGGTGACTGCTCTACATACAAAATAAGTCGCGTCGCTTAAGAAACGTTGGCAAAGTCTCTCAGACCATAGAATCAACTTTTTGACAAAAAAGGTTAGCGATATCCGCTTGCGGATACAAGGGGGTAACATGAACGGGTCAGACGCCCACCCTGCTAGTATGGATGAAGAAATAAGCGAGTCCAGAGTGACATAGCGGGGCCGGGTTATTTTGTTTACTGTACTAGCAGGGTGGGCGTCTG
>Ga0307507_10003869_pt1 | contig 27870 bp, 31 predicted proteins | sample 7_EM_MG_FD_207223 | JGI IMG/M metagenome (GOLD analysis project Ga0307507, IMG submission 207223) | Populus trichocarpa ectomycorrhiza microbial communities from riparian zone in the Pacific Northwest, United States - 7_EM | ecosystem: Host-associated > Plants > Roots > Unclassified | place...
GTTTTTGAGTAAATTAGGATATCATCCAGATAGACGACGACCCCGTGATCCAAGAATTCTCGTAGGATAGTATTCATCATGGCCTGGAAAGTGGCTGGTGCATTAACCAACCCAAATGGCATTACTTTATATTCGTAATCTCCATACCGGGTGCGGAAGGCGGTTTTCCATTCGCATCCTTTTTTGATTCTAATCAGATTGTAACCGTCTTTTAGGTCTAGTTTGGTGAAAATGGTCGCGCCGGCTACTCTCTCCCTTAGTTCAGTCATGAGCGGTAAAGGGTATTTGTTAAGTATGGTTAACTTCTTCAGCTGTTGGTAGTCCACCTACAGTCTAGTCTTCCGTCAGGCTTGGGAACAAAAAGGATTGGTGCTCCCGCCGGAGATTTGCTATGAACTATTTTCCCTTCAACTAACATTTTGTGAAGGTATTTGTTTAGTTCCTCCAATTGGTAGGCCAACATTGGGTATATAGATCCCCAGGGTGGAGTGGCCCCGTCCTTAAGGGCGATCGCATGGTCGAAGGTTCGCCTAAGAGCCAGCATTTCTGCTTTCTCATTCTCAAATAATTCCTTGTATTGCCAATATGGGTTTGGTAATCCCTCTAGCTGTACCTCCTCATGCCTCGTGAATCTGATCCTTCCTATCATTCTTGCCTCTTCATCAAAAGCCACCGTCTCGTCCCATTCAAACATTTCAGCGATGCCTTTGTCTTGTACATGTTCTACACATCTAGTGTGCTCGAAACTCCATTTTTCAGGGGTTTCAATATTTTTTATTGGATGTTCGTGGAGGCACCACCCGAACACTATGATCATATCAGATTTGCCTGCGTCCGCAATCTCAGAGGAGACCATCGTTGTATGGCCATTGGTATCGATCTCAAGTTGAATCAGGTGTGAATAGTATTTTCCTCCTGTGGAGAAGACTTCGCCATTAAATGCGGTTATTTTACGCAGTTTCTCTCTTATTTCGTAACGGACTTTGAGGGTGCGTGCGGTATTTTGGTTCAAGAGAAATATGTTGGAGCCAGAGTCTAGTAAGACTCTAAACTTATGCCGTTTGTCTGATATGACTAGGATGGCATTTCCTTTGGGACACTCGTAGTGCTGTGGATTTGATTTGATCTTTGTTCGTTTGGGGCCGGGGCCTCGTGTCTCATAAACTCTCTTCATTGTGGTAACCTTTTGGGTTTGTTACCTCGCCTGCGCTGTTTCGGCTCAACAAGCCTCCTCAGACAAACTGCTTTTCCCTGCCACCAAATATTTTTGAAAATATGTAAAATAGTTTGGTGATGGTTGGGGATCTCTGAGAATAGTATTTTTCGTGAAAGGTAAAATCCTGTCTCTTTGTATATCGGGCAGCCCACTACTAGCGGTCCTTATTCCCTGCCGAGGGATTCCCATACACCAGGGGTAGTTCGTCTGATGATTCGTGCTTTGCGGCTCGGATGCGCCTTCCGTTCTGACCGACTTATCCACACTTATCCGTAGTTACGAGGAGTCTACCGTACCTCTTGCCTAATTCCTCCAGCCCAAGCTAAAGTTTCTTCATGAGGTGGGTAGCCGTTCCGTGTGTGCAATGAACGTGTCCAACTACTATGGGAGAAATCTTAAGGTCGCGTGCTTCGTCCGACATGACAACCAAATAGGGTGTCTTGTTGTCGAGCAGTGCAACCCATAGCACTCCTGGGTTATTTTTCCTCGTGAGACTCCATTCTTTTAATCGTTTTCGATTGTGGACTTTAAGACCTGCCTCTGGGGACGATTACGCTGGTATCACTCTCGTCTGATGCCAGTTTCTCACTCATCACCTTGGCTCGAGTTCCGTACTTGGCTCTTTTCTTGCTCTCTTTTTGTGTCCTCGTAGGTTTTCTACTAACCGTCGTTACTCCTAGGGGTCCCCCCAACAAGTGGAGCCGTTTTCGGGTCGTGTTGCTCAAGGTAGGTTCCTTCGCTGCTCTCTCGAATTTATCTGGGATATAAACTTCTGAACGTCCTCGCCGCACAACACTCAGGTGCCATCTGACTCCCAGTCGGAACTTATCACACTTTTGGGGCCGATGTACTCAAAGGGTATGAGCTGAAAGGTTCACTTCCGATTGTTTCGATTCCCGGTGCAATGGCCGCACTACCCACATGCCGTCGCCAGTGGTGCCAATGAGTTTATAGCTCTTGATCCTCCATAAAGGTCCATGCTAGTGGCGTTTGGTTCGCTTGACGCGAGGTTTCTCCCCGCCTATCCTCAGCCACGGCGGCTACCCTTGGCTTTCTAGGCTTTGGGTGATTCGATCTTCCTCCCGGTAACTTGAACGGTTTTCTTTGGATGGTGCTGACTCGAATTTCTTTCTGGCAGTGTGTCCATCCGTGGTTTGTCAGGGTACATCTGGTGCATTGCCTCTTAGGTTTTCATTCGTCCACTATTTTTTGGTCGATACCGGTGTGCGCGTTGGCCCAAACCCGATGCATGATTTTTTGCTGTGGGGCCGCCTTTCCTCTCTCTACCTTTTCTTCTTTTTTCTTTGCCTGGTATACCCTTTTCTCTTTAGCGGTATACTTAGGCATTTTTCGTTATCTTTGTCGTTGTTGGTTCGTCCTCTTTCCTCTTCCCACTTGAATTTGATACGGAGAAATTATTGTCCTTAAGCCTTTTTCCTTCCTGGGAATCTTCCTCATCGCAGACCGCTTGGCGGAGAGCTTCTATCCAATCTCGATCGTCGGCATATTCTTGATGCATTGACATTCGTCGTCCAGCTTCATCTGGTATTTGATCTCTGATTAGTTTTCTGAAGGCGATTCCAGTAACTTTTGCTTTGACATTCCAATTTTCAAATTCCAATAAAAATTGGTTAATGTCATTCTTGTATCGGACTTTCAACATGTCCTGTAGGGCTATTTCTGCCTCGTGAGTCGGACCGAATCGATGTACTGCTTTTTCGGCAAAGACATCCCATAATTCGTAACCATCCTGTTGTATATGGCCTAGCTCGCCTGTCATTTGATTTCGGTAGGTCATAGCGAAGGATGCTACTTGTGATCCCTTTAGTTTTGGCAAGGCGTATTTGATAAGGTCCGCCTCGTCCGGCCATTAGTATGTGTTGCGATCGAAAAGGTCCTTGCAGGTGGTCAGCCAAAACCGGATATCCTGGTGTTTGGCATGTTCGTATTCTGATGGAGGTTGAGCTGGACGTTTCGTGGTTTCTCCTATGGCCTTTCCCAAGGCTCTGGAAAACCTTATTTCGTCCTCTGTAGCTTCTCCGTATTTTTCCTCATCAGTTTTTTCCTTATCTGGAGGCTTCTTGTTTTGTCTGTCGGGTCTCTCTTCTCATCTTCCTCATCTCTCATCATCACTTCCTCCTCCTTCACTATCTCCCGGATCAGGGGTGCCTCCCACTGCTCCCTGCATTGTAGGGGGGGGTCGTCCCCCCCCTCCACCTGCTGCTGCTCCGGCACTTCGTTCCGGGGTCGGGTTTGAACGCTTGCCTCTTACCTGGCCCATCAAGGAGGTAACCGCTGCAGTCAACTCAGCTATGTGGCTTTCTTGTCTTTCTCTGGCTACTTTGTTTGCCTCTAACTCGGCCATCATAGCGTTGAGTATTCTTTCCTGGTTTTGTAGTTCTCGTTGATGTTGGGCTTTTGTGTCTAGCAGTTGTTGTCCCAACTGTTGGTCCCTGCCCATTGCTGCAGCTCCTTCCGTCTGTATGGTCTGGTGGAGATGGGATGTGACCTCCTCGGGCTGGGTCAGACGGGTGTCTTGTCTATCCATCCTTCCACTGACCCTTTTGAACGCTTCTTGAAGCCCCTGCATCGCCGCTTCTACCTGTACCATGCTGGTGTCTATTTGTTCCAGCTCCGTGCCTATATATCTGAGGCCAGTCATTATGTCCTTTTTGACTTTGCGCAGTTCCCCCACCAAATGTTGGATTTGGGGTGAGAGGGACTGAAACGCTAGATGTTCCAAGTCGACGCTCTGGGCTAGAATATCCTCATACAGGTGTAGACTTCGGTTTATGCGGTCCACTCTTCGAGACATTTCAGGAGATAATAATGGTTCAGCTGGTGTCTGAGACTGTTGAGACTGGGACCGTCTGATCGCAGCTCGATGGAAGAGTCCGGGTGGTAGGCCGGGAGATATCCGAGTATCTGTGGATCTAGCGATCCTTGTGTCTTGTGATGTCACCGTTGGAGCTTGGGATTGAGAGAGTTCGTCTGTCTCCATAGGATCTGGTCCTGCTCCCTCAGGATTAGAGCTCGACATTTTTCAAGTAAGAGAGTGGGTCTTATCCTTCTAGTGATAGAAATCAGTTTGATGGAGTTCCGATTCGTATAGTGATTGATATCGCTCGTGTGTCTCGGTAACGTAGAAAATAACAATATACTGTTATGGGGGTAGTAATATTCTAAGAACCAGCGAATATACTAGGCCTGATCGTTCTTAATTTCTGAGAATACCTTTAAGGAGACACAAGTCGTAAGATAAAATAATAGGTAGGTGATACGATAAATATTTGTTTAACGTGTATATATTGTTAAGATCTCTTCTCCGTTGCTTGATGATCGATAACAGCTACGAAGACACCTCGATATTTATATTCCGCGTCTGGGTGTTCGCGGGCTACATGATCTTTCCCTATAACTAAGTATCTGTCGCCCACCTCGCTCGACTTCTTTGAAGTGGGAGCCCGACTTGACCCTGAACGTCTGTTATGTTTCTACTCTCGTTTGCGCAACTTATTGCCATGTATGCCTCTCTCATGGGGAGGGTGTAGTGCCTGTCCGCCTAGATGGCTATACGAACATGTATCTGTTGCTAAAATAGGTTTACGAATAATGTCCATGTGTTCGCATGTCAGACGATTATTCGCTAGGATAGAAGATGGCCAATCCTCATATTGTTGGCTCCATTTTGACCTGCTCTGCAGGAGGCATCCCTTAGTCTTATCTGGCATTACGCGACTCTTGCCTATCGATCGAACCACTGGTTGCGACTATAGTTATCGGTCTCGTGCCAACAATCCTTTTGGGAGTTCCCCGACTCCCTTTCCGAGGATAGAGGATTCCTACTGGTTACTGGGCCTCTTTCCAGACCTAGGCAGCCTAACTAAGGTATATACGTCCCGTGAGTTTGTAGCCACTTTTCGATACCCAATCTTGTAGTGGCTGCAACTCTATGCGATACCGTCCGATTTGGATGCTTTCACTTGCATCAGGTGCTCTGAGGTGTCCTCTCATATATCCTGCGAACAGCAACCTGTCGGACGGAGGGCCGCGATGTATACGGTGGTGCAAGTAGGGTCTTCTTTACTGATGTCTTTGGTGAGGAGACCCAACTTTGCAGACGGCGTATGGTGACCTACTGTCCCAACGTCGGGACCGGAGGGGGGTGTTGCTAAGTCTTTTTTACACGTTGGTGCGCGAAGGTAGTGTAACTTGACCCCCTTATCCTTCTGGGAGCTCTGTGCCTAACATACGCAACCATGGGAACACTAGTTACGAATTCAAGCCAGGTGACCGTATCGCACAGCTAATCATCGAAAAAATACAAACACACGATGCCATGGAAATCGATAACCTCCAAGCGATGGAAAGGGGAACGCAGAGCTTTGGCTCAAGAGACATCGGTCCCCAACTGCTAAATATGTGTGAAGAACTCATAGTCCAAATGTCCTTCCTAAATCCAGACCCAGAAGACAACTCATAGTTTGACCAAGAAGGTATTCACACACGTGGTAGCCTACCAGACGAGATAACAATGCTGTCCAGTGCCATGATTCCAGCAATAGAAATGCAGACCATTGACGACTCATTCCTGGACAGAATAAGAGCAGCAGGAAAAGAGCACGAGACTTGGACAGCACGCAAAGGGGAGTTAGGTCAGCTAAAGGAAAGACAGGAGACACTAGCGCAGCACTGGGAACTGGAAGATGGACTACTGTATTACAAGAGTAGACTATTGATTGCTTCAAAGGAAGAACTCTTAACCGAGATCGCTAAAGGATGACACAACTGCAAAGTAGCCGGACACTTTGGGCAAGAAAAAGCCACGGAATTGGTTACGAGAAACTTCCATTGGGAAAAACTCCACCAATGGATGAACGACTATGTCCGATCGTTCAACGAATGTCAACATAAAAAATCTCCACGACACGTGAAGTATGGCTTACTCCAACCATTAGAAGTACCCTACGGAGCATGGACCTCCATCTCAGTGAATTTCATCACCCAATTACCCGAGTTCCAGGGACAAACCCAGATCATAGTAGTCGTGGACCGTTTTACAAAAATGGCACACTTTATCGGCTTAGCGAGAAATGCGACCCAAAAGGATGTCGCGGATACCCTCCTTAAGAAAGTTTAGAAGCTTCACAGACTCCCCACCGAAATCATCTCGGACATGCCCGCCAAGGTTTGGGGCGAATTTGGGGAATCATTGTGCAAAGCATTAGGAATGAAACGACGAATGTCATCGGCGTACCACTCACAGAGGGACGGACAATCCGAAAGAACCAACCAAGTACTGGAAGGTGACCTTCGCAACTTTGTCACCTATGATCAGGACGACTGGTATCACCTGCCACCATTGGCCGCATACGCTTACAATAATTCCAAAACAAGGGCACATAAACTAACCCCCTTTTGCGCCAACTACGGGTTCCATCAACAAACCAAATGGATAAAGGTGTGAGAGGCTCAAAACCCAGGAACCACAATGTATACGCACTGGATGAAAACAGTGCAGGAAAATGCGAGGAGAACCCTCGAGCAAACAGGAGAAGGCATGAAGAAATACTAGGACCGGAAAGTGAGACCACAGCCCGACATTGAGACAGGTGACTTGGTAATGTTGAATGCAAAAAACATTAAGAGCAAACGACCGACAAGGAAGTTCACCCCACGATTTTACGGCAATTTTAAAGTGTTAGAGAAAAAAGGGAATTGGGCGTTCAAACTCGGTATCCCGGCTCGCTGGAAAATCCACCCAGTATTTCACGTCTCGCTACTCGAACCCTATAAAGTCTCTGACTGACCAAATCGAGAACAACCCCCACCACAACCAGAGGACATCAAAGGTGACCTGGAATTGGAGGTTTAAAAAATCATTAAAAGTGAAATAATCACCTACACCAGAAAGGTCTGGAGGGTAAAGAAGGAGTGCAAGGAACTGCGATACTTTGTAAAAGGGGCAGGATGATCAGAGGATGAAAATACCTCGGAACAACCGGAAGGGTTGGAAAACGCCAGAGAAGAGGTGAAAAACTTTCATATGGAAAACCCCGGAATACCGGGGCCGAACTTGGACGAGTAGTATCAGAAAGGCTTTCCACAAGTGGACAAGCGAAGGCTTCTGGTTTTTACCCCTACCATACGGAGTTCATAAAAGACAAAGAATGTATTATAATTAGCCAAAAAAAAGTATTGGGGACAAAACTTAAGAGGAGGGAGCTCATGTTAGGCAAAGAGCTCCCAGGAGGCCAAGGGGGTCAAGTTACCCTACCTCCACACACGAACCTCTGAAAAGAAGTTAGCAACACCCCCCTCCAGTGCCGACGTTGAGACAATAGGTCACCACACGTCTCCTGGGAAGTTCCGTCCCCTCACCAAAGACCTGAGTTAAGAAGCCCCTACTTACAACACCGTACATCGCCGCCTATCGGATCAGTCTTGGACTTTTCTACCGGAGGTCACCTGTTCGACCCACACACCCGTCATAGTTATTATTACTGTACTCGGATTGCAAATCAGTCTCCAGGCATCGGCACGAGCAGTGCGACCGAGGGGTTTCAGCCGACATCTATAGAACTAATGATTCTCTATAGGTAGGAAGTCATACGACCAAGTTTAAATAGTTGGATAAGAAGTAATGGAGCTTCAAAGTTAAGCCGGCCGACATATGTAGTCTGATATGTAAGACGCAAGTATATGATTACCCGGCATGAGAAATGTTGATCACAACATGACCGGAAGGAACCACTGAAATGATAGCGAGCCAGGCTACATACACAGACTAAGCCCACATGACTTAAAGATCGAAAGCAAGTAATTGGACGCAATTAACTTACCTATGATTAAAGTCGAAGTGGTGTGCAAATTATCAGGGTCAAACGGTGTTCCCATATTCATAAGAGTTTGCCCAAGTACCAAAGGTACTTAATAATTATAGGTGTATGAAGTACTCTGGAAAAGGGTATAAGTAGCGGGCAAGAGCCCGGGTAGTTAGAAGGTCATCAAGCAACGGAGAAGAGACCTTAACAATATATACAGATTAACCAAATATTTATTGTTCTGCCAAGTTTACACTTCTATCTTGAGTTTCGTCTCCCTAGACGTATTCTCTGAATTACCAACGATCCGGCCTAGTATATTCGCCTGTTCTTAGAATATTACTACTCCCATAACAGTACAGGATGCGGCTTGGACGCAAACTCCAGTATATGAAGCGCTAGGATCCCTTCAGATGCAAAACAGAGCTTTTTTGGCTCATGCAGTCGAGAGATGCGTGTGGCACCTCTTCTCGTCTTGATAGCCCTGAGTAATCTGGGCTAGTAGGTGGAAAGCAGGTTGGACCCTCTTCCGATCCTTGGTGTGAGAGTAGTGCTCCCATCGGTTCTGGTGCCACAGGTGGCACGAATCACGATCTTCCAATTCTAATTTCCACCAACCCTTGGCTTCCATTTGTAGTTTGGATTGAATCTGTTTACTCCGATGTCTCTATTGTTCAAGTCTTCTGCCTGGTACCAAACCTTGTCGTGCAATGGTTAATTGCCTTTCTACTTAGCCCGGTATTGTAGTTTGTTGCAGTGGAGTTGAGGCTCGCTGATTTCGTCTTGTCCATATTCACCTTCTCCTTGCACATGAATAGGAGAGGGTCTCCTTTGAGATGAGACGGGAATCGGTTCTCTTGGTAAGGTTCAAGGACTGAGATGTGGAAGGTGTGGTGTATAGGTATTGAGAGTGGTAAGGTCAACTTATATGCACTTGTCCCAATCTTTACCAAGATATTAAAAGGTCTGATTTTCATCTGGTATAACTTCTTTGATGGTCTTGTGGTTTTGATGTTGCGTGGCAACAGCCACACTATGTCTCCTGATTGTAGGTTCAGCTCGGGTCTTCTCTGTCGATTGTAATATTCTCTGGGTTCTAATTGGGCTGCTAGCAGCTTGTTCCTTACTAACTGATGGAGTTGAGTCATTTCTTCTGGTTTCGGATCTTGGCCTTGGATTAGCTAGCTGATCATCTAGTATTCGAGGTTGATGCCCTAGTTGGCGAAGAGGGGTGTGTTCTACATTGTATCTTGATAATTATTGTTGTATGCGAACTCTGGTACTAGTAGGTAACCTCACAAGTCATCTTGTTGGTAGTTGATACAGGCTTTAAGATATTGCTCCACTATGGCATTGGGTGGTTCCGTTGGGCAGTACGTTTGCAGCTGAACTGCCGTGCTGAGTCTTTGTTCGATTCCCAGTTGTCTGGTTATTTCTTTCCATAGGTCCGGGGTGAATAGCGTTCCTCTATCACTAATGATATCCTGTTGTAGTCCATACAGTCCAATTATCACCCTCATGAAGGGATTGGCAAACTGCCTTGGGTACAGCTCCTTTGAGCCTGGAATAGAATAGCTCATTTAGGTCAGCTGATCGATAACCACCAATATGCTCTGGTAAGGCACAGAGCTCCTAAATGGATAAGGGGGTCCAGTTACCCTACCTCCGGGCACCAACCTCTGAAAAAGAGTTAGCAACACCCCCCTCCAGCTCGTCAGTGGGACAATAGGTCGCCATACGTCGCCAGGGAAGTTGCGTCCCCTCACCAAAGATAGGAGTGAAGAACACCCTACTTGCAACACAGTATACGTGGCGGTCGGGTGTCCGACCGGTTCCTGTCCACAGGATATATGAGAGGAGACCACAGAGCACCTAATTCAGGTTGAAGCATTATGATCGGAAGACATCACACAGAGTTACAACCACTGCAAAAGTGGGTATCGGAAAGTGGAGACAAACTCACGGGACGTATCAACCTTAGTTAGGCTTCCTTGGTCTGGAAAGACGCCCCGTGACCAGTAGGAATGCATTATGCTCGGAAAGTGAGTCGGAGAACTCCAAAGTGGTTGTTGGCAAAAGACCGATAACTATAGTTGTAACTATTGGTTGGATTAATAGAGAAGAGTCATGTAATGCCTGTTAAGACAGGGGAATGCTTGCTGCAGACCAAGTCCAATGGGAGCCAACAACATGAAGACTGGCCATCTTCTATCCCAGAGAATAATTGTATCACATGCGAAAACATGGAGATTATGGTAAATCTATTTAGGAACGGATAAATGTTCGTATAGCCATCTAAGTGGACGGCCTCTACCCCCGCCCCATGAGAGAGGTATACGTGGCAATAAGTTGCGCAAACGAGAGTATAAAGATAACGGATAGTCAGGGTCGAGGCGGGCTCCCACTTCAAAGAAGTCGAGTTAGGTGAAAGAAAGATACATAGTTATTGGAAGACATTATGTGGCCCGCGAACACCAAGACGCGGAATATCAATATCGAGGTCTCTTCATAGCTATGATCGATCATCAAGTAATGGAGAAAAGACCTTAACAATATATACCCCTTAACAACTATTTATCGTTCTACTTATTCTTTCCACATTGACATCCGTCTCCCTTAACGTATTCTCCGAAGTACCAACGAACGGGCTTAATATATTCACTTGTCCTAAGAATATCATTACCCCCATACCAGTATATTATTATTCTGACTGTTACCGAGACACACGGGCGATATCGATCACGAATACCAATCGCACTTTTATCAACTTATTGAACCTCACCTTGACACACGTTGACCAACAATTGTACTCATTTTATCGCTAAAAAGATAAGAATCACTTTCCTACTTCAAAGGTGTCAAGGTCTTACTGCGAGGCAGCAGGGCCAGATCCCATAGGAAGAGATGAACTCTCCCTGTCTCAAGCTCCAAGGGTGACATCACAAGACACAAGGATCGCTGGATCCACCGATACTAGACTATCTCCCGCTCTCCTACCTGGAGTCTTCCATTGCGCCGTGATGAGACAGTCCCAGTCACAACAGCCTCGCACTCCGGGGGAACTCCTTTTAACCCCCGAAGTGTTGTGACGACTTGACCTCATCAACCGAAGTCTACATCTGAACGAGTACGATCTACTGCAAAACATCGACTAGGAACACCTAGCATTCCAATCCCTTGCACTCCAGATCGAACATTTGGTACAGGTACTGCGCAAAGTAAACGGGGTAATAATCACAGGGGCAAACTATTGGAACGGAGCTGGAACAAATGGATACCAGCATGGTATAGGTGGAAGCCGCAACAAAGAGGCTGCAAGAAGCGCTAAAAAAGGTCAGTGATAGGATGGATGGTCAAGAAAATCGTCAAACCAAACACGAGCAGGTCACATCACACCTGCTCCAAACAATAGAGGCAGAAGGACCGGAGGCAATGGGTATAGACGAACAATTAGGAAAGGAACTCCTAGACACAAAAGACATCATGAACGCGAACTAGAGAACCAGGAAAGGATACTGAACCCACTGATGGCTGAATTCGAGGCAAATAGAGAAGCTAGAGAGAGACAGGAAAGCCACATAGCCGAGTTGACTGAAGCAGTTACTTCCTTGATGGGACAAGTGAAAGACAACGGTTCAAACCCAACCCGGGAACGGAGTGCCGGAGCAGGAGCGTGACGTGGAAGGCGATCACCCCCCACAATGCCGGGGGCTCCGGGAGGGAACCCTCACCCTTGTGAGAGTGAAGGAGAAGGAAGTGGCAATGAGAGACGAGGAAGGCCGGACAAGAGACCCAACAAACGAAATAAGCAACCTAGAGAAAAGGAAAAAACTGATGAGGAAAAATATCGAGAGGCAACAGAGGATGAGATATGGTTTTCCTGGATATTAGGAAAAGCCATTGGAGAGACCACCAAACGTCCACCTCAACCCCCATCAGGATATGAACAAGCCAAACCCCAAGATATCCGGTTTTGGCTAACCAGCGGTCAGCATTATTTCAGTCGAAACCTATGCCAGTGGCAAGATGAGGCGGACTGCATTAAATATGTCTTGTCCAAAGTAAAAGGATCACAAGTAGTATCCTTCGCTATGACCTACCGGAACCAAATGACTGGAGAATTACGACCTACACGACACCTAGGTTACCAATTATAGGATGTCTTTGCTGAACAAGCTATACGTCGCTTCGGTCCAACTCACGAAGAAGCAACAGCCCAACGAGAAATGTTGAAAGTCTGATATAGGAATGACATTAACCAATTTCTACTGGAATTCAAAAATTGGAATGTTAAACCAAAAGTAACTAGAATTGCATTCCGAAAATTGATCAGAGACCAACTGCTGGATGATGCTTTACAACCAATGTCAATGCATCAAGAACACGCTGACCACAGATATTGGACACAAGCTCTTCGACAAGCGGTCCACGCTGAGGAAGATTTCCAGGCAGGAAAAAAACCTAAGGACAATAATTTCTCGGGGTCAATTTCAAATGGCAAAAGAAAAGACCACAAACCTATAACAGCAAAGCCAACGAAAAAACCTAAGTATACCTTTAAAGAGACAAGGGTATACCAGGCAAGGAAAAAGTTAGATAAGGTAGAAAAAGGGAAGGCGGAGCCCCGGCAGAAAATTAGGCCTAGGGTTTGGCCAGACGCACACACCGGTATCCATCAGAAAGTAGTCGAAGAACAAAAAGCAAAGGGGCAAGGCATAAGAAGTACCATAACACAGCACGGATGGCAGCACTGTCAGAAAGAAATCTCAGTTAACACCATTCACAGGAAATCGTTCACGTTACCGGGAGGAACATCAAATAGGCAATCGAAATATGCTGAAGTGCACTCTGCAGCTCATCTTCTTTGAGTACATCGATCCCAAAAGCGTGATAAGTTTCGACTGGGAAACTGGTAGCACCTGGGTATTGTACGGGGAAGAAGTTCAGAAGTCTCTATTGCGGGTAGAATTGAAACAGCGGCGCAGGAACAAACCATCAGCAACTGGACCTGGAAACGGCTCCACTTGCTGGGAGAATACCTAGGACTAACGACGGTTAGTAGAAAACCTAAGAGGACACAAAGACAGCAAGAAGAGAGCCATCGACAGTACTCGAGCCAAGGGGATGAGTGAGAAACTGGCTTCAGACAAGAGTGACCACTGTGTAATCGTCCTCAGAGGGAGATCTGAAAGTACACAATCGAAAATGATCAAAAGAACAGCGTCTCATAAGGAAAAAAAACCCACGAGTGCTATGTGTCGCACTAGACAACAACAAGAGACCCAATGTGGTTTTGATATGAGACTAAGCCCCCGACCTAAGATCTCTCTCATAGTGGTTGGGCACGTTCATTGCACACACCTAACCGCTACCCACATAGAGAAGAAACTTTAGCTCCGGCTGGTGGAATTAGGCGATAGGTGCAGTAGCCTCATCGTAACTAGCGATCAAGGTGGATAAGTCGGTCAGAACGGAAGCCACATCCGAGAGGCAAAACACAAATCATCAGACGAACGACCCTTGGTATATGGGAATCCCTCAGCAGGGAATAAAGACTGCTGGAAATGGGCTGCTCGATTTACAAACAAATAGAATGTTTTGACGGAAATATCCTACTGTCAGATTACCGATTATCATCACAAGTGTTTGACTTGTTCAAAAATATTCTGTGAGAGGATAGAAAGTTTGTCTGAGGAGACTTCAGGAGCCGAAACTGCGCAGGTACGGTAACAAACCCCAAAAAAGTTACGAAAAGGAAAAGTGTTTATGAGACACGAGGTCCAGGCTTCAAGCCAAGAAAAAACACACCAAGGCCACAGCACTACGAGTGCCCGGACGGATATGCTTTCCTAGTCAAATCGGATAAACGACATATGATTAAAGTCTTACTAGACTCTGGCTCAAACATTTTTCTCTTAAATGAAACACCGCACGAACGCTTAAAGTACCTTACGAAATAAGAGAAAACCAGCTTAGAATAACTGCATTCAATACGGAAATCTGCAGCACTGGACAAAAATACTATTCACACCCGATTCAACTCAAAATTACAACTAATGGCCATATGACTATTGTCTCCTGCGAGATCTCTTACCCAGGCAAATACGAGTTGATTATCCCATTGGGGTGGTGGCACCACGAACCCCCAATACCAAATATCAAAACCCCTGAGAAATAGTCTTTCGAACCCGCCAAATGTGTAGAACATGTACAAGATGAAGGTATCGCTAATATGTTGGAATGGGACGAGATAGTGGCATTCGATGCAGAAGACAGGATGATTGGAAGGATCGGATCCAAAAGACAGAAGGAAGTAAAACTAGCAGGATTACCAAACCCGTATTGGCGGTACAATGAACTGTTTGAGAACGAAAAAGCCCAAATGATGCCTCCTAGGCAGACTGTCGACCATGGGATTGACCTCAAGGACTGAGCCACTCTCCCCTGGGGACCAATATACCCAATGTTGTCATACCAACTAGAAGAATTAAACAATTATCTTGACCAAATGTTAGCCGAAGGAAAGATAGTGCATAGCAAATCTCCAGCAGGAGCACCAATCCTGCTTGTCCCCAAACCTGACAGAAGACTACAATTATGCGTAGACTACTGCCAACTAAACAAGTCAACCATACTCAACAAATAGCCTGTACGGCTAAGGACCGAACTAAGAGAGAGAGTAGCTGGTTCGAGCATCTTCACCAAGCTAGATGTAAAGGACTGTTACCCTTTAATTTGAAACAAAAAAGTAGTGGAATGGAAAACCGGGTTTTGCACCCGATATGGATATTACGAATACAAAGTAATGCGATTTGGCTTGGTCAACGCAGCCACCACCTTCCAAGGCATGATGCATACTATCCTGCGTGAATTTCTAGATTGCGGTGTTGTAGTATATTTGGATAATATCCTAATTTAGTCAAAAACAATGGAAGAACACAAGGCTCTAGTTAACCAAGTACTAACCAGGCTGGAACGCGATGACCATGTGGTATCCTAGGAAAATTTGGTGTTCCATGTCGATATAGTAGAATTCCTAGGATACATCGTGGGCCAAAGCGGAGTCACAGTCACTATGAGCGAAAAGAAAGTTGAGCGTATCCCCAATTGGAGAGCCCCCGGGTGAGTAAGGGACGTCCAAATCTTCACTGGTTTTGCACATTTCTATCAACGACTCATAGAAAACTTCTCAAAAGTCTGGAGACCAATGCCTGACACATTAAAGACCAAAGGAGGGAAACATTTATGGTTTTGGGGAGATGAACAGGACAAAGCCTTCAAGGAGCTTAAGTGGAGATTTTCCTCTGGCACTATGGTAACAGAGGTTTATCCGGACCGAAAGACTGTAATAGAAACAGACTGTACTAGTAGCTATTTTGCACTAGGCTGTATTCTTTCCCAGTACTTGGGAAAATGACTACACCTAGTAGGGTTCCACTAACGAGAGCTAAAGGATGGCGAACGAAATTACGAGATTCATGATAAGGAGCTCCTGGCAATCTTGGAGGCATTCTGTGAATGGAAACACTACCTGTGGGAGCAGACAACCCGGTGACGGTATAAAGCGACTACAAGAACCTACAATACTTGCTCACGACTAAAGTCTGCAACCCCCGACACATGTGATGGGCTAAATGGCTAGCCAATTTTCATTTTATTAAAGTGTACTGCCCTGGGAGCAGAGAGGGTAACCCTGATGCATTGAGCCGGCGGGCGGAGTACTGCCTTGAGGAGGGAGGTACCCATTGTGAAAAGACAATTTTGAAACCAGAACACTTTGACGTTTCACCTTGCCAAAGAAAAGACCAAATCCAGGACAGCCTTGTGGAAGGAAAAAAGTGAACAACAAGCCGGCTCAGAATAAAGAGACGACAACAAAATGCGGTAATCCCGACAAATGTTCCAGGATGGCAGCAGGACATGATATTCATGCTCTGAAAGATGACACCTACCTGCCCAAAGACCCAGGTTAGTAGATACTGGAATTGCAATGTGATTACCCAAATGGAGGTACGGCAGACTGGCGGCCAGAAGTGGCAGGACAACCAAACATGGAATACTAGTGGGCGGGGTTATAGATGCGGATTATACCGGCGAGATAAAAGTAACACGATGGAACCATGGGAAGAGCAGCTATGAATTCAAGGCAGGCCACCGTATCGCACCACTCATCGTCCAAAGAACATAGAGACAGCAGGCCATATAAATCGATATGCTGGATAACACGGCAACGTGGACTCTGGGATTCTGCACAAGTGACATCGGTCCCAAACGGCTAATCATGAGTTACGAACTCAAAGTCAAAATGTATGTCCTAAACCCAGACCCACAGGACCACTCATACTTTGACGAGGATGATATTGACACACACACGAGCCTAGGGGACGAGAAAACAATGCTCTCCAGTGCCATGATTGCAGCAATACAAATGCAAACCATGGAAGACTCATTCCTGGAGAGAATAAGAACGCCAAGTAAAGAAGATGACACAAGGACGGCACAAAAAGGGAAGCTAAGCCAATTAAAAGAATGACGGGAAGCCCTACCGAAGCACTGCGAGCTCGAAGATGGACTACTCTATGACAAAAATATACTATTCATCCCTTCAAAAGGAGAACTCTTAACCGTGATTGCAAAAGGATGTCACAACTCTAAGGTAGCCAGACACTTCGGACAAGAAAAAACACTTGAATTGGTCACAACAAACCTCTACGGGAAAAACTCAGGGAATGGATCAACCACGATGTCCACTCTTGCAACGAATATCCACATAACAAATCTCCACGACACTTGAAGTATGGATTACTCTAACCATTAAAAGTACGCTACGGGGCACGGACCTCTATCTCAGTGGATTTCATTACCCAGTTACCCGAGGGCCAAGGACAAATCGAGATCATGGTGGTAGTAGATCGTTTTACAAAAATGGGAAATTTTATCCGCTGAGCGAGAAATGGGACCGCAAAAGAGGTCGAGGCTACCTTCCTTAAGGAAGTCAGGATACTGGACGGAGTCCCCTCCGAAATCGTGTCAGACATGGTGGCAAATTTTTCTCGGGAATTTTGGGAATCATTATGCAAGGCATTAGGAATCAAACGGGGAATGTCGACGGCATATCACCCACAAAGTGATGGAAAAAGCGAAGAAACCAACCAAGTGCTGGAAGGTTACCTTCGTACTTTTGTCAATTATGACCAAAATGACTGGTATTAGTTACTACCCTTAGCTGAATACGCCTACAATAATGCCAAAGCAAGTGCACATGAACTGATCCAGTTCTTCGCCAACTAAGGATTGGATCCGCCAACACAATGGATGAAAGAAAGACAAGTTCAAAGTCCAGGGGCCAGTATGTATATGCATTGGATGAAGAGAGTGCAGGAGAAAGCGAGGACAACTCACAAATAAACAAGGGAGGCCATGAAGGAATGCTACGACCGGCGAGCGACAGCAGCACCCGATATCAAGATAGGTAACCTGGTAATGTTAAACGCGAAAAACACTTAGAGGAAACGACCAACAAGAAAGTTCACCCCACTATTGTACGGCTCTTTTAAAGTACTAGAAAGAAGAGGGAATGGGGCGTTCAAGCTCGATATCCCGGCAGGGTGGAAAATCCAGCCAGTATTTAAGTCTCGCTTCTCGAACGCTATAAAGTTTCTGACCGACTCAACCCAGAACAACCCCCACGAGAACCAGAGGACGTCGAAGGTGACCAGCAATGGGAGATTGAAAGAATTATTAAAAGTGAGATAATAAAATACAAAAGAAAGGTTAGAAGGGTAAACAAGAAGTTCAAGGAGCTCTGAGACTTTGTAAAATTGGCAGGATGCTGAGAGGATGAAAACACCTGGGAACCAGAGGCTGGGTTGGAAAACGCCAGAAAAGAGGTGGAAAAGGTTAATAGTGGAAAGCCCAGAACGCCAGGGCCGTACTTGGATGAGTAGTATGAGAAATGTTTTCCATAAGTGGACAAGTAAACGCTTCTGGTTTTTACGCCTACCATACGGAACTCATAAAGGATTAGGAATATATGATAGTTAGAGAAAAAAGTATTTGGAAGTAAACTTAGGAGGAGGGAGCTCGTGTTGCGCACAGAGCTCTGAGGAGAATAAGGGGGTCAAGTTACCCTAACTCTGCGCACAAACCTCTAAAAAAAGACCAAGCAACACCCCCTCCTCCAGCCCGGACGTTGGGACAATAGTGTTATGGGGGTAGTAATTTTCTAAGGATAAGCGAATATACTAAGCCCATTGGGTGGTAATTTGGAGAATATGTCAAGGGAGATGAAGGTTAAGGTAGAATTTTAAAGTGGGCAAAACGATAAATATTTGTTTAACGTGTATATAGTGTTAAGGTCTCTTCTCCGTTGCGTGATGATCGATAGCAGCTACGAAGACACCTTGATATTTATATTCTGCTTCTGGGGGTTCGCGGGCTACATAATCTCTTTCTATAACCAAGTATTTTTGTTTCACCTAGCTCGACGTCTTGGAAGTGGGAGCCTGACTTGACTGAACATCCGTTATCTTTCTACTCTCGTTTGTGCAACTTGTTGCAACATATGCCTCTGGCATGGGGAGGGTGTAGTGCCACTCGACCTAGATGGCTATACGAACATGTATCCATTGCTAAATAGATTTACGAATAATCTCCAAGTGTTCGCATGGTACACAACTATTCGCTGGGATAGAAGATGGCCAGTCTGCATATTGTTGACTATTTCTTGACATGGTCTGCAGGAGGCATTCCCTTGTCTTAACTGGCATTATACAAGTCTTTCTTATTGAACGAACGAATAGTTACGACTATACTTATCGGTCTTTTGCCAACAATCCCATTGGGGGTCACCTGACTCCCTTTCCGAGCATAGTGCATTCCTAATGGATACATGGCGTCTTCCCACACCGAGGTAGCCCAACTAAGGTAGATACGTCCCCTGTGTTTGTATCCACTTTTGGATACCAAATCATGTAGTGGTTGTAACTCTGTCCAATGTTGTCTGATCGAGATGCTTTCACCTGCATCAGGTGCTCTGAGGTCTCCTCTCATATATCCTGAAAACAGGAACCGGTCGGACGGACGGCCGCGACGTCTACGGTGTTGCAAGTAGGGTCTTCTTAACTCATGTCTTTGGTGAGGGGATGCAATTTCCCAGGCGACCGGTGGTGACCTATTGTCCTAACGTCGGGGCTCGAGGGGGGTGTTGCTAAGTCTTTTTTAGAGGTTTGTGCACGGAGATAGCGTAACTTAACCAGCTTATCCATCTAGGAGCTATATGCCTAACACAAGCTCCCCCCTCTTAAGTTTCGTCCTCAATACTGTTGTCTAGCTTCAATCCATTCTTAATCCCTTATGAGCTCCGTATGGTAGGGGTAAAAACCAGAAGCGTTTACTGGTCCACTTGTTGAAAACCTTCTCATCCTACTCAGACAAGTTCGGCCCCGGCATTTCAGGATTTTCACTATGAAATTTTTCAACCTCTTCCCTGGCGTTTTCCAACCCCTTGGGTGGTTCCCAGGTATGTTCATCCTCTGAGCATCCTGCCCATCATACAAAGTATCGGAGTTCCTCGAACTCCTTGTTTACCCTTCTGACCTTTCTCATGTAGGTGATTATCTCACTTTTAACAATTCTTTCAACCTCTCATTCCAGGTCAGCTTCGACTTCCTCAGGTTGTCGTGGGGGTTGTTCTCGATTGGGTTGCTCAGAAACTTGGTAGGGTTCGAAGAGAGAGACGTCAAATACTTGGTCGATTTTCCGGCCACCCGGCATATCCAGTTTGAACGCCATATTCCCTGTTTTTTCCAATACTTTAATAGGACGCTATAATCGTTGGGTGAACTTTCTCATTGGTCGTTTGCTCTTAATGATTTTGGCATTGAACATGACCAAGTCACCTATCTCGATATCAGGCTGTTGTGTCGCTCGCCGGTTATAGAACTTTCTCATGGCCTCTCTTGTTTGTACGAGAGTTGATCTCGCCTTCTCCTGCACTATCTTTATCCCGTGCATATATATTGTGGCCCCGGGGTTTTGAGCCTTCCTTTCGTTCGTCCATTCCCTCTGTGGATGTAACCCGTAGTTGGCGAACAAGGGGGTTAGTTTATGTGCAATTGCCTTGGAATTATTGTAGGCGTATTCAGCTAACGGTTGTAGCTAACCCTAGTCGTCTTGGTCATAGTTGACGAAGTTTCGAAGGTAACCTTCTAGTACGTGGTTGGTTCTTTCGGTTTGTCCCTCCGTTTGGGTGATATGCCGTCGACATTCGCTCTTTAATTCCTCATGTTTTGCTCAACAATTGCCAAGGTTTGGCCGCAAACTTAGCCTCCATGTCCGATATGTTTTCGGAGGGCAGTCGGATCAGTTTCCAGACTTCCTTAAGGCAGGTATCCGCAACGTCTTTTGGGGTCGCATTTGTCGCTAAGCCGATGAAACGTGCCATTTTTGTACAATGATCCGATACTACCATTATCTGGGTTTGTCCCTGGGACTCAGGTAACTGGGTTATACAATCCACTGTCATAGAGGTCCATGCCGCGTATCGTACTTCTACTGGGTGGAGTAATCCATGCTTCGAGTGTGGTGGAGATTTGTTATGTTGACATTCGTCGCAAGACCGGACACAGTAGTTGATCCATTCCCTGAGTTGATCCCAGTGGACGTTTCTCGTGTCTTCTTCGATCTTTTTTGCCTGTCCGAAGTGTCCAGCGACCCTTGAGTTGCAACATCCTTTTGCAATCTCCTTACGAGTTCTTTGTTCGAAGGGATAAAGAGTCTATTTTTGTAATAGTGTAGTTCATCTGCCAGTTCCCAGTTCTTTGGTACTGTTTCCCATCTTTCTTTTAATTGGCTTAGCTCCCCTCTTTGGTGCAGGCCTGGCATCATCTTCTTTTCCTGCCGTTCTTATTCGGTCCAAGAATAACTCGTCCATGGTCTGCATTTGGATTGCTCGAATCATGCCACAGGAAACAGATTGTTATCTCTTCTCATAGGCGAGTGTGTGTACAAATGTCTTTTTCGTTAAAGTATGAGTTGACCTGTGGGTCGGGGTTTTGGAGATCCATTTTGACTTTGAGTTCTTCACTCATGATTAGCAGTTTGGGACCGATGTCGCTTGAGCCCATTTTATGAGTTCCATTTTCGGTGTCCTCCAGGTTATGGATTTCAATGGCATAGTGTGTTTTTACTTTTTTCCACGATAGGCTCTGCAATACAATCGCATGCCTTTAATTCGTAACTAGTATTCCGATGGTTACGCAATATTACCTTTATCTCATAGGTGTAATCCGCATCTATAACTCCACCGCCTACCACTATTCCATGTTTGCTTGCCATACCACTTCTTGCCACTACTCCGCCGTATGTTCTTCTGGGTAGTTCTATTGCAATTCCGGTATCCACTACCATCTGTCTTTGGGCTGGTATGGTGCCATCCTTTAAGCTGTAAATGTCATTGCCTGCTGCCATCCTGGAACGTTTTGTTGGAATTATCGCAGTTTATTGCAGTCTTTTTATTCAGAGCTGGTTTGTTGTTAGCTTTTTCCTTCCAAGAGGCTGATCTGGATTTGGTCCTTTCTGTGGCAAAGTGGAACTTCAATATTTTCCAGCTTCAAAATTGTGTATTCAGGATGTGTAGCTCGCTCCTCAAGGTGGGACTCTGGCCGCCTGCTTAGTGCGTGTGGTTTACCCCCACGGCTTGCAGGGCGGTAGACAATTTTAAAATTAAAATTGGCCAGCAACTGAGCCCACCGGATCTGTCGGGAGTTCCACACTTTGGTAATGAGGAAGTATTGCAGGTTGTGGTGATCGGTCTACACCGTTACCGGGTCGTCTGCTCCCAAGAGGTAGTGTTTCCATTCCCAGAATGCTTCCAATATTGCCAAGAGCTCCTTATGATGAATTTCGGAATTTCGTTCGGCATCGTTTAGCTTGCATGAGTGGAACCCTACTGGGTGTTGTCACTTTCCCAACTATTGGAAAAGGATACAGCCGAGTGCCAAAACGCTAGCCTCGGTCTCGATTATCGTATTTCTGTCCGGACCAAAATGTGATAGGATAGGGGCCCAGGTAAATTTCCGCTTAAGCTCGTCGAAGGCTTTATCCAGTTCTCCTCCCGAATACCATAAATGTTTTCCTACCTTGGTTATTAACCTGTCTGTAATTGGTTTGCAGACTATTGAAAGGTTTTCTAGGAATCGTCGATAGAAGTTGGCAAAACCAATGAATATTTGAACATCTTTTACCGATCGTGGGGCCTTTCAATTGAGGATACTCTCAACATTCATTTCGCTCATACTAATTCCGCTTTTTCCTACGATGTATCCCAGGAATTCAACTCTTTCGACATGGAACACAGATTTCTTTAGGGACACTGCGAGGTCATGCCTGTTATAAGGGTAGTAATATTCTGAGAACAAGAGAATATATTGGACCCGATGGTGCGTAAATCGCAGAATATGGCTCTGGAGACGAAAGTCAAGATAGAATTCTGAGGTTGGTAGAAGGATAAAATCGTTCAACCTTTATATATTGTTAAGGGCTCTTCTCAGTTGCTTTATGATGGATATCAGGTACAAAGAGACCTTGATATTTATATTCCGCGTCTGGGTGTTCGCAGGCTACATAATCTCTTCCTATAACTAAGTATGTTTCTTGCACTTAGCTTGACTTCTTTGAAGTGGGAGCATGCCGTGACCCGGAACATCCGTTAACTTTCGACTCTCGTTTGCGCAACTTATTGTCACGTATGCCTCTCTCAGGGGGAGGGTGTAGCGCCCGTCCACCTCGATGGCGATAGGAACATATATCTGTCGCTAAATTAATTTACGAATAATCTCCATGTGTTCTCATGTCAGACAATTATACGCTGGGATACAAGATCGCCAGGCTTCATCTTGTTCGCTCCATTTCGACTTGGTCTGCAGGAGGCATTCCTTTGTCTTAACCGGCATCTCACGACTCTTTGCTATCGATCGAGCCAATGGTTACGACAATGGTTATCGGTCTGTTGCCAACAACCCCTTTGGTAGTTCCCGACTCCCTTTCCGAGCAAAGTGCATTCCTACTGGTTACTGCGCGTTTTTTCCAGACCGAGCAAGCCTAACCAAGGTAGATACGTCCCGTCAGTTTGTATCCACCTTTCGATACCCAACCTTGTAGTTGTTGTAACTCTGCCTGATGGTGTCCATTCGAGATGCTTCCACCTGCATAACATACTCTGAGGTCTCCTCTCATATGTCCTGCGAAAAGGTACCGGTCGGTCGGACAGCCACGATGTGTACCGTGTTGCAAGTAGGGTCTTCTTTACTCCTGTCTTTGGTGAGGGAACGCAATTTCCCAGGCGACGTATGGCGACTTACTGTCCCAACATCGGGGCTGGAGGGGGGTGTTGCTAAGTCTTTTTCAGAGGTTCGTGCACGAAGGTAGGGTAACTTGACCATCGTATCAATCTGGGAGCTCTTTGCCTAACACGAGCTCCCTCCTCTTAAGTTTCGTCCTGACTACTATTTTGTCCTGCTATAATACTTTCTTAATCCTTTATGAGCTCAGTATGGTAGGGGTAAAAACCAGAAGCGTTTACTTGTTCACTTATGGTAAATCTTTCTCACAGTACTCAGCCAAGTTCGGTCCCGGCATTTCCGGGTTTTCCCTATTCCAATTTTCCACCTCTTCCCTGGCGTTTTCCAACCCCTCCCCTAGTTCCCAGGTATTTTCACCCTCAGAGCATCCTGCCCTTCTTACAACGTATCGGAGTTTCTTGAACTCCCTGTTTACCCTTCTGACCTTTCTCGTGTACCTGATTATCTCACTTTTACAGATTCTTCCCACCTCCTATTCCAGGTCACCTTCGACGTCCTGTTACAATGCTCTTCTCTCCCGGTGATACTTGCAGCAGGTAACCCATAGTTTCCTAACAATCACTTCCACTTTTGCCCGATAGCTGTTACTATAGCCAAGTCCGTTGACTCCGATCTCGTAACGTCGATCGCTAGGCTCATATTCGACCGTCTGGTCTTGCTTCCTGCAAGTGTGATAGGTAAAAACCTTGGTATTGAAAGTATAGTTTACGAAAGAACTTAGATGGTTGATTGAAAAACCCAAATCCCATGCCCCGAGGGCGCCCTTATCTAGGGGTTCTTCCCTCAACCCTAACCCTGCGTGACTCATGCCCTCGCGTCACGCGACTCATGACTCGTAATGAGTCATAGTGTGAAATCTATCAGCTGACTCGTTTGAGTCAGGATGCGCCCTGTCTCACAATCAAGCAAAACTCATAAAACAAGTCATGTGCCCTACCGGGGTCACATGCGTGAAACCCATGACTCATAACTATGAGTCATGTGCGATATACATAAACCACATGACCATAATCGTGCGTCATGTCAAAATATCAACCAATCATAATAAACCAATGAGACCCTACTGCGTCGTCATGTAAAATCCGCTGAGTCAACAAATCTCACAGCCTGAAAGATAAGGAACCGATGACTAATAAGTATTAATCACGTGAGAGTCTGCTTTGCTTAGTCACCGTTTGTGACACGTCCTCAGGTTCTCGTGGGGGTTTTTCCCGGTTATCTTGGTCAGATACTTTAGAGGGTTTGAGTAGAGAGACGTGAAATACTGTGTCCATTTTCCAGGGAGCCGGGATATTGAGTTTCAACCCCGTATGGGCTTTTTTCTCTAAGACTTTACAAGGGCCGTACAATCGTGGGGTGAACTTCCTTGTTCGTCATTTGCTCTTAATGTTTTCTGCGTTTAACATTACCAAGTCACCTATCTCGATGTCGGGTTATGGGGTCGCTCACCGGGCATACCATTTCTTCATGGCCTCTGTTGTTTGCTAGAGAGTTGTCCTAGTGTTCTCCTGCACTGTTTTCATCAAGTGCGTATATATTCTGGCTCCTGGGTTTTGAGCCTCTATTCCCTTCATCCATTCCATCTGTGGATGGAACCCGGAGTTGCCGAATAAGAGGGTTAGTTTATGTGCACTGGCTTTGAAATAATTCTGGGGGTATTCGGCCAACGGTAGCAACTGATACCAGTCGTTTTGGTCATAGTTGACGAAGTTGCCGAGCTAATCTTGCAGCACTTTGTTGGTCCTTTCGGTTTGTCCGTCCGTTTGTGGGCGATATGCCGTTGACATTCGCAGTTTGATGCCTAATGCTTTGCACAATGGTTGCCAAAAGTCGCCCTAAATCTTTGCGTCCATGTCCGATACGATTTCGGAAGGGCGTCCGTCAAGTTTCCACACTTGCTTAAGGAAGGTATCCGCAACGTCCTTTGCGGTCGCATTTGTCGCTAAGCCAATAAAATATGCAATTTTTGTAAAACGATCCACTACTACCATCTTCTGGGTTTGTCCTTGGGACTCGGGTAACTTTGTAATGCAATACACGGAGATGGAGGTCCATGCTGCGTAGGGTACTTCTAATGGTTGGGGTACCCCATACTTCGTCTGTTTTGGAGATTTGTCATGTTGACATTTGTCGCACAACCGGACATAGTCGTTTATCTGTTCGCTGCATTTTTCTCAGTGGAAGTTTGGTGTGACCAATTCAACGGTTTTTTTCTTGTAAGAAGTGTCCGGCTACCTTGGAGTCATGACATCCTTTTGCGATCTCGGTTAAGAGTTGTTCTTTTGAAGGAATGAATAGTGTATTCTTGTAGTAGAGTAGTTCATCTTCCAGTTCCCAGTGCTTCAGTAGCGCTTCCCGTTTTTCTTTTAACTGGCTTAACTCCGCTTTTCGTGCCGTCCAAGGGTCATCCTTTTTTCCTTCCACTCTTATTCTATCCAGGAATGAGTCGTCCATGGTTTGCATTTCTATTGATGTAATCATGGCACTGGACAGCATCGTTATTTCGTCTCGTAGACTGCTGTGTGTCTGAATGTCTTCTTCGTCCAAATATGAGTTGTCCTGTGGATCCCAATTTAGGAAGCACATTTTGACTTTGAGTTCTTCACATGTAATTAGCCGTTTGGGACAGATATCCCCTGAGCCCAATCCTCACGTTCCCCTTTCTGTGTCCTCCATGTTATCGATTTCCATGGCATCGTGGGTTTGTATTTTTTCCACCATTAGTTGTCTGATAAGTTCGCCTGCCGTGAATTCGTAGCTGGCATTCCCGTGGTTCGATAATATCACTTTGATTTCGCCGGGGTAATCCGCATCTATGACACCTCCGCCCACTGCGATTCCATGTTTACTTGCCATGCCACTTCTTACCGCCAGCCTGCTGTATGTTCCTCTGGGTAATCCCATTGCAATTGCGCTGTCCACCAACATCTGTCTTTGGGCTGGTCTGGGGCCATCTTTTAGGCCGTAAATGTCATATCCTGCTGCCATCCTGGAACCTTTTGTTGGGATTATCGCGTTTTGTTGCACTCTTTTCATTCAGAGCCGGTTAGTTGTCCGCTTTTTTCCTTGAACGAGCGTGACCTGAATTTGGTCCTTTTTGTCGCAAAGTGAAAATTCAAAATGTTCCAGTTTCAAAATTGTCTGTTCACGATGAGTAGCTCCCTCCTCAAGGCGGTACTCCGGCCGCCAGCTTAATTCATCAGGCTTGCCCCCCTCCTGCCGGGGCGGTATATTATTTTAAAATTGAAATTGGCGAGCCAGTGAGCCCATCGGAGGTGTCAGGGGTTCGAGACTTTAGTTGTCAAGAAGTATTGCAATTATGGTGATCGGTGTATACCATCACCGGGTTGTCTACTCCCAACAGGTAGTGTTTCCATTCGCGGAATGTCTCCAAGAGTCCCAATAACTCCATAGCATGAATTTCATGATTTCGTTTGCAATCGTTTAGCTTTCGTGAGTGCAACGCAACTGGGTGTAATCGTGTTCCTAAATACTGGGAAAGGATACAGCCTAGTGCAACGTCGCTAGCGTCCGTCTCGATTACAGTTTTCTGGTCCTGATAAAACTGTCCTAGGATAGGGGCTGTGGTAAATCTTGGCTTAAGTTCCTCAAAGGCTTTGTGCTGTTCTTCTCCCCAAAACCATAAATGTTTTCCTCCCTTGGTTTTCAATGTGTTAGTAATTGGTTTGTAAATTTTTCAGAAGTTTTCTATCAAGCGTTGGTAGAGGTTTACGAAACCAATAATGATTTGTACATCCTTTACCGACTGTGGGGCTCTCCAATTTAGGATACTCTCAACTTTCATTTCGCTCATGGTGACTCGATCTTTTCCCACGATATATCCTAGGAATTCGACTGTATCGACATGGAACATGGATTTATTCCAGGATACTGCCAGGTTGTGGCGTTCTAGCCTGGCTAGTACTTGTTTAACTAGGGCCTCGTCCTCTTCTATTGTCTTTGAGTAGATTAGGATATCATCCAAACAGACTATGACTCCGTGATCCAGAAATTCTCGCAGGATAGTGTTCATCATGGCTTGGAAGCTGGCGGGTGCATAGACCAACCCAAGTGGCATTACTTTGTATTCGGAATGTCCATATCGGGTGCAGAAAGCGGTTTTCCATTCATCCTACTTTTTGATCCCAATCAAATGATAACCGGATTTTGGGTCTAGTTTGGTGAACATGGTGGCACCAGCTACTCTCTTGCTCAGTTCGGTCATGAGCGGTAAATGATATTTGTTGAGTATGGTTAATTTATTTAGGCCCTGTTCGGCATGCCAAAAATACGATAGTATTTCCACTTTTACTATCGTATTTTCCTCAGTAATTTTATTTTTGTTTGGCCTAGTGTTCGGCAACCAAAAATACTATAGTATTTGTATAAAAATACCACAGTATTTTTTTACTATAGTATTTTTTATAGAAATAAAATAGATAGATAAATTCAAGCCTATATTATTGTA
>Ga0307507_10003870_pt1 | contig 27866 bp, 21 predicted proteins | sample 7_EM_MG_FD_207223 | JGI IMG/M metagenome (GOLD analysis project Ga0307507, IMG submission 207223) | Populus trichocarpa ectomycorrhiza microbial communities from riparian zone in the Pacific Northwest, United States - 7_EM | ecosystem: Host-associated > Plants > Roots > Unclassified | place...
AAAACCGTTAAGATCTGGGATCCGGCCTCGGGCACATGCCTCCAGACGCTCGAGGGCCATAGCAGCGCGGTCTGTTCAGTGGCCTTCTCGCACGACGGCAAGCAGCTCGCATCGGCATCGGTTGACAGAACCGTTAAGATCTGGGATCCGGCCTCGGGCACATGCCTCCAGACGCTCGAGGGCCATAGCAGCGTGGTCTGTTCAGTGGCCTTCTCGCACGACGGCAAGCAGCTCGCATCGGCATCGTATGACAAAACCGTTAAGATTCGGGATCTGGCCTCGGGCACATGCCTCCAGACGCTCGATGTTAGTTCGACACTCTATAATATATCATTCGATACTGCTGATCAATATCTCTGCACTAATATCGGTGCTATCGTCTTGGATGTATCGTCAGCTTCAAGCACGGCGCCGAGTAGAAGTGCCTATCAAATGCCTCGACGCCAAGGCCATGGTGTAAGCTTCGACGGTACATGGATCACGTGCAATTTAGAGAATTTGCTCTGGCTGCCCTCAGAATATCGGCGATCATGCTCGGCCGTGACAACATCGACCGTCGCCATCGGCTGTGCATCGGGCCGGGTCTTAATATTCAACTTTATGAATCAACTCCTTAGCTAGTAGTTCTTGAATTCATCTATTCGTCTTACATCACATATAAAGGTTTTTGCGAGGACCTAGCGCGTCAGAACACCGTCGCACATCTGTCCCAGCTCCAGCTAGGTTTTCGGCGCCGTCGCATATAGGTTTCTGTGCTGTCGCATATAGGTTTCAGTCATCGTCGTGGCGTCCTAAAGACCACTATTTAGGACGCTGCACGGTCTGCTTAGGTACCAGCGCTTATCGGCCTTGTTTCGACCTGTCTGTCTGTCTTCAACGTGTCTGTCTATCACCTAATAGCCAATCCGATTGCCTGCGCTTCTTTTCCCCGCCTCGCCCACCTCTTGTAGATAGTGTAGATAGTGAGCTCTGGTACCGCTTTGGATACAGAGCTGCTGCTTTGGCTTCGGCAGCACCGAGGCCGTTGGGCAGTCTTTTCGGCAGCTTTTCACTACGCGGAGCGCGCTCTAAGGGTGACTAGCAGCCTGACGGCCGAGTCGCCCATAACCAGAAGCTTTTAAATCATCCTGGGTGTCGATACAGGGTGTCTCGCCACCCGTGTCCTGCGCGCAAGGAAGACTCGTAAATATATTATTATATTATAATAACTTTGAGAGGGGCCTGGGGGGCTGATGTTTATATACTGTTAGAATACAAACCGGTCTGTGGCAAAAAGATGATGACAAATTGGAATGTTGGAGCCTATCAACAAAAGCATCCGATGCTTTACCTGGAGCATTCCAGAACCTTTGGTGTGTAGTTTGCGGGCCCGCATATTCACTTGGTGAGGGGAAATAACTATAGGCTATTCCATATGCGGCAAAAGTCCAATGCACTGTCACAAGCTTAATATCCTCCCAGTACTTCTATAATCTGACCAGCAATCGATATACAAGCAACCCAACTTAAAGCACCCCGCGCTAGTAGCACTTGGGAATCATGCCCACATTGCATGATATAGCACCTACATATAAACACCGTGTACTATGGCAGCATGGTTCTTGAAATGCATGATGCCATCAAGACTTACTCCTGCACACGTAGGATGTGGGTGAGGACACACGATTACCTCGTTTGGCTTTAAGCGGCAACGTTTGACGTGTCGCTGGAGGGAGTATTTGTTTTTGTATTCGCGAAGTCGCTCGCCAAGCGGCAGGGTAGAACTTCCAATACAGAATAGGCATTGGTAGGGCTTGCACTTGACTGGGAATTCTTCACTATCTGCAGATCCTGACTTGTAAACACCAGGCTCTAGCTTGCAAGACTTAGGTTCCCGTCATGCGTTTTCTTAATCTTCCAGAAACTCTAGAGCGAGCTTCCGTTTATTCGATGTCGAGGGTTTATGTTCTTAATCCTCTAAGGATTCTAATTCGAGCCTTCGCTTGGGAGAAATTCTAGGGGCACGGCATTCTCGCAGTGCGCAAAGCGATATCATATCGTTGACTACCTCTAGTCTCCGAGTGTGCCCGCCCTTGGAGGCGAAAACCGAGTTGTCGCAAAAGAAACTCTCTGCAATACGTGACCTTTCGATAAATGCGTGCTTAATAGCACTCGGTACGGGGGAGCCTTGCTTAGAGAACTCGGCCGATCCACGGAGTTGATCCTGGATGTCTTAGACAGGAACGTTAACATCATATTTTCCATCTGCTCGTCGGTCTCAATATATTCCGGCAATTCTTCATATTCGCGGAAGGAGCGGTAGTAGAGGTTGGCGTTGACGTTCATTGCGGAGCAGAGCTCTGCCCTTAAAAGCGGCCGAAAAGCAAAGCATAGCTAGGAATAGCTTTAAGGACTAAGCTCGATCTTCCCCTTAGAGGCCATTAAGAATCGTTTTATATAGCTCGTTTAGCTCCTTGGGTATTTTCTTTAGAGTATCTCGGGCTTGGCGTAGTGTCTTCCCTTTCCTGCGCGTCGAGATAACTTGAGGTATAATAAGTACGACCCATTAGAAAACTCCCTGGGACTGGACTTTAATCTCGTTTTGCAGTCCTTCCAGCTCTAGACTATCCCTTTGGATATTTCAATATAAGTGCTGATATCCTGAAAGTGCTGCACTTGTTCTTCAACACATTTCTTTGCATTTGTCTGGGGCTATGATTGGGTAATGCCGACAGGAAAAGTATATGCTTAGGCCATGCGGCGCGGAAGCGCATCGTGAATCCAACTGTTGGAATGTTGTGACAAGCTCTATAGCCACAACGTCCCCGCACTCATCGAGGGCGTCGATAAAAATCCTGACAGAAAATTCGTCCAGTATTAGAGGAAGGGAGGATTCGATGAAACTTTAAAGCTCTCGTTCGTGCCATTTCCATTTGTCGTTCCCATGCGACTCGTTTTTTTCCTTGAAAAGCTCGACAATACGAGAGCACTGCCGTGGGAAACGTCTTAGTAACTGATGAGAGAGGGAGCTGAATAATCCTAAAGGCGTTTTCTAGAGCTCAGAGCCTCGTCCATGGAAGAAAAACGACAAGGTGAAGGGATTTCCAGAAGAAATTCCAGGGGCGCAAGTAGACTGAAGGCAATGTTTCATCAGCGTGGATTTCCCTACACCTGCCTTTCCCTTTATCTAAAGCAAACCTCGGCGCATAGAGACCTAATCGTTGTACTCGGGATGTTGAAGAATCCATGCAACGGTTCCGGCTATAGGAAGGCTGATATCATTTACACGATCTCTCATTTCTGTAAAGGACAGCGATCTCAAGCAGGCTATAGTTCCACGGTAATATGAGGTTGTTTACATTAAGCGCATTAATTATTACCTTTCTCCTCCGGTCCCATTTCCGCTATAATAATTAGCTATTCATCTACCTTCATAGATAGGTGGAATTTCAACGTACGTGCCTGTGATAACGGCTAGAGCTACCTTCTAATGCTACCAAAAATCCGAACGTAGCCTTAATCATCTAAAGAAGCGTATCTCGATATATCCTGCCAACGGTTAGTATCCACGGTTACTTAGAGATCACTACTCTACTTACTATATGGTTTGCATGAATGGATTCTTAAGGATATCCGCTGATTGTCACAGAATCTTTTATTACAAGCTATAGATTGTTAGCTACTAGAGATAAAGAGGAGTGGTATACTAGCGAAATCTTACCATGCCAACCGGAGGTGGTAGCTCTAACTCCTCGTAAAAGCATGTTAGTTTAAACCGGCTACTATTTTTCCGTAACCATATTGCGTATCCATTTTCGGCATCGCTTAGAACCTCGGAGTTTCGTTCAAGGACTTGTAGGATATTTAGATTTGCTCTTTTACCGATAGCTTTCAGGATATTCGTAACACTCTTCGCGAATGGGGCGGAATTAGATCCACGATGGGGTGTACCTAAGAAAGCGATGGCGATGGTACTATGATGAAGTTGCTTGAGATAGTCGTCGGCGGATTGCTCAGATAAGCAAAGTGCCTTCTTTGCCATTAACCCTCCAAGGCTATGGATAACAAGAACTATTTTTCAAGTCTCCTAGGATAGAAGTCAGCTACTGGCACCCAAAGGCATAGATAAACGGTTTCATTACTGTTGTTAGAGCTTGTGGTGATATAGTGATATAGTTGGATCTAGAAATTAGAACGAGGGTATACGTACAGATTCTTCTTTATCCCGTGTATTCGCGAGGTCCGCGAGTAGACTTCTAGCATGGTCGGCCAACCTATTCTGGGATACAGGACCAAGAATCTTTGTAACGTCCGCGTCATATCTAAATGCCATAATCCGGGCGTCGGGTACGTCTTTACACAAGAGACCTTTTGGCCAGTATATCCCCGACTTTCTCTCCAGCCAAGTGTTATACGAATCGCCTGTCAGACCGTAGATGAAGACGATATCGACGATCGGATTGGGAGGTTCGTGCAGGACTCAAAGACCGTAGGTCTGTCCACTAGGGAAAAGTTCGTCGCGCAAGTTCGATTAACTGCTTATGCCCACTGGCTGTTGCGCGGGTTGAGAGTTGGTTCGGATGGTTAATTCCAACGTATTGGTCTGTCCGCTAGGGGAAGGTTAGTTGCTCAAGTGAGATCCACTGCTAGTGCCCGCTGGCAGCGCTGGCTGCTGCGAGACTTGGGTAGCGGAGCACCTGGCAACCACTTTCGTGGAGCAGAGTTTAATAACAAGGTCTTGAGCCTTTGTCTTAAAGGTTCAGAACTATTGCAGAGCCTAGACAATACGAAAGAACACGTGAATCGCGGGGTTCATTGACATTATGTTGGTAGGTAACGGTAATATCTACCATCTTCCTCTGTGCGCTGTTCAAAGTAAACGATATATTAGAGGAGTCCGCAAAACCATTTAGGAGGAATTGCTTAACGCTATAGTGCACCAGTCGCACCGTCAATTCCTCTTTATTGACAGTAAGAAGACACCCGCAACAACTTAGTGTCAAATATACATCGTTTAGGAGCCTTGCTGGGTTCCAGACAGCATCTCCAGGAACTATACTAAGGGCTTCTCGGAGCTCTTCTATTGTTAAGGGACGGTGAGCTATAGTAACAAGCTCAAGTATCAGCCTTTGATAAGGCTTTCCTGGCCCTTCCAATCTCTATAAGATACGAGAAAACGTTTCAGGTAGATCCTTAGGAAGATCAGCTAGAGCATCCCAAATAGCAGCATCTATTCTCATAGCGCACAAAGACTCGATTTAAAGAGCTACCCAGAGGAACATTCCTTAAGATCCTTTTAGAAGAGCATCCCGTATTTCCAGAATAAGGTTCGGATTTCCTATCACTAACTTTTGGGACCTAATACAGCTCTCTAACTCTGCATCAATGAATATCCTAATATCAGGATTTTCATCCGGAATTGAAGTAATCCTAATAGCAGTGAATTTTTCTAAGCCTAATTTAAAGGTATTGTCGGGCTCTATCCTGTGTAAAACACATAGGGAAAGTGTAAATGATTCCTAGAGCTTCCCAAGATGTTGGATTAAATTCTTTTTCTCAGTATAGTCACATTCATCCAACCCGTCAAGGATAAAGTACGCCCTATAATTAGGTGGGAGGGCGTGTTGGAATAAAGAGAGTAATATTTCGAAATCCAGGGCTGAAGTAGTCTTGTCAAGCAATTCCGCTACCATTGCAAGATTTGGAATTGGGTGCAGCAATTGTCGTGCTAGGGAGCCAATAACTGTCTGCGCTTTTAAGCTCTCAGGAATGTCGTGCCTGCAAAAGAAATAGGCAACTGCAATATCCTTGCCCTGAACATAAAGATGTATATCATCGACAATATTGGCGAGTAAAACAGATTTCCCTGATCCTAACTTGCCTGTATACATAAGTGTACAGGAATCTGATTGGCCTTTCCACTCCTGGTATTCGGCGGCCTGACTGAATAGAGTTGCGTTTCCAAGCTTTCGAATTTGTTTCCACGTCGTCTCATAATCGTACTTGGAGCAAAAGTCGAGGACTCGTAGATTTGTAGTCAGCTCTTGCTGGAGCGATACGGATTTAGAAAGCTTGCTCGAAAGAGCCCTGAATCGGGAGTTCTCCCGGGCTTCTTCCTCAATCTTCTTGGCCATTAATAGGCTTACGTCCTCCTTAATCGAATTCGCCCAGAGATCGAGCTCCGATTGAAATGCCTTTATGTCCGAGTCGCTTAGAGTAGATGCAACTTGCCAAAAGGTCGACTTCTGTGTAAACTTCAATAGCTGATGGCAAAGACGAACGATAACAATAAAATATTCAGAGAGGTGTGATTGTAAATTCTTGGATCGGGGATAGAGTAAGGCCATTATTTGGTAACGTGGTGCTGAGCGACCAACGTTCATGAAGAGAGTCGACAACTTTTCGAGATAGGATGTAAAGTTTACGATTAACTATGAAGGTATTAGTAGAGAAAACAGCCAATAAGGTTAAGACACTAACGAGCAATGACATGCGTAACAGCGACCAGACGCCAGATGCAATTATGTTCTGGGAGCCGCCTACTATAATGTCCCCAAGAGCAGCGAATTGCTGGACTGCCTGTAGGAAATTCGTCAACCGAGGTCCAAAACAACGGCCGCCGACCTTTCCAGACGCCCGGCGGTCAATCTCAGCCGTGAGTCGCATAACATCGCTGGAATCTGGAGGGGTACAGAGCGATTGAGACTTATAGGTACAGAAGGTAGTTTTCTGCTCGCTCGAGAGGTCCGCTTCAAACTGGGAAACAGCTTGAGCTAGGCGAATTTCGGACTTCAACCGCGAAGCATTTGCTAGCATAACAGACATGAAGGTAACGTCCCGAAAGACTAGGAATAACAGAGCGCATTTAAACCTCATGCGAGAGCTTCTCTAAGAGAATTGAGAGGGAGGATGAAGACAGGGTCGGGGGTGATGGGAGCTGTTGCCTAGAATGCTACTCAGCACGCGCGGATTACTTTGCGCACTAGATCTACTACTAAAAGGAGCTGAAATCTGGGTACCTTATATCACTGATAAGTCATGAAAGAAGGTCGATTCGGCCCTCTATTATAGGCAGAACGATCGGGTGAGGAAAGAGTTGAAGGTATGCGACATGCAAGAAGGTTGCGGACTGAAGTGGAGTGTCTTAGCTCGAGCCCGCTAGGGCTTAGCTGTGCGGCTAGTCGGCCACATAAGCAAAGACATTGTATTCAAAAAATTTGGCACTTGACGTCGCCACCACAAGGCAGGGAGGGCGGCCTACCCGCACCGGCCACACCAATAGTTGATGGAAAGACTTAGCCATATGTGGCGGAATATAGTCTCTATAAAACGCCACTTGATTATATGTAAATTAACCGTATTTTACGACGGCCCCTGCTTTGTACACGAGCCGTTGTTTGACGCTTGACTTAGTTCGGTAAGGCGATTGCCAAGAGAGGCGGGGCAAAATCCCAGCTGCGCGGTTGGAGGGGAAGCTAGATTTGCAAGAGGCTGTAGATGCTGGACATGTGCTAGGATCTTCGCGGGGCCGAGTCTCGGGGTTTCCGAATTCCTTGCATCTCCTTCCCCACCTTCATAGTCGCGCCTGAAAAAGAATATTTACATTTCTACTGTTGCTGTTAGCAAATTCGTATTAATCCAGCGAGCCTCGGCCCCGTCTTATTTGTGCAAGTATAGCATTGCGCGGGAATCTTAGCAATACCAACACGCTTGTGCTGGGTAATTCACGTATACCGTAAACTCACCACTACGTAGAAGTATAATCATCGACAATATTCTCCTATTCGGTCCGGTAATGTGAATTCGAGTGTTCCTTTGATTGTTCCTTCGAAAAGCGCATATTGCATGTGCATGCAAATGTACAGTACATATTGGACTGCTCCATTCCCCTTCGGCAATGGCTGCGTTCCGGATACTCATCGTTGGGGCTGGACTGGGCGGGTTAATGGCCGCATGTTCAATTAGGCTCAAATCAAATCACGCTGTGATCGTTCTTGAGGCCGCGGCTCAGCTACAAGAGGTATGATCGATCTAGCCGTCTGATAGCTATTCTTAATTACTACACATTAACTGACTTAATTTTAGGTAGGGGCTGGAATCCAACTAACCCCCAACGCCACGAAGCTACTGCTCAGGCTCGGCCTTGCAGAATCTTTAGCTTCCAAAGTCGCGGAACCAGTATCCTTCACCTATCATCGCTACTCCAATGGCAAAGTTCTTGGTCATCGCGCGAACTACGGCGCGGAGATGAAAGAAAGGTTCGGCGGCCCGTTTTGGGACACCCACCGCGCAGACTTGCAAATGGCACTGTATGAAAAAGCGCAAGAGCTAGGTGTCGAATTCCAGTTCGGTGCAAAAGTCACAGCGTACGATTTCAGCAAGCCTGCAGCCACTTTGGCAACAGGTGAAACTCTTGAGGGTGATCTTATCGTGGCCGCAGATGGTAAGTACCTGTCAAAAACCCCAAAATATTTCCAATTTCATAAACTCAGGACCTTTAATGTCTCCAAGGCCTCTGGTCCCTCGCCCGGGAGACTTTCCTTGACCACCCTGATCCGCCACTTCCAACTGGTGACCTGGCGTACCGTATCGTGCTCAAACACACTGGAATAACCGACCCGGACTTGAAACGATTTATTGAGAAACCGTCAGTACATATTTGGTCAGGGCCTCATACTCACGTTATTTATTATAACATCTGTGGAGGTACGATGAGTAATATAGTACTTGATACGCCCGACAACCTTCCTCCGGAAGTCGCCAGAGCACCCGGTGATATCGACGAGATGCACGCTATCTTTAAAGATTGGGATCCTATGTGAGCAAACTTCGGGTTCGCTGAGAGAGAAATTATCAACTTACTCGATGTTAGTCTCAACAGATTCCTCGATATGGTCTCGTCGGTGGATAAGTGGCGTCTCATGCATCGTGTGTAACAAGTTCCTTGCCCTATTTTTTGCTGTCAACTTTTCCATACATACACTCACGTTGCAAAACCCACAAAGTTAATGCTTCCCAGATGACGAAATGACTTCTTGGACAAATGATCAAAGCACCATGGTACTTCTCGGCGATGCCTGCCACCCCATGCTTCCATACCTAGCCCAGGGTGCCAACTCTGCCATTGAAGACGGCGTTGTTCTTGGTCGGTTTCTCGCCGCAGTGAGAACACGGGAAGAGTTACCGGGTGCACTACGAAAATACGAGAAGCTTCGGAAACCGAGGAGTTCTTTCATGCACAACTATGCAGAAAATCAGGTTTGTAATCGTCGTAAGGACTGTCTGGTGCTGGGCTTATCGTTGCTAGCGGCATGTCAACCACATTCCGGATGGCGAAGAGCAACAGAAGCGGGATGAGATTTTGGAGAAGGAATTCGACGAACCTGGAGAGGACTACCCGTACTTCTGGTAGGCAGAAGACAAGGGGCTCTTGTCTGCTATTGCTAATGTTAATAGGTTGAATCCCCAGATGCAGGAAGTTATTTTTGGCTATGATGCGTACGCAGAGGTTCAGACATCCTTAATGAAATTAGCTAATTGCACCTTGGCTAATCTTAATAATAGGTGGATAAGGTTTTGTAACTTAGTAGCATGCCTCAGATACCATTATTGTAACGGGGGTTTTTTTCGAATACCTCTTCATTAGACCTAGCTGAAGTAGCATGTATGTGGAGACCGCATAAGATTCAGAGAATTATTCCATTCTACTGTACTTGATTCGGACGATGAAAGTATTACTATGTTGTAGAATGTATTGCGCTTGAGTCTAAATGTAAGCGTGTCCGAAATTTACACAATGTACCCCTAAGACCCATTCCATCAATCACATTGGTAATTCTTTTCCGTTCACTCCTTGTATGATGCTTTGACTTTTAGACCGCTTCGTGAAACCCTAGGTGCAAGGGCTCCACGACCTGCAACCTTTGGGTCTTACGCTTCGCAATCTCTTGAGCTGGTTTCTTCTTTCCCTTGGCTTTTCCACCTAGCTTTATCACTGACTTGGTTGTTTCAATAAGGAGAACTTCTGTAAAACTGAGGGGTTGATATTCGGATATTTTGGGAGCATCTTGCACAGGCCTGACTGTGCTGGCCGTGGTAGCTTTGGGTGGTTTTCCTGAAGTGTTATTCTCTACTTCCATTGACCTCCACCTCCAGTTCTTGGATGGCCATGTGCTGGCTGAATTCTTGTAGTTCGGTTTCGGCATATGATTCCAATTCTTCGTTTGCTGCTAAGATCTGATATTCTCCTAGTTTCCGGGCTGAAGTCCCCCCCTTTATTCTCAGTCCTAGTGATTTTCGTCGAGGAACGTCTATCTTCTTCCGAGTCAAAAGTGATCTCTTGCCGGCTCCGTTTCTCCCGTGACGGAGCTTTACGGGGAGCTTTGGGTGGTTCAACTTTAGCAAAGGCCATGACGGTAGGGGCTCAGTCTGGAAATTCTCCATGATAGCATTTTGCATGTCAGGATTGAGCTCTTCATAACCATTGAGAGTTTCGTTCTCAGCGCAAGTTTTTAGTATGTAGAGTTCTGCAGGTGAGACGCAAGCGCTAAGTATGTGCCTGCGATATAGAGAAGTTAATGGTGTTAAAATACGGAAAGCTTAGTGGATTAGACTCGCGATTTTGGTGCGGTGGAGATTCGCATCAAGTGTCATGGAAGAAAATAAATATCACGTACCAATACGTGTACCGCCAAGTTGGATGACCATCGTAATTCTAACTTTCCCACCTGCAGCTGACCCTTGTCAATCTTGATACCACTAGTTTTGCAACTCTTGTGTTGACCAGCGTGACCTGTCGATGCCAATTCTATCCTGAATTCGTCCCCGCCAGCCCCTCCGTCCTCTCGTATTCCCCACCTCTCCGGCCTCGAATGCAAGACGTACTTGCTCCTGGCTAGCCATATCGAGGCCTGTGTATCCTGGAGCGAGTTCAGGTTTGCCTTCAGCGATCCCTTTGAATGTGGCTTGTTGAGGTAATATGATACAACCCTAGGGATGGTAAATTGATGGTAGCAGAGATTGGTTGAGATGAGAACGAGTATCACTTACCAATGCTTCCATAATCAAATCATCTTTGGCTCTGATGGGAAAAATGTATCCCTTAACCGGTTGATTTGGGTCCTACGGTTATCGATAAGGGATCAGCCAATCGGAGAACCCGGTTCAACGCAAGTGCCCAGTCAAATCCAGTAGCGAATTCTCTAAGGACCCCAACGGGTTAAGGGATAACTCCGGCTAATATAGGTGATGCAGGTAAGCTCATCGGAGATTATTATAGCCCTTGATCTCAAATATGTGGAGATTAAAGGGTGCGTTTGGTTGCAATTCCAGAATCAATCTGGAGGCTCCAGAATATAGCCGATTTGAAGCTCAAATCTGATTCTAATTCAATCGTTCAGCGCAGCCATGTGCATGGCCAGCTTCCACCCCCCTTCCGCAGGTTTCGAATTCGGTACACATTCAACTTCGCCCGATTGCCACCAGCTGTACATGGCAATCGTAGCGAACGCCTATACTTGGCTGCAAGGACTTCAGCTATTCGCGGTCGGTCTCCCGTAGTGTCGTGATCTTTGTCAAACATCGTGAGGTTTCCATGAAATTGGATGCGCGAATTAAGTTGATCGTTCGGTGAGGCTCCAGATGAGGCTCTCAGAATTTGACGTAGCATAATGAGTGATTAATTTTGGTGAGCGATCTGAGTGATCACCTCTGCTACCACCTCTATCGCGACTTTGGTATATCTCCTACTCCTCCAGATCCTCAGTCGGCGCCCTCCACTCAATCGACGTTTTCTACGCACAAAAAGCTAAGATCATGACATCATATAGGGCATGCAGCTGCGATAGCAGTATCGCGATCGGGGTGGGTAGAGTCGCCATATCAATCGGGCGCCTCCTTTTCAATCTGACGCCAACAACCTCGTTTAACTACTGCATACGGTTTAACTTGCAAATTTGACGCGGTTGCCATTAGATCACAGCCATGTGCATGACTAGCTTCCACCCCCCTTCTGGTTAACAGATTCAACTGAGCCATGGTAGTAGACGCCACTAATTGCAAACTAGTCAACACTAAAAAGTGCACAGATTCTGATCTGGAGCCTAAATCCTCCAGCATCGAATATTTCCTTATTGCTTACGAGTTCGGTTTCACCTGTAGAACCCATGGAACTATGTGATGGCCTAACTACACTTATTTAAATATATCCCTTGTGGCTATGTTCTGCTCCTATTTCGATACATCCAGTGACCTTTATTCTTTTATCCACTGAACCGTCAACATGCTTTTATTTGCGTCTTTATTCTCATTTCTGGGACTTGCGCTTGCTACAAGCCGTACCTCTGCGCCATCCGGTGCTCTCGTTGTTAGCAAGTCGGCCACTAGTGGACAGTATTCCTCTATCCAAGCCGCCGTTGACGCCCTTAGCACCACCAGCACAACCGCTCAAGTAATCTTCATTAATCCAGGAACCTACACTGAACAAGTGTATATTCCAGCTCGCAAGGCTGCCCTTACAATCTATGGCTGCACTACTGATACTTCCTCCTACTCGTCTAATCAAGTAACTATTACTTATGGGCTAAGTCAGCTCAGCGTGAGCAATGATGACGAAACCGCCACTGTTCGTGCTTGGTCCGCCAACTTCAAGATGTATAACATTAACGTGGTATGTCTACTTCACATCTACACCAATCACGCAAGCATATATATAATGCACTAACAATTCCCAAGGTTAATTCATACGGCAAAGGCTCCCAAGCTCTTGCTATCAGTGCGTCTGCCACCAATCAAGGCTACTATGGCTGCCAATTCCTCGGTTACCAAGATACGATCCTATCGGAAACCGGTTACCAAGTCTTCGCGAAGAGCCTTATTCAGGGAGCCACGGACTTCATCTTCGGCCAGCACGCTTCTACTTGGTTTGACCAATGCGACATTCGCGTCGTCACTGCCTCGTTGGGCTATATCACTGCCAATGGACGGAGCTCTTCGTCTGACACCTCTTAGTACGTGCCAGCCTTACCGCTTCACCCTCCTCAACCCGTTGTCTAACCATTGCCAACATCTTGACTTACTTTGAATATCAAACAGCTACGTCATAAATAATTCCACCGTTGCCGCCGCCTCCGGCAATACCGTGCAAGCGGGCGCCTTCTACCTCGGGCGCCCATGGTCCCAGTACGCGCGTGTCGTGTTCCAAGAAACATCCCTTAGCGCAGTCATCAACAGCGTCGGCTGGCATATCTGGAGTACTAGCGAGCCGAACACCAGTGGCGTGCTGTTCGGCGAGTATGACAACACGGGCCCGGGCGCGTCGGGGACTAGGGCCAGCTTTGCGACTAAGCTGAGCAGTCCGGTTGCGATCACGACGATTCTGGGAAATGGTTATGCGAGCGCCACCTACGTTGATACTAGTTATTTGTCCTGAGAGTTAGTGGAGCTGGGGATGGAGTTGAAAAAGAACGAAGGGACTGAAGAATTAAAACTCTGGACGAAGACGGAAATTTTTGGTGAAGAGTAGTGGGAACGTTGTTGCTTTCCCTGTTCATATTCTTTCGTGTACATACTCTTCACGTACATATTCCCCTTGTCCCGCAGGAAACCGTGTATACTTTTATGCGTAATGCTCTGATAACTTGTGACCTCACTGCGACAGACATTCTCCCTATCGGCAAGTTATAATTAATGAGTTATCGCATTTGTGCCTGTGCTCGTGCGTAAATTGCAGATCGAGCCTTGCAAACCTTCTAAAATAGTATTTGAACTCATAACCGAGTTTAGCAAACATACACGGAGCTAAGTATATTTATATGTAATATACTCCTGGCCGTGGGCTTATCTATATTCCGTCCCACTCCGATCTCCATAGAAATACTGAGCCGAGAAGGAGTTAGCTTGTTGCATTTTTTAATGTGGCTGCTGTGGCTTAACTGGCGTCAGCAGACGTCAAAGGAGGTAGATAGAGCATGACGGGCGAATTTGGAATCTTTTTCCGTATTATCCCTTAGCACGGTTGCGTCCTACGAGCAAGTGGTCCGTGCGTAAAGCTTCGAATTCCTGAGTACAGGCACTAAATCCAGCTCCTCTAATTGGCTAGTTCTTATCGATACCGGTAGGACGCAAATTACCGTGCTAAGGGATATCAGATGATGGGACGCTTCTTCCCAATGTTACCATGTATCCTTCGCTCGTTTCTAAATCAGAGAGTGCTGGTAACTAATCGGAGGTAATGCTCATCTACTCCCGCTCCATAATCTCACATTATCCAAGATAATCCAACGCCACCTCACAGCCGCGGCTGTGCTCTCCAAACAAGCTTCCTCGTTTCGAATGCTTAGTTTTCGCCACGAAGACACGGAAAGCTTTCCTGGACTGCTGGCTATAAATTGAGTGGAGACAAAGCCGAGCTCGCGGTGTATGTGTTTTCGGGCTACTGCTAGGGCCGCGGGAAAGACCTTATCAACTTCACAATGTTTTCTTAAAGAGTTCATAGTTAATAGGAAGCCAACCGGTCTACAGGTTGGACACGACGCTAGATGCAAGCTACGTGGAGCGATGGCATTTCACGAAGCCCAAGGGACTGCAAAAAATAGCATTGCAGCAATCGCGAAGTTGTTTTTGTCAGCTTGCGCGCTGGTAAAGGTGAAACTCATGATACTTTCCCGTCGGTGTGCATGATGCTGAAACCATACGTCAAACGCAGGTGCAGGCCCGCGGCAATCGTTTCATCGCTTGCATAGGCTACGACGCCTTTCAAAACACGTTTTGTGGTTGTAAAATACTACAATATGTAGTTTCTTGTTTAATAATTTTTATTGCTCAAGTTATCGGTGAGGATGATTATACACCGTTAGAAATGACCACTCAAGTCGGAATTCGGATCGTGAACGCATCGCTGTGTAACTTGACCACCGATGCTCGGTTGGGTCTACACTGAAAGACCAAATTTCTAGAAGTGTTGCTAACTGTAAGAATGATTTATAGAGCAGTAGTTGAGCCATTGGAGAGGATAATGTTTGATGTATTGTCCCAAAGCGGCAATTCGAGACATATCATTCGGCTGGGGTGGCTGTTGGCGCTAAGCAGGGGCAGGCGATGTATGGTGGGCCATGTGCAGCCTCAAAGCTTCGAGGCTTCCCGTCTCCAGCTGAGTCTGCCTTTGTGGATGTATAAAGTCACAATGGGGCCAGCCTGCATGACAAGGCTCAACCTTGCCTAAACGACTCATCTCCACCTTTGTAGAGCACCAGAAATCCAGCATTCAAAAATGTCCCGCTCCTCCCACAGTCTTCGAGTCACCGCCCACATCCCCGATTTTCTATCGACCGCCGACGTAATCGCGGCACTTCACAACCACGACCACTGTCTTACGCTTCAGGCACTTACGCAGGGCTACAAAGAAATACCCACGAGCAACGATGCCACCTCCGACCCTTATTTCTCACCGGAGCATATAGGGAAGATCAAAACCTATGAAGTTACAGAAGGCATAGTCATCATCCCCGGCATCGGAGAGTGGGGCAAGAAGTACATAACGTTTCCCGTGTGCTTCCAAGATACCCCGTCAGGACTCAAAACACGTGCGGACGCAGCAGGTGGTGTAGTCTTGCATGCCGAATACCTAGTTCTCCCAGGCGGTGCAGACGCTGAGGTAGACGGGGAAGGGGAAGGCGTAGGCGATGCGGAATGGGTGCTTGTGGAGGACGTTACTGTAGAGTGTTCATGGTGGTTGATGCCATTCGTTAGGAAGACTATGGAGATGGCGCATAAGGAGATTGTTCGGAAGGTGGTGGAAAAGGTGGCATATCAGCATCGCGCAAGAATCTAAGACTGGAAGCGAATTTATTTGGTCATGGATATGGCAGTTCCTTGTATAATTGTTCTAGGGGGTATAGCTGGTTGGCAAATGGGCGCATTGGATTTGGTGTTTAAGTAACAATTTGGGAGCACGGAGTAGAGGTTGAGCGTACAAGCGTTTGTTAAATTATGGAGGAATCGAATCATGAACAGAGACTTTACTCGTTTAAAAGGCCAAAGTAGTTACTGTGATGTTCCCCGGCGTTATTAAGTCTCTGAAGCTTTGAGTATCCATTCTACTTAGTTAAACTTGTCGTTTAGGCCAACCTGAAGCAGGCCCTTTGAATGTTTCAGCTGCGGAGATAGCCCGCATTACATGTGATTCTAGAGCTTTCTGTATCTTTGAATAGCCAGTTGTCATACGTGAAAGAAGCACTCTAATGGGACAAGAAAACTCTATCGGGCTGATATACAGGGGTCCTGCTATGGTTAAAGTTAATAGTTGTGCCCGTATTGATTGATTTGTAGATGTGACGACTACAACTAAAAGGACAGGACCAACGAATAAAATAAACGCATTAAGATACCCTGGAGAGGAATGGATCATTTTAGCCTGGCGCTTTAAGGTCAACGGCGTGGCCCTCTCTAAGCCTGTTAAGGAGAAGTAGCCGGGATAAATATAGCCTTCCATCGCATCAAAGTGCGTACAATGGTGGCCCCAGTCATAGCCTGGCCAAAAATTAGAACATGGATGCTGATATTGAATTTGGATTAATCTTTACGCCCTCCTGCGCCAAAAATATATACAAGCCAACGTCCCAAACTCCAGATAAGGACCTTCTACCGCCTGTTCTTCACATTAAATGGACTCTGCTCCGCGGCATGATATCCATCAAACGAGATCAAACTCGTCGCATACAACGCCATGAACCTCACAACAGTATCCATGAGTCCTGAGCCGCCGAAACTACCAAAACCCTGTGACCAAGTCGCGCCACTGCTCCTAGCGGTAGCAGCAGGACTTCCGGCAGTTCCAAGCACGTAGCCTTTTGAACCGAACGCTGCGTTGGACTTCGCAGGGCCTTTTGTGGCGTCGGAGGCTGCTTTGAGGACGGCGCTACGGAGAGCGGAGGGGTTGGCGCCACGGATAGTGTCGATTACCGAGCCGTTTTTGAAGATGAGGAAGGTCGGCATGCTGTACGAATTCTGTTAGCTAAACCATGTCCTGTTAAGGCCCCCTGCTCTCGTTTGCGCAAAAGCGCACGGCATGGGGCTAGGAGTTTCCTTCAACATACGCTGAAACCGAGTATTTCCTCGCGATATCCGCTTGCCCGTCAACATCTACTTTACAGAACTGTAAACGGCCGGGCTTTGCTTCGGCTGTGGCGAGCTGTTGGAAGACGGGTGCAATGGCTTTACATGGCCCACACCAGTCGGCGTAGAAGTCGACGATTAGGTAGGCTGACGAGCCGAGAAGGGTGTTGAAGTGGGTGGAGGAGGTTACGTGGGCGATTGTGGACATACTGATAATTCGCGACGGGTCGGTGAAGGCGGGGTTGGTGGTGTAGAGTGAAGAAGCTTGCGAGTTGACCAGCTTGCTTGAAGTTCCATGAGATGCGCAAGGACCTCATGAGTCAGCTTCGGGTATTTATCGCTGCGGCTTGACTCGGAGTTCTATAGCATTTCGCAGAAAACAAAAGAAACCGAAATTTAAGAGTGTCAATTTCATTTATAAGGAAGACGCTCCTTGAGGACCTGACTTTATACTACTTTTAGGCTTCTAAATCCTTTTTTGGGTAAAGCCTTCGTTCCTTAGTCAAGAAGCTCACAGGAACAGCCTGCTCTAAACATCCTCCCATATTGATCGTTGCTTATAGCACTAACGTTGCAGTTCTGATTGAACGTTAGTCGACTAGTTCCATGCTCTAGAAGCTTCAACAGCTCAACATCCCCCTCCATATTCAGCGCTCCCATTCTAGTCTGAATCTCTCCCATAGCAGCTGAGAAGTGACCGTGGTTAATGTCCGGATTTCAGTTATCATTTAGTGATTCCACTTCAGTCTCAGATTGCATTATAAATTTGCCGAAGTTGTGGTTGCTGACGTCTAGATGTCCAAACTTATAGCCGCTGCTGTAAGGTGGTTTAGCTTGGGTACGGTCGTTTAGCTTGAGTATGGTCGTTATAACTGCCGCTCCCAGCTTTTTCGAGTATCTTCTCTGCCAAGCCGGGTATTGCATCTAGGGTTGTCATCAACTCTTGGAATTGAATCGTACGAACATGTAGTACATCAGCTGGGGCGGCATTTGAGGGGTGAGGCAAATTCGTAGCCTCTTTGTCCATCGCAGTATCCTCCATAGCAATCAATGTCCCAGTTGCGAGGCTGGCAATGAACGCCAAATGCTCGACTCGGTGATTTCTACTGCAACTGCTGCAGTCGAACTTTCCTTCTGGGCCAGCGCGATGGTCAGCCATTTCAGTAGACAGCCATCGGAAACGAATGGCTTCGGTTGCCTCTTGTAATGCGACGGCATCTTGCCCTATTATTCCACTGTGGATTAAGTTGCACATGAAATCACAGTAGTCCTTGATATCACCTCGAAGTCTTGGAAGTCGCAAGGCATATTCAGCATCAAAGTTGACTGGGTTGACTCGCGCTAGGGTCAATAGGGGCAAGGATGTTGATTCAATTCCTCTGAGAGCACGCTGAAATTTGAGCAAGGTGTCTGAGGGAAGTGTTCGAAAATCGTCTGCTGACATGGCGCGGACGGTTGCAATTAGTCGAAGTCGGGTGACGAGTTTGAGCGTGCGATTGGGAAGTGGTGCTAAATTAATTGTGCCAGCGGGGAACACTTGTAAGCGTCGGGTCGGTTCATTTGGCTGGTGGATTTAACAAGTTCATGATGAATGGACCGTTTGGTTGGGAGCAAATTCACTTTATCTTCGACAAATAGAACTAAGGGCTCGTTCGATAACTTTTTTTGACCTGTTCGCGCCCACCTGTTCGTCACCCAAAAATGACGGACAGGGCCCATATGCGCAATATCGACCGGAGGATCAAATTGCCAACAGGTAGAAGGTGTCTGTTCGTCACCGCAGGTGGATTCTTACCTGTTGGGCGGTCTTGGCAACTGAAATCGGGCGACATGCAGGGCGTAGGTGGATTCTGGCGTCTACCGCGATTCTATCGCTCAATGTAGTATAGACGGGCCCCTTTTGCCCACCTGCGCCGCTAAACAGGCGAAATCTCACCTGCACCCTCCGTTTAATAAGGGGGCAGTATTTCGTCCACCTGCGCCAGTGTTCAGATTAATTCTATCTTAGTGTTTTTTGAACAATTCTTCTATTACGTAATTCCACCCGACTTCGACAATAAGGCCTTATATACCAGCCACAGTAACTGCAGGCCTATGGGCGCTACTAGGGCTCCTCCATATACTTATAGAAGCTGCAAATAACCTTCCCACAGCTAGTAGTAAGCGCTAGCAGCTTATTAATCCTCTACGCGGTAAGGGAAAGACGGTAGAGCTATTATACGGTCCTCCACAGGCGCTTAAAATAGTGACACGCCTTAACTAACAAATATTTAAATTACTCCTTAATCGGCTTGTTGACGACTACGGGCTGTATATATAGAAAGGTATATCGGCAGAGCAGAAGCTAATGATGTTTATGGCTAGATATAGAGGTGGTTTAAGTAGAAAGTTTATAGTGTGGGAGTTCCAGCACTTGACGTCTATAGTAAGCCTATTAGTAGTTAATATTTAGTAAATAAGACACTATATCTAACCTCTATTAGTGCCTTTTATGAGGTCCTTACTACGCTGTGTAAGCTGCATAAGGATATCGTTAAGCTGCCGCCTAATTAAATACCCAAATGGGTAGAATCTGACGATAAAATATAGCCCTTTTTTATAGACTATATTGGCGCGCTTAACGGCTTATATATACCAATATTAGTTCCTAAACTAGAGCAGTTAGCATGGCGAAATAGGAAGACGTGGATATTGCAGAATATATTAGCGGCGTGCAATTTTAACATAAACTTCGTGTATATATTGCCCGGATGGGAAGGCTCTGCCTATAACGGCCGAGTGTTCGCTTTTATAAAGGATTAAGGCTTTTATACTCTACTAGGACGTTACTATCTAGCCAACGCTAGGTATGCGATGGATAATCCTATGCTACTAGTACCATATTAGAAAATTTAATATTATCTAAAAGAACAAGCTAAAGTAAATATAAGGCCAAAGGATAAGTATAAGCTATTTAACCTCCGCTATACGTCTCTAAGGAATATAATTAAACGTACGTTTAGAGTCCTAAAGGCACGCTTCCTTATATTTAATAAAGGCCGTCAGGGGTTTAGTAAAAAGACGCAAATTAAAATCATTTGGGCGCTAACGGCAGTTTATAACTTTATAAACCAAAATGAGTGGAACCTATATAAGGAGGACTCTGGGTATAAAAGCGCTAAGGATAAGGATACCGACTAACATCCAATTCCGTATTAGGTAGACGAGTGATTAATAAGCTAGCGACGGGAGGATATAGTAGAGGCAATATAGGTGTAGTATCGCGACGTTTTAGCTGCGAGAGGTAAGTGTTAATAAGGAAATAGAGGTGGACGTTAAGGAAGTTAATATTTAGAGCAAGAAGCTATAGGTATAACTAAACTATAAGCGTAGTATTTAGAGCATTAATTTAACATACAACACCACTAATAAAAAAGTCATAATAGGTAATTTGTCTATAGATTAACTACATTACTAGCCTTTCTACTTAAATTCTTCTAAAATTAACCTTGGGTTAACCTTTAAGCTTTCTACCAAGCTCCAATCCTTTCTTATCTGGCTTAAATTAATTAAGAAGCACCTGCTGCCGCTTTATATCAGCTACTAGCTGGTTAATATACCCCTTCCGAACCTTGCCAGTAAGCGAATTAAAGATAAAGGACCTGCTTTTAACCTCAAATCCTTTTAGAACAAGTTGCTGATTATTAGTAGGAAGGTGCCTAAAATCCTTAATAAAGTCACCTACAGCTCGCTTAATTGGTGTAACGGGACTAGCCTAGTTATAGTGGAAATGTCTTAGTAAAACACTTGATAGATAGAACTTAAAGCTTTAACCAAATTCTACCGAATTTTGCTAGCTTAATTGACTTCTACTAAGTTCTGCTAGATCAATCAAATACTACTAAAGTCCATCCGCGTATATATGTGCGTACGCATTAACCAAGACCCCTAAACTATTTAATTATAAGATTCTCTTGTTATTCCTTTCTCTTCTTTACGTAACGTCTTGTTTCTAGCAAGAGCTATATACCCTCAGATTTAGATAGAATTTATATTATTCCTTTAAATCTTTCCCAAAGCCTCTTTGTGCCCTTACATTATGTTGCGTTAAAAATAACTACTATTAAAATGGCAAACGACCTTAAATCCCACGCGTTAACTACGAGCATTATAACCCTAGTTAGGGAACAGTTAACTGCAATATAAAAAGCCTTTATAGATGCTTTAGCTTAGTAGCGGGCTGTACTAGAAGCCCAGCATCAGCGATTAATAGAAATACTCCGCAAAGAACTCCGCAACGTTAATACACTTACAATAGAGACCCTAATAGTAACACCTATAAACGAAATTAAGATAACTATATGCAAACCTAGCCTGTTAAATGCAAACCCTAAACTAGTAATAGTAGCCTAACCTATACCTATAACAAACCTAGTACCTACTATAAAATCAGAAAAGCTTCCTAACCCTTTAATGTTTAATAAAAATTAAAATAACCTATATCTCTTTGTAACTAAGCTCCACCTTAAACTTTTAATAAACTATAACCAATACCCTACCAAAGCTAGCAAGATTAGCTATAGGATGTCTTAATTAAGCAAAGACGCTGCACGAACTATAGACCTATTCTTTTATAACAGCACCTTTGTTAATTTCAAAATCTTTATCTCTTTATTAGAATGAACGTATAATAACACTAGCCATAAATATACCGCTGTTACTAAACTTAAAAACCTATAATAATGGAATTAAGACTTTACCAGCTTCTTTTTGGAATTTTTAGGCCTTATTAGTAAACTAGATTGGAATAAAGCCGCTAAAGTTGCTGCTCTTTAACGAGCTATTTCAGATGAAATTAGAGCATATTTAGTAGGTAGGGAACTGCTAAAGGACCTACCTAAATTTGCTATAATGTGTTAATGAATTAATAAGGACCTTTAATATAATAAATAAACTTATTCTCTAAAGCCAACCACGCCTTGCATTTAAGACTCTATAAAACCAATATATACCCTAAAGCGCGACCCTTCTCCAAAACCTACGCATGACCCTATGGACCTCGACGCCACGCGATCCTATGCACCCTTAGGAACCAATAAACAAAGGACTTAAGCCACAAATGGAGAATACTTTGGATGTGGCAGAAAAGGACATATCTAAAGGAATTGCCGAACTCACCCTTTTAAAAAAGTCCGCCGTAGTTCCTCCTGGTCTTTAAATCGCATCTACTCCTTAAATTACACTCGTTCTTTAAGCTATACTTACTCCTTAACTTGTACTTGTTCTATAAATTATACCTAGTTATTATAAAGCATTTTACGCTCGGCTAACTCGGAAAACGAATCGTCCTAGAGTTAAGTCGCGCCTTAGGATAAGAAGTGGAAGAGTATAAGTATTTAGGCTCTTCTAGCGCTAATATATAACACAACTCCCTTAATGTACTTAGCGAAATTTAAATACTTAGAAAGTAAAAGGAGGTACAAATCCTTATAGACAGCGGAGCCACTAGTATAGGCTTTATTAATACAAACTATACGAAAACCTAACGCCTAAATTTAAAGAAACTTAATAAGCCCTAAGGCCTATAAGGCTTTAACGGCAAACCCTTAATATATAGCAAATTGACGCACTACGCTCTTATAAAAATGCAGATAGGCAAATACCTTAAATATATTTCCCTATTTGTAACACCCCTAAAGCAATATAAGATAATACTTAGACATAGATAGCTAAAATAGCACAACCCTTTAATTAGCTAGGTTAAAGAAACACTAAAATTCCGCACAACCTATTACCGAAGTTATTGTTTAAAATACCACCTGCCCTATAAACATATACAAGACTATTCGAATTTAATATAATATAAATTGCCCTTACTATAAACCTTAAACCAATATAATAAAACTATAACTGCTAATTGCAGTAAAGAATGCGAAGATAATATATTAAAACCCCTTAAAATTCGTATAATACAAGCCGCACCTTTTATTTTGTTAGCAAGAAAACAAAACCACAAAATCTTCGCTATAATAATAGAAGACATTAAGAAGGCGCTAAAACTAAAGTAGTATATTAATCCTTAACCTCTTATACCCAAGGAGTACCACGATCTAATTAATAAGTTTAAAAAATAATTTGCAGACCAGCTACCCCCGTATTAGGATAAATATAATTTTAAGATAGAACTTAAACCTAGTACAACACTAAAGTTCAGTCCGCTATATAGTATGTCACAAGAAGAACTACTTATAATACAATAATACCTTAACAAGCATCTAGAAAAAGGATTTATTCGCTCTAGTTAATCTCCATTTGCCTTACCCGTATTATTTATTAAAAAGCTAGAAGGAGGCTTAAGATTCTATGTTAATTACCAAGCCCTAAACGCAATTACGATTTGAAACTAATATTTAATCCCCTTAATCTAAGAGACGCTTAACCGCCTAGCAAAGGCATAATATTTTATAAAGCTTAATATAGTCGCTGCCTTCAATCAAATTTGCATCTAAGAAGGAGATGAGAAGTACACAGCCTTTTATATATAATAGGGACTCTTTAAATACCTAGTAATGCCGTTTAGTGTAAAGAACGGTCCTAGTATATTTTAGCAATATATTAACAATACGCTCCGTGAATTCCTTAATGTATTTATTACTATGTATATTAATAATATCCTAATCTACTCGTCTTTGCTTTCTAAGCATTAAAAACACGTCTAAATGGTCCTTAAATATTTACGAGATGCGGGTTTATAATGCGATATTAAGAAATGCAAGTTCTATATATCCGAAGTCACGTACCTAGGCCTAATTATATCCCGCGACGGAATTAAAATAGACCCTAAAAAGGTCGCTGCGATTATAAACTGGGGAAGCCCTAGTAATGTATAAGATATTTAAAAATTCCTAAGATTTGCAAATTTCTACTGCCAATTTATTAACTAGTTTTTAAAAATTGCCTAACCATTAGTAAACCTAATAAGAAAGAATATAAAATTTAAATAGACTGCTAGATGTAAACAAGCTTTTAATAACTTAAAACAACGCTTTATAACTGCTTTAATTCTTGCCTACTTTGACCCTAACCTTAAATGTGTTGTTAAAACAGACTTGTCTGATTATGCCCTAGGGGGAATGTTATCGCAATACGATAAGGACGGTAAGCTACGTCTAGTAGCCTTTCTCTTTTAAAAGCTCGCCCCTGCCGAATCGAACTACAAGATATACGATAAGGAACTACTTATAATTATTAGATGCTTTAAACAATGGCGTCTAGAACTTAAAGAATTATTGTTTCCGATACGCGTGTTAACGGACTATAAAAACCTGCAGTACTTTATAACTATAAAGCAGTTAACGCAGCGCCAAATTTATTAGGCCGAATACCTCTTATAATTTAACTTTAAGATTATATACCAACCAGGCAAACTTAATTAGAAGCCTAATACATTAACACAATAATTATAAGATTTACCTATAAACGCCTTAGACAAACGGATTATAAATTAATTACGGATCTTATTGCCCCCTAAACACTTTAAGAAACTACGTCCTATATTCCTAGATACGGAACTTAACAGAAACGAATTAGAAATTAATAAATAGGAAATAGAAATTAATAAGCTAATGGAATATAAATATAAGAATAACGCATAGATAGCAAATATAATGAAAGCAATTTAAACAGGAAAATGATAGTATAAAGATATTACACTCGCCAAATGCGAAATTCATAACAATCGACTATACTATTAATAGAAGATGGTAGTTCCGAATTCCAAACCCTTATGATTTAAGATACTCGAATTCGTATATAATTCCCCTATAGTAGGATATCCTGGCCGTGCGAAGACTTATAAGATTATTTAACAAGTATACTACTAGCCTATAATGCACGACTATGTATGAAAATACGTTCGAGCCTGCAGAACGTGCGTACATAGGAAGACCTTTTATGTAAAGAAGCAAGGAGTACTTTAACCATTGCCAATTCCAATATAAAGATGGCGAGATATCTTAATTAACTTCGTAGTTAACTTGCCTAATAGTAACGGGTTTATAAATGTTATAGTAGTCGTTAACTATCTTATAAAAATGCGATATATGATTCCTATGGACTTAATTAATACAATATTAGTAGCCAAGTGTTTTATTAAGTATGTCTTTAAGCTACACGGACTTCCTAATTCGATAATATCTAACTGTGGAAGCCAGTTCGTTTTAGACTTCTAGTAAGCTCTATATAAACAATTAAGCATTCGAACATAACTCTTAACTATATTTTATCCGGAGATAGATGGTTAAACTGAAATTGCGAACGCGATTATGGAATAATACCTATAAATATACTGCTCCTATCTGCAAGATAACTGGGAAAAATAGCTGCCTTTAGCTGAGTTTACTGCGAATAATACGATAAATGTATTAATAGGCATAACGCCGTTCTACGCGACCTACGGATAAGACCCCTAACTTAAATTTAAACTATAACCCAAAATTAACATAACAGGACCCATAATTAAACGGATTTAGTTAATCAACGCGCACAACTTCGCTAATTAAATAAAGCAGCTAACGGAACTATTATAAAGTGAATTAATATACGCTTAAACGGTATAGGAATGGCATGCGAACAAAGGACGAGCCCCTATATAGGCAGTGTTCCCAATAATCCTATCGAATCGCCGATTCCATCGCGATTGCCATAGCAACACAATCGGATTCAATCGATCGGGTCTAATTCCATCGCGATTGTCGATTGCAATCTCCGATTGCCACGCCGACAGGGGTAAAGGACAGGGGTGGCGGAGCCGCATCTCTATGTCAGGACTTAGCTTTATTTATAACAGCTTAAACGAATGCCTCCAAGACGAAGCTTAAATGATGCTATATACACAAAGATACTAAACTAAGGAGAAGAAGAAGAAGAAAGATTATTAGGGGTTATTTAGGCTAATATGTCACGAGGGCCGCCAAGGCGCTAGTAGTAAGCGAGCCAATAGCGATTTTCCATGCCGGGCATAGAAAATCGTCATTAGTTTAGCCAGGGGCGGTAAGCGTAACTAACATCTTTGCGGTGGAAATTGGTGGAGTTTTGTGGGCTTAGTAGAGGTCGCGGATATTGCGGATATTGTAGATATATTATAGACATATTACAGACATATTACAGACATATTGTAGATATATTGCCGCAGATTGCCGCAAATTGCGGTAAATTATAGTAGAAAACAGTAGATTATAATAGAAGGTGTCACAGGGTATATCCCGTAACACTAAGGGTTGATTTATAGTACTATAGTTAACATAATTATTTCTAATTAAAGCGGTTCGCTGTATACCAGTATTAAAGATACTTAGAAGCCTTAATAATATCTTCTTTTATCCTTACACGGCGATCGGAGAGTAAGAGCTTTGTAGAGCTAAAAAGGCGCTTATATTCTGAGCTTATAGCTGGTATAGCTATTATGTCAAACGCCATGCGCGCTAATAAAGGCCACTGGCTTTTATAAGCCTTCTACCACCTATAAATATCAATCAGCTCCCTAGGCTTTATAATAACCAATTTAATTTTTATATATTGCTTAAATTCATCCTCCTCTTCGCCCTGTTGATCATCGTTATAATTAGGAGGGTGTAGAAATTAGTTAAAGTCGCTTAGGTCTTGTTATTTCGCGGAAGAAAGGATATAAAGGCTTATAGAAGGTTTAGCAATATCTTTATAAGCTATTAACTATAGCGTTTTAACTGCTTCTTTAGCTTATACAATCTAATCCGGCCTCCCCTTCCAGTGGCGCTTAAGAAATTGCGATTTGTGTTCTGGGTGAAGAAGTATTAAAGCAGTATAGATAGGGCTTTCATCCAATTTCCTATAATAGCTCTCCAGCTTGCTCCACCCATGCTTAATACTTTAGAGGATGTGTCTATAGTTAGCAAGTATAATATCCATCTGCTTAAAAATCTGTGGAGCATTTTTAGCTGTTAACTGCTTCCAGCTTATAAGCTCTACTTTATACTCTATAGCCCTCCTTTCTAATGTCCCTAAGAGGTATTCCATGGTTGGTAAAGCCTCCTATAAAGCTCCATATGATCCTATTCAAGCCTGGCCTTTAGTACGCTTTGTAAGCATATAAAAAGGTTAAAGGATTTCTTTTATTCGGATAATAGTATCCTAATTACCGTTAGAAAGTTTATCTAGCTTAGAAAGAGAGCTCTTATTCTTCTTAATATAACGTTTAGTAAAAAGATTAATGGCGTCTCTAAGATTAAGAGCTCGTCTAATTATTAAAAACTAGGAATTCTAGCGTGTATTATTATCCTGTATTGGGATAAGAGGATCTTTTGTCTTAAGATCTTTATTTAAATGTCCCTTAGTTTCTATTATTGGCTCTAGCTCTTTTACTCCTTTACGCGCCTTTACTAGGAAATCCTCCTGTCGCTATGGTGTAAGGCGGATATAATTAATAACATTATAAAGCTTGCCTAATACGCCTTTACTCCTCTAGTGCTGTAATGCTGCCTTCTCATCTCCAAGTATAGCCGCAGTAGTAATATCTTTCTTAAAGACTTCAGGATTTTCGCCAAAAAGCATTGCTTTTACTGAGAGGTTTAAAACATGGCCAAGACAGCAAAGGCAACGGTATTCTTTTGTGTCTTTAATATTGAGTTATTTAATTATAGCGCTAATACAAGTATTATTTAATCCGGCGTTATTAAGGACAAAATAGCCTATTTTATTAATGATTTTGTAGGTCTTAACGACAGCAATAATAGCTTCCGCAATATTCTCTCCAGAATAAG